>JAEEGJ010030434.1_pt1 | contig 10549 bp, 7 predicted proteins | sample 8958761 | NCBI WGS metagenome assembly JAEEGJ01 (sample SAMN16246546, study PRJNA631951) | gut metagenome | biome: gut microbiome; feature: rumen; material: RS-attached | host: Bos | place: Iran: Karaj | collected 2018-10
GCGGCCGCCTCAACGGTGACTACACAACAGGATTTGCCGGAACTTACATTTCAGAATCAGACAAAACTGCTGCTCCTCGTGGTGCCGCTGCAAATCAGGCAAATATCCATGTTCAGCCAAAAACAATCGATAAAACTTCTGAGCTCTACCAGAAATCTATGGAGCTGGAAAATTATTTTGTAAAGCAGATGCTCTCAGAAATGAGAAAAACAGTTCATCGCAGTGGAGATACAGACTTCGCACGTCAGACTTACGAAGATATGCTTTATGACGAATACTCAACTGCAATGACAAAAAATGCAGGCTTCGGTCTTGCAGACCAGATTTATTTGAGTCTGGTATAATTCGGAAAATTATCAGAGTCTTTCTGAAAATTTGTTTACATCTAGCTCCGGGCGTCGTTGGCGTGCCGGAGTTTTTATTTCAATTATTTTGATATTTTTTTTCAGTTATAACAAAAATTAATTTGACAGTTGCAAAAATCAGGTGTATCCTTTGATTATACAATCAACACGTGTAGATAACACGACGTGTTAATGAGATTATAAAAAAGGGGATATCCTATGAAAATCAAAAGAGTGCTTATAGGGTGCTTTGTAGTTTTGGGATGTTGCAGCGCATTGTTTGCAAAAATTCATCCGGCAGAAGAAGGTGTTAAGCAGAATATTTTGGTAGAGCCGGTTGAAGGTCTTTCAGAAGATTTTATGAGAGGCGTTGACATCAGTTCATTGTATGAAATTGAACAGAATGGCGGTAAATATTATAACGCAACTGGTGAAGAAGAAGATCTGTTCAAGATTCTGGCGGATAATGGCGTAAACTGGGTACGACTTCGTGTGTGGAATAATCCGAAAGATGGCGGTGGAAGTAATAATGTTGTAGTTGATACAAAGCTTGCCATTCGTGCAAAAAAAGCCGGTCTAAAGCTGCTTGTTGATTTTCATTACTCTGATACCTGGGCTGATCCTGGAAAGCAGCCTATGCCTGCAGAATGGAAAAATTTAAATGAAAAACAGCTTAATGCGGCAGTAGAAAAATATACAAGAGAATCAATTGAGGCTTTTATTAAAGCCGGTGCCAGACCAGATGCAGTTCAGATAGGTAATGAGCTCAATAACGGTTTTATGTGGCCTCTGGGAAAAATCTGGGGAGATAACGGAGAAAAGGTTGGGGGATTTAAAGGCTTTACAACATTGTTGAAATCTGCAAGTGCCGGAGTTCGCCAGGCACAGGGCGATGGTGAAAAAATTAAGATTATCATTCATCTTGCAGACGGTGGAAAAAATGACCTTTACCGTGCAATTTTTGATCCTATTACTCAGGCCAAGGTTGATTATGATATCATCGGTCTTTCTTTCTATACTTATTGGCATGGTTCCTGCAATGATTTGAAACGAAATATGAATGATCTTGCAAAGCGTTATGGCAAAGAAATGGCTGTTATGGAAACGGCTTATGCCTTCACTAAAGATGATGGTGATGCTCAGGGAAATGTCTTTATGGTTTATTCTGGAGACAATGATGGCTATCTTCCGTCTGTTCAGGGGCAGGCAACTGCCGTTAGAGATGTAATTGCAACTGTTGCCGGAGTAAAGGGCGGACTTGGAGTTTTCTATTGGGAGCCTGCCTGGATTCCGGTAAAAGGTGCGGGACTTTCTAAAACAGAAGGTGATACCTGGGAAAATCAGGGTATGTTTGATTTTGATGGTCGTGCTCTTCCATCACTTGCAGTATGGAATCTTGTGTATGGAAATGACAGAGGTGCTGTAACAAACAAGTGGGGGGGGGCTGCTAAAAATGGAAATGCCTTTGTTCCTTATGATATGGCAGACCCTCTGAAAATCACAACTATGCCGGGCGTTGATCCAATTCTTCCAAAACTTGTAAAAGTTGTCTATACAAATGATAAGGAAAATACTGTAATTGCTTCCTGGGAAAAACACGACTGGGCTGCAGAAAATACACCACGTATTTTGAATATAAGTGCGGGACTTTCGGGTTCAACTTACAGGGTGAATGCAGAGATTGAAATCAGTTCTCGTGTAAATCTTGTTGAAGATAATTCTTGGGAAAGCGGAAAACTCGGTAAATGGAAGCTCAACGGTTCTGATACAGCATGCTTTGTAGAAAATAACAAGAGCAATTCTCATACAGGAAAATGGACTTACAAATATTGGCTCGGTCAGGGCTTTAAGTCAGTGCTTACCCAGGACTTTAAAGGAATTGAAAATGGTACCTATGTAATGACAATCTGGGCCATGGGTGGTGGCGGTGAGAATGAAATAAGATTCCTTGCCGCAAACTTTGATGGAAGTAAAAAGCAAATCTCAACAAAAATTGTAAATACAGGCTGGCTCAACTGGAAGCAATACAGAGTAGAGGTTCCTGTTACAAATCATCAGATTACTATTGGAATCTATCTGGATACAAATGCCGGAAACTGGGGTAATTTTGATGATGTTGAGCTTTATCTTAAGGAGTAGATATGAAAAAAGTTATTAGTGCGTTTGCAGCAGTATTAATCTGTGCCACGGTTTTTGCACAGAATGCTGAAGCTGAATGGGACGATTCATTCTATGTTGATCTTAATGCAGATTTTACCCAGGAAGTTTCGGATTTGCCTGCCGGTGATGTTGTAGGTGAAAAAATGTCGAATGTGCTTCAGGGAATCTGGATTGAAGCTACTGGTAAAACTAATGCAATTATCCGGGATATTGCAAGCGGCGAGAAGAAAGGCTATGAAGTAGACAATCAGCATTTAAGTTCAAATGCCAACTGGTGGTTCTGGGGTGATATAAACAAAAGTTTTCATCTTGATGCTGAAATTGGAGTCTGGAAGTTTGACCGGGTTCTTTATCAGGCTGATAGCTACGGTGCAAATGTTCCTGTAGTGACCTGGGGAGATGGCCTGCAGGATTTAGGCTCAATGTTTTTCAGCCCGATTTACGGTATGAATGATAACGGAGTTGGTTCTCTGAACAAAATGGGCTTTGGAATCAATTCGCCTTATATAAATGTTAAGGCTGGTTATGGTGCTTTACAGGCAAACGGAATGTCTGAATTTACCGGTATCTATAATGTAATAGACCGATGGCTTGACGTAGGCAAGGGCTTTACTGAAGTTTCAAATGGAAAAAAGCTTCAGAAAATCGGAGATGTTAAAATAAACGTATTGGCAGCACTTTCAAGAATGCGTGGAACTTACGGAATGTATGATATTCTTGATGTAAGATTTGGAGAAGATTATCGTGCTGCTGCTACCTTTGGAAGTAAGACGACAGAAGAAGATCTATTTTATTATAATAAAGATAATCTGAATGCAGCTTCCCTTTATTTTATGGCAAATCCAGGCAATTTGAAGCTTGAAGTCCATGGTATTACAACCTTTGGAACAGGTCTTGCTTTAGATTCTTCTGTTCTGGCAGGAGCCTTGAGAGTCGGTTATACAAGAGATATACTTGGGCTTTCTGTAAAAGCTAGCTGGGCTGGAAAGAATGTAAATTCTGTCTGGGGATCAGACGGCCAGTCCTATGATGATATTAATGCAGATACAATTACAGGTAAGCTTGATTTTACATTGCAGCCTAAAGAGTTCATAACTCTCGGACTTGATGAGACAGTTACCTTAAATAATGTCCAGGCACTTTCTGATGGTCTATTAAATATCAGAACTCAGCCGCTCCTTGATTTTGATTTTAGTTCACTTACAGATTTAGATATTACAGCTTCAAGCTATGCGGTTATTAACATAGACCGCCTTGCTGCTTCAACTTCTGAAAATCGTGATATGATATACAACTTTACCGAAGCCGGAGTTGAACTTACTGCAAAGGATTTAGCACCAAGTCTGAAAAAGCTTGTATTTGATTATGCAGTAACCTTTGATTTTGAAGACTGGAAAGAAGGAAGTTCTTATGATATCGGAGTAACCTATAATTCATTTATGCTTGCTGCTGATATAACAGATAATTTGAATCTGCATGGCGGTGCAATCCTCCGAAACAAAAAAGCGGAAGATGCTGCTTTTGTTCCTTTTGGTTTTGCTTTGGGTGCGAAGCTTACTTCAATTCCTCTGCCGGGAACTCCTGCATTCTGGATGCACTTCTGCTATGGAATGAATCCTTATTCAGAAAACAATTACAGTCTTTACCGTGCCGACAACTGGATGAACAAAGCTCCTCATAGAACTTATCTTTTGAACAGTCTGTATGAGGATTACACAAGCAGTCAGATTGGAATCGGTCTTATCTGGAATCTACAGTAGAAATAAGGGAGGTAAAAAATGAAAAAGATTAGAAAACTTATATCAGCGCTTCTGCTGCTTCTTTGTGTGGCTTTTACTTTGACTTCCTGCGCAGATGCAGAAGGTCTGCATAATCAGACTGCGGCAAAAATAACCTTTGAATTCAGAAACTTTGCAGATATCAGCGGCGATTATACTATTCCGGGAAATTTTAATGATTGGGATAATTCAAAAAGCCTTATTACAATGAAAGATGGAAATGGTACTTCAGAAGCAATTACAGTTTCGAACGTAAATATTGAGTTTACGCTCATTCAGACTGGCGATTCAGGCTGGTTGCGTCCGTGGTATACGGCCGGAGTTCTTGAAGGAAATGGTGTAGACCGCGGAACTGCTGGAAATCCATTTCAGAATTTTTATATTAATGCACTTGATTTGAATGCAGGTGAAATTACCCTGATAATTGACGGAGCAGATGTAGTTGCAACTCCGTTTGTGCAATAGGCTTGGAGGACAATGATGAAGATGAAAAAAATAAAAATAACAGATACAAAGCTTTCTGTCAAAAAAGCTGTAAGGGTCTTTGCTTCATTTAGTTTTTTTGCTCTGTCATTTACAGGCTGTGAATTTCTTCAGGGGTCTCTGAGCTCAGTTCAGCAGGAAAAGCTTCTGGAAGCAACAGGCTTTCCTGAATATGAATACAAGGTGTGGTATTACAATGGAACAAGTGGGGAAGACATGCAGACTGCTTCGGATTCTTCCAGCAATGACTATTCTTTTCAAAGTCTTAAAATTGATTTTGGTCAGAAGGTAGCCTTAAAATCATATTCTCCTTCTGGGAAAATGACAGTTAATTATCTTGATGCAGAAGGCAATAGTATTTCAAAGACAATACCTTCAGTTTCTGGAAAACTGTCACCGGATTATGAAGCATTCTATATTGACATGTCTCCGGTTACAAAGCTTATTGACGGTACAACAAGCTCTGCTACTGTCGATCTTAAGTTGAGTGGTTTTGTCTGTGCGGCAGGAGAGCAGAATGGACGTTCTATTAAAGCACTGGAACTGAAAAGTCTGCAGGTAAGGCCTCTGTATAGCAAGCTTAACTTTTCCTATTCAACAGTAGGTTTCTCAACTCAGAGTAGATTCAGAATTCCATTAAAAGGAGCTTTTTCTCTGGAAAACGGTTCTTACAATGTTACAGCAAAGGATTCAGCTTCGAATGAATATACATTCAAAGTGTCATCTGAAGCTGATTCAATTTATCTTACTCCAACTTTTTCGTCAAAGCCTGCTGACCAAACTGCTATAAAGCTTACACTCAAGGAAATTCTTGCAGAAGGTTCAGGAGAATCCTACTCAAAGGACTTCGATATTCAGTTTATGAAGCATTTAATTGTGATTGATGGTCTTGAAGATGCCAACTGGGATTCAGAGTATGCAGTTAGAGTTTCTGATGACAGCGGAGATTCTATGGCTAAAGGTGGAGATGGTAAAATGTATGCGGCCAGTGCAGATTTTACAAAATTAGCTGTTACAAATGATGATGATAACCTTTACATTGCAATAAAAGGTGGGCTTTCATCTTCCTGGGGTGATGGCTTTGCCCTTATGCTTTCTAAGGATCATTCTTCTGATGCAGTTTATATAGAAGGTGCAAAAGTATTTAAACTTGCTGACTCAATGGGCTATGGCCGCGAAAATCTTGCTCACGGTAAGCCTGATTTATATATCTACCATAAGCCGCAGGATAATACTCTTGGTGCCTGGGTGGAAGACGGAGTTGCTGCAGCGTATATTTCTTCTTATGTACAATGTGCTGAAGATTCTGCTGAAACCTTCATAGAATATTCTCTTCCACTTTCAAAGCTGTCCTCTGCCGGAATTTCTCACGGTGACAAGATATACCTTGGTGCTTTCTTTAGTGCTCATTGGGATGCAGGCATATTTGCCGCAGATTCTGTGCCAGATGCTCTAGTTTCATCATCTAATGAAAGTCATAGTTCAATAAGTTTAAATTTCAAGAATGGACTTGAATATAAAATTAAATAATGGGAGATAAGAAAATGAAAGTGACAAAATTATTCTGGGGATTTTTTATTTCGGCTATGATTTTTTCTTCCTGTGCTCAAATTCCATCTTTTCCTTCTTCGGAAAATACTTATTCGGCTGGTAGTAAAAGCTGTACTGTCGATGGAACCACTGTCCTTATAAAGCCAGTTAAGACAAAAATTCCTTCCGATTTTATGCGAGGCTTTGATACATCAGCAGACAGGGAAGCCTCTGTTTCGTATAAAAATACTGCTTCAAATGACTGTAGCCTGTATAAGACTCTTTCTGATTTCGGTGTGAACTGGGTACGTTTGAGAGTCTGGAATAATCCTCAGAGTGGAAACATTGTTGAGGGAAAGCCTGCAGGAAAATCTGATAAAGCTGTCGTTGTTGCTCAGGCTCTTGAAGCAAAACGAGCTGGCTTAAAGGTTCTTCTTGATTTTCATTACAGTGATTACTGGGCAGATCCTGGAAAACAGGTAATTCCGGCAGATTGGCTTTCGTGTACAACTTCTGATGAGATGGCTCAGAAGGTTAGTGAATACACAAAAGAAGTTCTGCAGGCAATGAAGGATGCCGGAGCAGCTCCAAATATGATTCAGATTGGAAATGAAATAAGTTCGGGTATGCTTTTACATAAAGAGATTCATGTAAATCAGGTTTCTGGAGCTGAAACTGTAACACCGGCTTCTGATGCTGTTTCTGGAGTATTCAAAAGTTCTAATTATTTTAAGTATCTTAATGCAGGAATAGATGCTGCCCGCGAGATTTGTCCTGAGGCTAAGATAATGCTTCAGTTTACGGATGTAGGCAGACAATCGCCTTTGACTTATTTAGATAGCTTTAAGGATTTAGATTATGACATTGTCGGATTGTCCTGGTATTCGGAATGGGCAAGTCATGGAACTTTGGCAAATCTCGGGAAACTTATTTCAGATATAAAAAAGAATTTTAAGAAAGATGTTGCAGTTGTAGAAACAAATGTGCATCACTCAAGCGAGAGCGGGGTGCTTACAGCACAGCATAAGGCGAATCTTGTTGGAAGTGATGGTAAAACGTACCCTGGAATTCTTACAGATTCAGATGGAAACATAATTGCTTCATTACAGAATCAGGCAAACATCATTCGTGCGATAATTGAGGTTACAGCAAAAAATGGTGGCTGCGGTGTATTTGAGTGGGGAGGTGAGTATCTTGGAGCCTGGAATTCTATGTTTGCAGGTTCAGGCGTGCCTTTGCCAAGTCTTGCAGTTTATGGAGTTCAATAAAAAGTAGGGTAGAATAAATAATTAATCCCTTTTCTGATTTTTTTTGAAAATATTTAAAAATAAATTTGACAGAGATGGAAAAGGGATTTATTATTAAAGTAAATCAACACGTGTAAATTACATAAGTTGATTTTAATTTTGTGGCATAATCAACACGTGTAAATTGATAAAAAACGTTTATTTTCAGGAGGATTTTTATGAAAAACGTTAAAAAGGTTAGATGGGGACTGCTTGCTCTCTGTGCAGCATTAAGTCTGGTATTTGTAAGCTGTAATCAGCCGGAAGATGAAACTGCAAAAACAACAGACCCTACAACTGTAACTGACCCGGATGTAAAAACTATTGATGATGGTGAAATTACAGTTAATGTTGGTGAAACAGTAAAGGTAAAGGTTGAAGGAAAATCAGCCGCTGAATTTACACAGGATGGGCTTACAATCACTCATAAAGGTAACGGCATTTTTGAAATTACAGCCGCCGAAACAATGACGGATGCCACAGTAGCTGTAAACTTTTATGACGGAACAGACAATGATGATGGAATTGATGTTACTCTTTATGTGTATGATCCATACTATCATTTGACTTTGACTTTGGATGATGAGGTTAAGGCAAAGGCTGCTGCAATTACGGTTGCTTATGGTGGGGTAACTGAAGATACAGTAAGTGAAACAGTAAATGCAGTATATACAGCTGGTCAGTCAACTGCAACAGCTAAACTTAAGAAAGAGTATGCAAATGAATGGGAGTGGTTTTCTCCTGTAAAGGTTACTGTTAAAGATTCAGATGGCAATGAAGTTGTTATTAATCAGGCTGTAGGATATTTCTGTTATTCAGCAACAGAAGGTAATGGATATCTTGAAAATAAAACAATTGCAATTACTGCAGGTGTAGAAGAACTGACATTTACAATTACTTTTGAAGGCTTTACAGCAAAAGCAGTATCTGATGTTATCTATACAAAAGTTGAAAATGATTTTGATGCTGATGGAGAAAATGCAGAGGCTGCCGAAGTTTCAGTAGCCGAAGGTGGTGCAAGTGCTACATTTATTGTAAAAAAGTCATATACAAATGATTCCGGATGGTTTCAGGTTAATTTTGCAAGTGTAGTAGTTACTGATACATCAGATAATACCGTTGCTCTTTCATCTGGAAATACTAATGAATGGTTTGAGTATAAAGATGGAATGAACACAAAACTTGTTTATAGTGCTATCAGTACAGATGATTATACTAATGCTCTTGTTACTGCTGTTTCTTTGCCAAACACAATAAATGGAACTTCAGTTGTATTGTTGAAAGATGATTTAACAATACCTTCTGATGCAACTGCATTTAAACTTGTTTATACAAAAGGTTCTGAGGATATAGTTAATGCAAACTCAACCTGGATTTCACTTTATTCATCTTCTGAATGGGCAAATGAAACAAAACTTGTAAATGCCTGGGTATCAGGTTTTGATGCATCAGCTGAAACATTTACTGTATATATAACAGAGAGTGATGCTGTTGCCGCATTCAAAGCAGGTAATTTCTATATTGCAGCAGATAGTGCAGACTATACAGGAACAATAACAATTACTTATGCAAAGTAATATATCATCCTTGCGGGGAGGAAACTTTGCCAACTCGCAAGGGTATGTCAGGAGATTTTTTTTAGATAAACATCAACACGAGTAAACAAAATGTTGATTTATGTTGTATAATACTAGGGTAAAACTAAAAAGAAAGAAGGCGAAAATGCAGAAAACAGATGAAAAAAAGAAAACTGTTACTCAAAATGATGTTGCAAAAGCAGCCGGTGTTACCCGAAGTATGGTTAGTTATGTTATCAATGGGAATTCTGGGCGTTCAGTTGCACCAGAAACTCGTGAAAACATTCTTAGAGTTATTGAAGAACTTGGATATCGTCCTAATAAGGCGGCACAGGCACTCCAGCTTGGAAATGTTGCTTTTGCGGCAAAAAATATAGGAGTTGTTCTTCCATATTCTTCCATATTCTTAAGACCGTTTTATACAGAAATCCTCGAAGGTATTTTTACCGCTGCTCATGAAAACAATTACAATGTAAAATTTATCCGTTTCTTTGATGAGCTCAAGGATCCTGTGCTTTTTAATGAACTTATCCATCCTGAATCAATAGGTTCATTAATTCTGCTTGCGATAAATCTAGTTGCAAGAACTCCAGAGGTTGAAAAAATCCTTGAAAAAACAAGACAGCTTATTAAAAAAACTGTTTGTGTTGAATGGAAAATAGATGGACTTACAAGTGTGGTTTTTGACAGGCAGGAAGCGGCAAAAAAAGCAACGGAATATCTGATAAAAAAAGGTTATTCAGACATTGCTTATATTGGTCAGAATGATGAGCGTGTTTTTGGTGTTCAGCAGGCTTTGCTCCAGCATAATCTTAATGCTGTTCAGCGTTATTTTTATCTTGCAGAAGGTTTTAATATGCAGGCCGGCTACGATGGAATGAAATCGATTGCACAAAAAAATGGAAATTCTTTTCCTCGTGCTCTTGTATGTGGTTCCGATGAAGTTGCTGTTGGAGCAATGAATTACTTAAATGAAAACGGAATTAAAATTCCACAGGAAGTTGCAATAATCAGTATTGATAATATTGAGCTTGCTGCTTATACAAATCCGCCATTGACAACTACTAATGTACAAAAAAAGGCAATGGGTTATCGTGCTGTGGAAATGATTATTAATGATTCTGTAGGTCAGGGTGATAAAGCTGTTTGCATTACTTTGCCTACTGAAATTATAGAAAGAAAATCTTGCTGATTTTTATTAAAAAAAATGTGTTCATAGGAGGATCATAATGAACAAAAAAATTATTGCGGCTGTACTGGCCGGTTCTGTTTTGTTGTCTTGCACTTATGCAGCAAAAAAAACAAAGGCAACAAAGTCTAAGAAGGGTAAGGTAACTCTTACAGTTTGGGAATCTACCAACGGTCCTGATGAATTTATCAGAAAAGCTGGG
>JAEEGJ010030439.1_pt1 | contig 10548 bp, 11 predicted proteins | sample 8958761 | NCBI WGS metagenome assembly JAEEGJ01 (sample SAMN16246546, study PRJNA631951) | gut metagenome | biome: gut microbiome; feature: rumen; material: RS-attached | host: Bos | place: Iran: Karaj | collected 2018-10
TGATGATCTTCTTAAGATGTGCCGTGAAAAAGCCGAGAAGCTTGGCGTTACCGTAACGTTTTACCAAAGCAATCACGAGGGCGATTTGGTTGACATAATTCAACAAGCATATGGCGTGCAGGACGGTATCATCATAAATCCGGGCGCATACACGCATACGTCCGTTGCACTTCTTGATGCGCTTAAGACCGTTGGAATTCCCACGATCGAGGTTCATATCACGGATGTGGATTCACGTGAGGAATTCAGGAAGATAAGTTACATTCGCGAGTATGTTTCGAAAACGATCACGGGACGAGGGCTTGCGGGTTACACAGATGCCATGGAAGAGCTTGCCGATATTCTGAAAGGGAAATGATGAAGCGGACGGGAACGATTTTCGCGAAGCGGAGAATACGGATCATCGCAGTGCTTGCGGCACTTGTTATGATGCTTGCGGGCTGCTCTTTGGGTGCGTCAAAGCAGGAGGATCCCGGGAAGGGTTCGTCGCCGGCTCAAGCGGAAACGGTCAGCAAACCTGAGGAAACATCGGATATTCCCGAACTGTCCCTTACACGAACTCCCGGAAAATCACCCGGAGAGAATAAGGATAAAAAGGAATCCGAAAAAAAGGATAATGAGGATAAGAAGGATACTGCAAGCCGTCAGGAGGAGATCACCGAGGACGGGCAGTACCATGACCTTGAAAGCGTAGTTCTCTACTATGACAAGTTCGGTAAGCTTCCATCGAACTTCATAACAAAGAAAGAGGCGCAGGGACTCGGCTGGGAAGGAGGGGCTCTTGATCCCTACAAAAAGGGTGCTTCGATCGGCGGAGATCATTTCGGAAATTACGAGAAACAGTTGCCCGACGAAAAGGGCGTGAAATATATCGAATGCGATATAGATACGAACGGCGGCAAGCGCGGCGCCAAGCGTCTGATCATCTCGAACAACGGGAAATACTATTATACGTCCGATCACTACGAGAGCTTTTCTGAAGTGAAAATAGACGACGGCAGGGTCGAGATATTAAAGTAATCCGCCCCCGCGCGAAGATCACCTGAAACGGTCGCAAACAGTTCGTCCACGGAATCAAACTTCCGTTCATCCCGGTGAAACTTCAGAAGTGTCACGGATATGCTCCGGCCGTAGAGATCACCGTCAAAATCATAAATGTAAGTCTCGGCGCATACCTCATCCGTACTGCTTACGGTGGGGCGTACGCCGAGATTTGTTATTGCATAGAATTTCCTTCCGTCAACGGATACGGTCGAAAAGTACACGCCGTACGAAAGAGACGAAATGTCTTCCGCCGGAGAGATGTTTGCGGTCGGCGAATCATAAGTGTTTCCAAGCGCCCTGCCGTGTATGACCGTGCCTGTTATCGTAAAGGGAAGTTCCATCATATCACTCCGGAAAGTGCAAGGAACGCAAATACGAATGTGACAAGAACGGCAAGCGAGATAATGAAAAATCCCGCAGAAAACTTCGGCTTGGCATCTGTTTCCGATGAAGGCTCAACAAGGTGTGCAGACCGAAGTGCGGTTACGATCGGTTTGTAGAGCATGAGAGTGATACACGAATTAATTCCGCCTTTGACAAGGTTGAACGGCAGGAATACCGGAAGAAGCATTCCGACTACGACCGAGCGCTCAACATTCATGTAAAGAGGCGTTATGATATAGTTCCACAGGATCATCGTAACGATCATGCAGAGAGTGCCGTATACAAGTCCGATCACGGCGCTCTTTTTTGTCTTTGCCTTTGCGTAGATAAGAGCCGGCGGCAGCACGAATGAAGCAGTCGCGATAACGTTCATGATAAAGCCGACGGGGCCTGTTTCGCTGATCGTGATCATCTCGACAAACGAAACGATGACGGTGATCAGGATGCTCGAGACGGGACCGAAAAGAAACCCGGCAATTACTATTACCGCGTCTTTGGGTTCATAACTCAAAAATCCTGCGACGTTGGGGATCACTTTCGAAATGACTACTGAAATGAAAGCGATTGCTGAAAACATTGCAACGACTGCAATGTACTGAGGGGTGATCTTACTTTTATTCATTTTTCTTCTCCTTCTTTCATCCGGACTGTACCGTCGGTTCCGGAATCGCACCGGATCAGCCGCACTTTATGCGGGTCGCGGACTTATGCAAGCTTGCATTTACCGCCGGTCGGGAATCGCACCCTGCCTCTGAAGTATGCGGTAAGGAGGGGCCCACGAAGTGGGAAGATTCCTTATCGCAAAGCGACATCCACGAAGTGGATGTTGTAACATATGTTGTTCGCCTTTGCCAATATATACTTATCCCCTCCTCTTGTCAACCACTTTGACACGCCCACCCCGAATATGTACAATAATATTCAGGAGGGTTACTTGCCATGAAAAATCACAACTCAAGACTTCTTGCTCTGCTCCTTGGTATCATGCTTGCATTTACTCTTTGCGCATGCGCGAAAAAGGCACAGGCACCGGCACCTGAGGCACCGGTTGCAACCGACGAGGTTCCCGAGGAAGAGGAAGATTCCAAGAAGGATACGGATGAGGTTCCGGAAGAGGGGCAGATGTCTGATGATGACTCGTCTTCCGATCAGAATGATGAGGACTGGGACGGACCGGTCGGGGATGAGGAATATGACGGACCGACTGATTTTCTGCAGGAACAGTCCGGACGGACGGAGTTTAAGGATAATGACGACGTTATCTCGTGCTTAAAGAGCGGACAGGGATACGCGATCATCAATCTCAAGGGCGGAGACAGTGAACTGCTTCTTGTGACGAAAAAGGTCGGAGAGGATGGAACCGCAACGGATGCTACGGTGTACGGGATGTTTAACGGAGCATACATGAGTCTTACGGATGTGGGAGCCTATGCAGACGGTTTTGACGTGCTGCGCCTTGATGACGGGATCCTTTATGCCGGCAGTGACGACAAATACGAATCGTATTTCCTTGAAAAGGACAGCGGTAGCATCATCATGAAGGACTGGGTCATGAAAGGTACCGATGACGGAAAGGTCAAGTTCACCGGATTTATGCGTGAGGAAAACGATTTCGATCATGATAAGAATTTCGAGGGCGGAGAAGAGGAGTTCGATGCCCTGATAAAGGACAGATCGACAAAGGCACCGCTCGTCTTCACGGTAGTCAAGTAAGCGTAGCGTGTGATTTTCGCTTTGCGTAAATAAAAGAGGTTCGGTTATCCGAACCTCTTTTGCTATGTTTCATATCCGGCCTTTTCAGGCGATATGCTTGAAAGCGTGGGCAACGTTGCCGCCCGCCCATACGATATCGTACCCGGGCGCATATCTTCCCGTACTGTCGTCATGTACGGTACAGAAGTGCTTGTCACTGTCATCCAATCTATCGAAAGCGTCCATCATTTCGTTGAATGACCCGAAAAATAACGTTTCCCTTCCTCTCTGCGTGATGTAAAAATCTCTCATCTTCCATCCCTGCCTTTCTTATTCTCCTCCCCAAAACACGGACAAACGCCATATATAGCTGCGAAAACGTTTACGTAAAACGGTATTCCACTATATATATGTACGGCGCCCGTATGCATATGATACCACACTCTTAGTAAAAGTCAACAATTTTGGGCGACGGAAATTGTATCTATTGACGAACAATCGAAAATAAATGATTTGTGCATTTTTCTCATTGACGAATCGATTATTACAATATATTGTATATGAGTACATATTATTAGTCATATCTTGTGACTTCCTGTCATATCTTGTGACTGCAAAATTATTTTCCGGGAGGATGGTTATGAAAAAGATTGTTTCGTTGCTTTTGGCAACAGTAATGACTGCATCTCTCTGCGCTTGTGCGGGTGCAGCTGCTCCTGCGGCTGATGCGGGTGCTGCGGCAGAAGGCGGTGAGAAGCTCAACATCAAAGCGGGTTTCATCTGTCTTCATGATGAGAACTCGACTTATGACCTCAACTTCATCACGGGCGCTAAGCAGGCATGCGAGAAGCTCGGTGTAGAGGCCGTTATCAAGACAAATATCCCCGAAGGTCAGGAATGCTACGATGCAGCATGTGAACTTGCCGATCAGGGATGCGGTTACATCTTTGCGGATTCGTTCGGACATGAGGATTACATGATCGAAGCTGCAAAGGAATATCCCGATATCCAGTTCTGTCATGCTACAGGTACGAAGGCTCACACGGAGAACCTTCCGAACTTCCACAATGCTTTCGCTTCTATCTATCAGGGACGTTACCTTTCGGGTATCGCTGCAGGCATGAAGCTCAACGAAATGATCGAATCCGGCAAGATCACGGCTGAACAGGCTAAGATCGGTTATGTCGGAGCATTCACATATGCCGAGGTTATCTCGGGTTACACATCATACTTCCTCGGTGCACGTTCCGTTTGTCCTTCGGCAACGATGGAAGTTACTTTCACAGGTTCATGGTATGACGAGACAGCTGAGAAGGAAGGCGCTACAAAGCTTATCTCTGACGGCTGCGTACTCGTTTCACAGCACGCCGATTCAATGGGTGCTCCTACGGCCTGCGAGAATGCCGGAGTTCCCAACAGCTCATATAACGGACCTACGGACAGCGCTTGTCCCGAGACATTCATCTCATATTGTAAGATCGATTGGACTCCTTACTTTGAGGATTCCATCACAAAGGCAGCTAAGGGCGAAGCGATCCCCGTAGACTACACGGGTACTCTTGAGACGGGTTCGGTTGTGATCGATCACTTCGGCAAGAACATTGCAAAGGGAACGGAAGAAGCAGTTGAGGCTGCAAAGGCTGACCTCATCGCCGGCAAGATCCACGTATTCGATACAAAGAATTTCACTGTTGAAGGCAAGGAACTTACAACATACATGGCTGACGTTGATACCGACGCAAACTACGAAGGTGATCACGAAGTCATCAAGGACGGCTACTTCAACGAATCAGGTGAAGGGTTCAGAAGTGCTCCTTACTTCGATCTCCAGATCGACGGAATCACATTATTAGACACAGCATTCTAGGCCGTAAGGAGATTTAAATTTGGCACAGCAGGAAACCGTGATCTCAATGCGCGGTATCAGTAAAAGATTTGATCTTAAGAGAGCCAATGAAGGCGTCGATTTTGATCTGTATAAAGGTGAGATCGTGTCGCTGCTCGGTGAAAACGGCAGCGGCAAGACCACACTTATGAATATGCTTGCAGGCATCTATTTCCCCGATGAGGGGCAGATATTTGCGGGCGGAAGAGAAGTGAAGATCAGTTCACCCGCCGAAGCATACGCACTTGGCATAGGTATGGTGCATCAGCATTTCAAGCTTGTTGATGTATTTACCGCATGGGAGAACATCGTACTCGGGATAGAAGACAAGTACGATGTTCCCGCCGCCAAGGCGAAGATAAGACAGATCTGCGACAGGTACGGATTTGTCGTGGATCCGGATAAGAAGATCTATAACATGACGGTCAGCGAGAAGCAGACCGTAGAGATCGTCAAGGTGATTTTCCGCGGAGCGGACATCCTCATTCTTGACGAGCCTACGGCGGTTCTGACGCCGCAGGAGACAGAGCGTCTGTTTGATGTTATGCGTAACATGAAGCAGGACGGCAAATCCATAATAATCATCACACACAAACTGAATGAAGTAATGGCCATTTCCGACCGCGTTGTCGTGCTTCGCCGCGGCAAGTATGTCGGACAGCTCGAGACCGCTTCCACCAATCCTCAGCAGATGACGGATCTGATGGTAGGACGTGCCGTCACGCTTGATATCGAGCGCCCCGAGCCGGTTAATCCGACTAAGAGGCTTGTGATCAAGAACATTAACGTCACCGATGTCGAGGGCGTACGGAAGGTCAAGAACGTCAGCTTCTACATGAACTCGGGAGAGATACTCGGTATCGCGGGTATTTCGGGAAGCGGACAGAAAGAATTGCTTGAGGCTATAGCCGGGATCCAGAAGACAGATACGGGTTCCGTTATATACATAGACGAGAACGGGAAAGAGACCGAACTTATCGGAATGCATCCGAGAGATATAAGAGAGCTCGGAGTGGCATTGTCATTCGTTCCCGAAGACAGGCTCGGAATGGGGCTTGTCGGTAACATGAACATTTCCGAGAACATGATGCTCAGGACATTCGGCGAGAGCCATAAATGGTTCACGGACCGAGAGAAGCCGAGGCGTGTTGCGGAGAATGTAGTTGACGTCCTGGAGGTTTCGACACCGGGACTTGATACACCGGTCAGGAGACTGTCCGGAGGTAACATCCAGAAGATACTCGTCGGGCGTGAGATATCATCGAATCCCAAAGTGCTTCTTACGGCGTACGCGGTCAGAGGTCTTGATATCAACAGCTCGTACAAGATATACGATCTTATCAACGAGCAGAAGAAAAAGGGAGTCGCGGTACTGTTTGTCGGTGAGGACCTCGATGTTCTCATGCAGATAAGCGACAAGATAATGGTACTGTGCGACGGTGAGGTAAGTGACATCGTGGATGCGAAGAAAGTCACGAAGAATGAGATAGGACTTCTCATGACAAGTCTGGAAGGAGCGAAGCGCGATGAACAGTAAAGCCAAAGAGCCGCTCATTCATCTGACCAAGCGCGGCGCCATTCCGACATACAAAGCGATGACGATAAGAGTGCTTGCCGTAGTGGTTGCACTTATCGTATGCGCACTCGTTACGGGTATCACGACGGGCATCAACCCGCTGGGAGTATATTCATCTATAGTTGCCGGAGCATTCGGCTCTGCGCGCAAAACATGGATCACGCTGCAGGACGTATCGATACTTCTCATCATCGCCCTGTCACTCACGATCGCTTTCAGAATGCGTTTCTGGAACATCGGAGGAGAGGGACAGGTGCTTATGGGGGGTCTCGGTGCAGCTGCATGCATGATCTGCCTTGACGGCAAACTTCCGAACGCCGTTGTCATGATCCTGATGCTCATATCAAGCGTCGCGCTCGGAGCATTGTGGGGATTTATTCCTGCACTTTGCAAGGCACTCTGGAATACGAACGAGACGCTTTCAACCCTGATGATGAACTACATAGCGACCCAGCTCGTACTGTTCTTTACGATACTTTGGGAGGTTCCGAAAGGCTCCGGAAAGATCGGTATCATTAATCAGAATTCGCATACGGGTTGGCTTCCTCAGGTGTTCGGATCAAAGTATCTTCTGCCGATACTTGTCGCAATGGTCGTTACCGCGTTCGTGTATGTCTACATCAAATACACGAAGCACGGATACGAGATCAGGGTTGTCGGAGAGTCACCTAAGACGAGTATATACGTCGGCATAAATGTTAAGAAAGTTTTCATCAGGACGATGCTTCTGTCGGGAGGACTGTGTGGTCTGACGGGACTCCTGCTCGTTGGCGGAATCAATCACACGCTTACGTCGACGATATCTGACGGGCGCGGATTCACGGCTGTTCTTGTGTCGTGGATGGCTCAGTTCAATCCGTTCGCAATGATCGTAACAAGCTTTATAATCGTATTCATGGACAGAGGTGCGGGAGAGATCGCAACGAGGTTTGATCTCAACCAGTCATTCGGAGACATCCTGACCGGCATCATACTGTTCTTTATCATAGGCTGTGAATTCTTCGTAAATTATGAGGTCCATTTCAGGAAGAAGAGCCGGAAGGAGGCAGGGTCATGTTAGGATTTCTTGCATTTATACCTCGTGCGGTCGCACAGGGAATACCGCTTCTTTTCGGATGTACCGGAGAGATCGTCACGGAGAAATCAGGTAACCTCAACCTGGGACTTCCCGGTGTCATGTATGTCGGTGCTATAAGCGGTGTGATCGGCTCGTTCTTCTATGAGAATTCGGTCGGCGACGGAAACGTCAATGCCGCACTTGCGGTACTGATACCGCTTCTGTGCTCGGTTGTCGGCTCTCTTATAATGGGACTGATATACTCGTTCCTGGTCGTTACTTTCAGAGCCAATCAGAACGTTACCGGTCTTGCCATGACAACGTTCGGTGTGGGATTCGGAAACTTCTTCGGAGGTTCCCTGATCAAGCTTTATAAGGCCGATATCCCCTCGATATCTCTGTCAAAGACAAGCGCCGTGTTCAGGACACAGCTTCCTTTTGCAAAGAGCCTCGGTTGGTTCGGTGAACTGTTCTTCTCATACGGATTCCTCGCTTATACTGCGATAATAATTGCACTCATAGTGGCATACGTTTTCAAGAAGACGAGAGTCGGACTGAACCTTCGCGCCGTCGGCGAAAATCCCGCCACCGCGGATGCCGCAGGTATCAACGTTACCAAATACAAGTATATTTCTACATGTCTCGGATGTGTTATCGCAGGGCTCGGAGGACTGTATTATGTTATGGACTATGCATGCGGTATATGGTCTAACGATGCATTCGGTGACAGAGGATGGCTTGCGATAGCGCTTGTCATATTCACGCTCTGGAAATCCGATCTGGGTATATTTGCATCCATTCTTTTCGGAGGACTGTACATACTGTACCTGTACATCCCGACCGGAATGGAGCATATGGAACTTAAGGAACTTTACAAGATGATTCCCTATATTGTAACGCTTGTTGTACTGATATTTACGAGTATGAGAAACCGTCGCGAGGACCAGCCTCCGCAGAGTCTCGGTGTGAATTATTTCAGGGAGGAGAGATAAATGGAGCTTCTTGAACAGCGGATAAAAAAGGACGGAGTAGTCAAGGCGGGTAATGTCCTTAAGGTCGATTCGTTTCTTAATCATCAGATCGACATCGATCTTCTTAACGAGATCGGAAAAGAATTCAAGCGGATTTTCTCCGATGTTGAGGTTACCAAGATACTTACCGTTGAAGCATCGGGAATTGCCATCGCGGCGATCGTCGCACAGTATTTTAACGTGCCTGTTGTGTTCGCCAAGAAGAGTCAGTCGATCAATCTTGACGGTTCTGTTTACACGACAAAGATAGAATCGTTTACACACAAAAGAGTGTATGATGTCATCGTTTCAAAGAAGTATCTTTCACCCGAAGATAAGGTCATTGTAGTTGACGATTTTCTTGCAAACGGATGCGCGGCCGACGGACTCATCGACATAATAAAAGAGTCCGGAGCGAAGCTTCAGGGAGTCGGGATCATAATCGAAAAAGGATTTCAGGACGGCGGAAAGCGGCTCAGGGAGCGGGGTATCAGAGTTGAGTCTCTTGCAATAGTCGATGCGATGAATGACGAAACAGGTGAGATAACGTTCAGACATTAGGACGTTTTTGCGACAGAAAAATGTTAGTTAGCGCTAACAACTTGACTATATTTTTTTGCATGATAAAATGATATCAGAAGAGTATTCCGATATCATTTTTTCTATTCGTTTTTTATCTTTTGTGAGGAGAGAATTACATGGCGGAGAAGAAGCCGTACACGTATGAGCAGATCGTTAAGAAAGTAAGAAAAACATTCGAGAACGCAGATGCTCGTGAAGTGTTCGAACATGTGGCAATAGAAGTTGACATTGTCGGAGAAGGTGCGGGAGCTTTCTATTTTGAAGTTGCGGAACGCGCCTGCACGATCGAACCGTACAACTATTACAATCATGACGGAAGGATAATCGCAACCGCGGATGTGGTGATGAAACTGGCCACACAAAGGATGGGTGTTCGCGAAGCATGGCATAAGGGCGAGATCAAATACGAGGGTAACGAAGTAAAGTTCAATCTGATCCTCGACAAGGTCAAGCTCAAATCCAAGTAATGCGATTCATCGCGTGCTATTCGACAAGAGTCACACCTTCCGGTATAACGGCGTTTGCGGTCATTGAATAATTGGTATAGTACACAACAAACCCCGGTTTTGCACCCGAGGGTTTTTTTATTTCTTTTCTTTTGACATAGTCGATCTCAACTTTTCCCATGCTCCGTCCGCTTGAATAATATGCGGCAAGACTTGCGGCTTCCTCAAATGCTCTGTCGGGAAGTTCTTTGCCTTCGCACTTTACTATAACGTGACTACCCGGCATCTTCTTTGCATGAAACCACCAGTCGCCGGTGTTTGCTGTTTTGAAGGTGAGTTCGTCATTCTGGTAATTGTTCTTGCCGACATATATCGTAAAACCATCGGAGGACGTGTAGCAAAAAGGTTTGCTCTTTGCGCTTTTTGTTTTGGCATTTCCTTTTCGCCTTATATAACCGCTGTCAGTCAGCTCGTCTTTGATCTGTGCAAGATCCGCTTCACCGGTTGCGATATCAAGACTTGCCATTATGCTTTGAAGATGTTCGATATCGGCTCTTGTCTCTTCGATCTGTACCGTAACCGCTTCTTTTGTACGCTTCAGTTTATTGTATCTGTCGAAATACTTTACCGAATTCTCCATCGCACTCATCGTCGGATCGAGAGGGATCGTGATTTTCTCATTTGTATAATAGTTGTCGCATGTGATCCTGTCTGCACCTTCCGGTGCACCGTAACCGTACGTTTGGAGAAGTTCGCCGTATACCCTGAACTTATCCATCTTGTCTGTATCTTTAAGCTGCTTTTCCTGAAGATCGAGCTTCTTGACATTCCTCTCGAGCGCAGTCGTTACGATCTTGCGAATGTCCGCGCTT
>JAEEGJ010030440.1_pt1 | contig 10547 bp, 11 predicted proteins | sample 8958761 | NCBI WGS metagenome assembly JAEEGJ01 (sample SAMN16246546, study PRJNA631951) | gut metagenome | biome: gut microbiome; feature: rumen; material: RS-attached | host: Bos | place: Iran: Karaj | collected 2018-10
TTCGGTAAGCCCCTTCAGGTCAACGTTATATTTATCCAGTCTTCCCATCAAACAATTTTTTCGGGGCACAAAGATACGATATTATTTTTTCAAAGGAAAAGGATTAAGATTTTTTTTATCTCGGAAGTTCTATACGAAATGTGGTGCCTTTGCCGAGCTCGGAGTGGGCTACATAGATTTTGCCCTTGTGATACTCGGTGACTATTCGCTTGGCCAGCGAGAGTCCCAGACCCCAGCCGCGCTCCTTGGTGGTGTAGCCGGGATCGAATACCGAGCGCCATGAGTTCTTGGCTATACCCTTGCCGGTATCGGTCACGTCGATAGTCACATAATTCTTATCCTCAGTGAGTTTAATTGTCAGCTTACCCTTGCCGTTCATGGCGTCAACCGCATTCTTGCAGATATTCTCTATGACCCAGCCAAACAGGGATGCGTTGACCTTGGCATTGACCGGCGGATTGGGGAAGTTGCGGATGAATTTGACCGTTGCGGGAGAGCGGTGCTCCACATAGTCTATCACGCCGTCCAGCACGCCCACCATATCGGCCTGGACGGGCTCGGGCATGGAGCCTATCTTGGAGAATCGCTCGGCCACCATCTGCAGGCGGTTCACATCCTTCTCCATCTCGGCTATAAGTTCGTCATCCTTATATTTGTCCTTGAGCAGTTCATTCCAGGCCATAAGTGACGATATGGGCGTACCCAGCTGATGTGCCGTCTCCTTTGACAGACCCACCCATACGCGGTTCTGCTCGGTCTTCTTGAAACTGAGCAATGCGAATATGGCAATCAGCACGAACAGGACAACAACACCCAACTGTATATAAGGATATACCGTCAGCCTGTTAAGCAGCAGGGACTCGTCAAAACATACCTCATTGTAATGTTCGGTATCTGACTCGTCGTAATAGATCTTGATTGAGTTGCCCAGGCTGCGCATACGATCAATGCAACCGTTCAGGTAGGCAAGCGTATCGGCCTTGCGGATTTCAATGTTCAGGAAACTCTTGACATCACCGGTCTCGTCAACCACAATCACGGGAATGGTCTGGTTGCCCGACATCACGGCCAGCACAAGGCTCAGGTCCGTGTTCTCATCGGCATCACTGAGTGACTGATATGCCTGTGCGAACAACTCCATCTTGGAGTGCTCCTCACGTGACAGATCCTTAACCAGCGACTGTGAAACAAACAGCGATGAAACGGCAATTACTATTGCTGCGACTATAAGGATTGTCCTTATCCGTTTGAATTCCCTGAATTTTCTCATAGAAAAAATGCCGCATCTTCCGGAGGCGACATAGAATAAACGGATTATCCGCGCAGTTATTGTACCCGATGCACTAAAGACTGAAAAGACGACGGGCGTTGGCCGATGTCACCTGCGCCAGTTCATCGGCATCCAGGCCATAAATCCGGGCCATCACCTCCTGTGTATTCACTATGTATGAAGGTTCGTTACGCTTTCCGCGGAAAGGTACGGGTGACAGATAAGGACAGTCAGTCTCCAGCACCACCCTGTCAACGGGAATAAGCGGCAGCACGGCCGGCAGGGTGGATTTCTTATAGGTCAGCACACCGCCAATGCCGAACATGAAACCGCCGAACTCCATAAGAGCCTGAGCCTCGCGTTCAGTGCCCGAGAAACAGTGGAATATGCCTCTCAATCCCCTGTCCCTGTAGTCCGATAATACCTGATAAAGCTGATCAAAGGAATCCCTTGAATGAATGACAATAGGCAAGTCATACTGCAGGGCCCACTCAATCTGCTCACGGAACGATACTATCTGGTCATCCAGACGGCTCTTGTCCCAGTAAAGGTCCAGTCCGGTCTCACCTATTCCTATATAACGGCGGGCACCGCCCTCCTTGCGGTCATCATCCAGGATGGCCTTAAGTCCTGAGAGCTGGCTGTGGAAATCATCGGACAGATCCTCGGGGTGCAGTCCTATCATGGGACGGCACAAATCCGGCCATGTGTCACACACCCGGAGCAGGTCATCCAAAGTATCGGGATTGATATTGGGAAGAAGCAACAGATCCAGTCCCGCCTGACGCGCCCTTTCAATCACATCGGGCAGGTCCTCACGGAACGCATCGTCATAGACATGACAATGGGTGTCAATCAGTCTTCTCACTAGTGCGGTAATAGTAAATCAGACCGTATTCGCGGCAGGTCTTGAGTTTCTTGTCACCCGACAGGTCCGAGAAATAGTTCTCGACAGAGTTCCAGACGTCAAGTATCACCTCGTCAACCTGGGGACGCATAAGTGAAACCACCATCAGGGCCTCATCGGTGAGCTGACGCAGTTCACTCTGCCTGTCATAGAGTTCCTTGAACAGTTCATAATGGACGGCCACCTTGGCAATGGTGGGATTGTAAATAGGTATGCCACCCTTGTCAGTCCTGTTTTTCTCACCCCTGATGGTATTCTCGCAGCAACGTATTACCGCGATATCACTCGACATATCCGGCAGTTCACCCGAGTTCTCGGAGATGGAGTAGTATTTCCTGTCAGTCGCCTTCATCTCACCGCGTTTTACGCACATGTTGAACACCGTCAGGAAATGTGACACGTACATCTTGGCGTTCTTGAGTTTATTCTGATAGGCTTCAGACTTGGAATAACTGACCTGTGTCTCAAGAGTCTTGTTATATCTGTCAACCGCCTCCCTGAAACGCTGGAGTTTCTTCTCGGCATTGGTAAGAAGCTCCGGTGACAGCACGGGAGCATAATAATCACTGTTACGGATCTTGGCGATTGCAGTCTCCAGGGAACGGATTCTGGCTTTGTCAGTGTTGGGTAATCTTCGGTAAGGCATAGTAATCAGGACTTATTAAAGGACTCTGTTCAACAGACTGCCGGCATACTCCCTGAGCAGGGATTTGCGGTCGGCAGGCAGATTGACTTGATCTAGTTTTGTCATCGCTTCATCAAAGAGTGAATTGATGAGTCTTTCGGAGAGCGCCTTGACACCCACCGCATCATATATGGCACGCACACCGGCTATCTTTGAATCAGGGTCACTGCCCTCATAGACAGCCCAGCGGTCCAGTTCACTCTTCTGCTTACCGTCAGCCAGACGGTATGCATTTATATAAAGGTAAGTTTTCTTGTTGCAAAGTATGTCGCCGCCTATCTTCTTGCCGAACACAGCAGGGTCACCGTAAACATCCAGCAGGTCATCCTGAAGCTGGAATGCCAGACCTATCTTCTCGCCGAACTCATACAGCAGCCTCTGATCAGCCCGTGAAGCGCCTCCCAGCATGGCACCCATCTGAACGCATGCAGCCAGCAGGACCGATGTCTTGAGACGTATCATCTCTATGTACTCCTCTTCACGTACATCGTCACGGGTCTCAAACTCCATGTCATACTGCTGACCCTCCATTATACCTGTAAAGGTCTCATTGGCCAGGGCCAGGACCTTCTTAAGGTCAGTGGCCGATGCCTCTGCCAGATAACGGTAAGCAAGAACCAGCATGCCGTCGCCGGACAGGATGGCGGTATTGTCGTTCCATTTCTTATGGACGGTAGGCTTGCCGCGGCGCATATCGGCCCTGTCCATAAGGTCATCATGAAGAAGTGTGAAATTGTGGAATATCTCCATGCCTGCAGCCGTACTGAACACACTTTCAATGTCATTGGCATACATATTGTAGGCCATTATGAGGAATGTGGGACGGATGCGCTTGCCTCCAAGCGAAAGGACATATCTTATAGGAGCATACAACTCATCGGGACGGCGCGAATAATCAAGCCCCTGAAGGTAGCTCTCGAAACACTCTTGTATCTGCTTTGCTGATTTCATTGTCCGCAAATATAATACAAGCCAGGCGAATAAAAAAGCGAAGAGGCCAATTTTTGGCCTCTTCGCAATATAACTTTCTATCCTGGAATCAGTTAAGACGGAAGTTTACAGGTACGGTGTACTTTACACGTACGGGTTTACCGCGCTGTGAACCGGGCTTCCAGTTAGGCATTGTCGAGATAACTCGGAGAGCCTCCTTGTCAAGTGACGGGTTAACGCTCTTTACAACCTCAGGCTCAACGATTGCACCGTCCTTGTTTACGATGAATGTTACGAGTACACGGCCCTGAATGTTGTTCTCACGGCAGATAGCGGGATACTTGATGTTCTTGCGGAGATACTCCAGAAGAGCTGCAGTACCGCCGGGGAACTCAGGCTGGTCCTCAACAACCATGAAAATCTCTTCCTCCTCGGGCTCGGGCTCTACCTCAACTACATCATAGTCATCAAGGTCTACCCAATCAACGTTATCCTCGGTTGAAGCCATGATATCCTCCTCGATATCAGCATCATCCTCTACGATCTCGATGATATCGGCCTTGGTTACGGCTGCTGGTGGAGGCGGAACGGTCTTCTTTTCAGGAAGTGTGATAGGAACCATCTCCTCGTTGATGGAGACGTCTCTTACAGCATAGATCTCTGAGTCATCCTCAACCTCTCTCTGGGTCCACTCAAGTGCCACGAACATGACACCAAGAGCAATTACGAATCCAATCAGGAGTGAAGTGCTCTTGCCCCTTTCAAGGTCAGCGTGTTCAGACTTTTTGATTTCCATAATTTATAAATAGTTTAGTTATTTGTCACCTTTGATAACTTCCGGCAAAAATAGTACACTTTTTGTCAATCTGAAAAGTCAAAGGGCTTTTTTGTTTTTTTTTAATACTTAATCCCTGTTTCTGTTCTGTAAACGGGACGTTTCCTGCAATACGTCTTTTTGGCGGATAAAAAACGTTATAAATAATGGTATGTTCGACTCGATTTAATTAAATTTGTTCCCCGATGAAGACAAATCACCTGATAACAGCGGTGGCCGCATTTCTGATAGGAGCGGGTACTGTCCGGGCGCAGAGCCTGGAGAGTTCTTTTGAGTTCCTGCGCCTGCCCGTATCGGCCCACAACTCATCACTGGGCGGCAAGGTGGTTTCAGTTTTTGATCCCAGTCCGGTGCTGTTCATTGCAAATCCCGCCATTCTATCGGCAAATGACACCCGTCTGCTGGGTCTGAACGCCATGACCTGGTTCTCCGGTACCACCGTAGCCGGAGCACAGTTCTCCAACAGCTTTGACGAACGCTCGCATTACGCCTTCAACGCCCGCTACGTCAGTTACGGACGTATGAAAGAGACATCGGCCGACGGCACCGTGACAGGCACCTTCTCGGCCAAGGACATTGCCGTGGGAGCCACCTGGTCATATATGCTTACCGATTACCTGAGCGGAGGCGTCACGGGTAACCTCATAACATCCCGATACGCTTCCATGACATCGGTCGCCATAGGGGTTGACCTGGGACTGTTATGGCTCAGTGAGGACAGGAATATCTCCATAGGACTGGCCGCCACCAATCTGGGAGGCCAGATCAAGGCTTTTGAGAACACATTCCAGAAACTGCCGTTTGACGTATCTGCCGGCATAAGCTGGAGTCCGGAGCATGCGCCGCTCAGGTTCACCGTGTCAATGGACAACCTGACCAGATGGAACAAGTCTGATTTCTATTTCACAGAGGGTGAGAGCAAAGGTTTCGGAGAGATACTCAGACGCCATTTCTCACTCGGAGCCGATATCAACCTGACCGAGCGCTTCTATGTGGCAATGGGCTGCAACCTGCGCACCCGCGCCGAGATGGCAGGTAAAGGCAGCAAGGGATTTACCGGCATGTCCATAGGCACAGGCCTCAGACTGGGAAAGGTCATGTTTGACCTCTCTTACGGCAAATACCAGGTATCGGAGTCATCACTGATCTGCAATTTCGCATTCAATATATGAAAAAGATAATCATAGCTATGGACGGCCATTCGTCGTGCGGGAAAAGCACCATGGCCAAGGCACTCGCAAAAAAGATAGGATACACATACATTGACACCGGCGCCATGTACCGTGCCGTGACCCTCTATGCCATGCGTCGCGGTTTCATAGGCCAGGACGGCATCAATGAGGAGGCACTGCGCAGTGAGATGCCACAGATAAAGATATCATTCGGCCATGAGAACGGCCAGCAGTACACCATCCTGAACGGCGAGAACGTGGAGCGTCAGATACGCGGCATGGAGGTATCGGGCAATGTAAGCCCCATATCGGCCATAGGATTCGTAAGGGAGGCTATGGTAAAACTGCAAAGGGAGATGGGCAAGAGCGGTGCCATCATCATGGACGGCCGCGACATAGGCACAACCGTATTCCCAAACGCCCAGCTTAAGATATTCGTAACTGCAAGTGACGAGATCCGTGCCCGCCGCCGTTTTGACGAACTGGAGATGAAAGGAGAGCATCCCGTATATGAAGATGTGCTCAAGAATGTGCGTGAACGTGACTACATTGATTCACACCGCGCAGTATCGCCCCTGCGTAAGGCCGATGACGCCATAGTGCTTGACAACAGCGACATGACCATAGAGGAGCAGGACAAGTGGCTGATGGAACAGTACCTTAAAGCAGCAGCCGATTGAATCATGAGGGTGGAGATAGACCTTGAGTCCGGATTCTGTTTCGGAGTGCTTTCAGCCATAGGCAAGGCCGAAGAGGAGTTGCGCAGCGGCGACGAACTCTATTGTCTGGGTGACATAGTACACAACGGAATAGAGTGTGAAAGACTCCAGGACATGGGTCTCAAGACCATCAACCACGAGCAGTTCAGTTCACTTCACGGAGCCAAGGTGCTGTTACGTGCACACGGCGAGCCCCCATCCACATACCAGACCGCACGCAAGAACGGAATAACCCTGATTGATGCAACATGCCCTGTGGTGCTCAAACTGCAGCAGCGCATACACCGTCAGTATCAGGAACTTGACCCTTCCACCCAGCAGATAATCATTTTCGGACAGAAGGGACATGCCGAGGTGCTGGGACTTGTAGGACAGACCGACGGTACCGCCACAGTCATTGAATCGGCCGATGAAATGGACCGTATTGACTTCAGCAAGGACATTTTCCTGTACTCACAGACAACCAAGTCAGCATCGGGCTACAACCAGTTGATAGAAAAGATATCAGAAAGGGTTCCTGAAGGACGCCGGTTCATACATAACAACACCGTTTGCGGACAGGTGTCACACCGCCGCGAGAACATACGTGAGTTTGCCAGCCGGCATGACGTGATACTGTTCGTATCGGGACGCAAGAGTTCAAACGGCAAGGTACTGTTCAACGAATGCCTTAACGTGAATCCCCGCTCCTATATGATAGAGAGCCGCCAGGACATTGACTTCAAGGCATTGGAAGGGGCGCAGTCAGTAGGAATATGCGGAGCCACCTCAACTCCCAAGTGGCTGATGGAGGAGTGCCGCGAATTCATTTTAGCCCATTTCAACGATTAATTACAACCTGATTACATACCAATTATGAGCTTAAAGTACAATGAGATCGGCAAGACCGGAATGAAGGTGGCAAGGCTGGCCTTCGGTGCATCATCCCTGGGCGGAGTATTCCACGACATCAATGAAAAGGAGGCAATAAACGCCGTTTTCACCGCAGTTGATAACGGACTGAACTTTATAGATGTCTCCCCCTACTACGGTCACTACAAAGCCGAGACGGTGCTGGGCAAGGCTCTCAAGGTTATCCCGCGTGACAAGTATTTCCTGTCAACCAAGGTAGGCCGTTACGGAAAGGACGGCGTGAACACATGGGATTACAGCGCCAAACGCGCCACTGAAAGCGTTTACGAGAGCATGGAGCGCCTCAACATCGACCACATTGACCTTATCAACGTGCATGACATAGAGTTTCAGGCAGGTCTGCCCGGAGGGTTGCAGAAGGTGGTTGATGAAACACTTCCCGCATTGGTGGAACTTCGCAACAAAGGCGTGGTAAGCCACGTAGGTATAACAGACCTTCAGCTTGAAAACCTCAAGTGGGTGGTAGACCACGCTCCCGCAGGTACCGTTGAGAGCATACTTAACTTTTGCCATTTCTGCCTGAACGATGACAAGTTGAACGATTATCTGGGCTACTTTGAGCAGAAGGGAATAGGCATCATCAACGCCTCACCGCTTGCCATGGGCCTGCTCTCCGAGCGCGGTGTCCCCGACTGGCATCCCGCGCCCAAACCTCTGGTTGAGGCATGCGCCAAGGCTGCGCAGCACTGCAAGGCCCACGGCACATCAATAGAGAAACTGGCAGTCCAGTACTCATGCAGCAATCCGCGCATAGCAACCACCCTCTTCAGCTCGGCCAACCCCAGGAACGTGCTGCGTAACATAGAGGTGGTGCAGGAACCTCTTGACTGGGATCTGGTATTTGAAGTTCGTGAAATAATAGGCAACCAGCAGAGGGTTACCTGGTGCAACTCATGATCAAGATAATAGACACCCATTCACATCTGTGGCTGCGTCAGGACACCGTGGTAAACGGCATGCCCATACGCACGCTTGAGAACGGACGCTCCCTTTTCATGGGTGAGATCCGACAGATGGTACCCCCGTTCATCATTGACGGACGCAACACCGCCGAGATATTCCTCTCAAACATGGACTACGCCCAGGTAACAGCCGCCGTAGTGGTGCAGGAGTTTATTGACGGCATCCAGAACGACTACCTGGCCGACGTTCAGAAACGCTACCCCGACCGTTTCATTGTATGCGGCATGGCCGATTACCGCAAACCCGGTTATCTGGAAGATGTAAAGAAACTGATAGCACAGGGATTCAAGGGAATAGCAATACCCGGACACCGTCTGCAGACTCCTCAGGGACGCGTCAGCCTGACCTGCCCCGAGATGATGGAGATGTTCCGCCTTATGGAAAAGAGCGGTGTGTTTCTTTCAATAACTCTTGAGGACGGAGCGGTCCAGGTGCCTGAGATGGAAGAGGTCATTCAGGAGTGCCCAAACCTTAAGATTGCGGTAGGACACTTCGGGATGGTGACCGTTCCCGGCTGGATGGAACAGATACGGTTGGCCCGCCACAAGAACGTAATGATAGAATCAGGCGGCATAACCTGGCTTTTCAACGATGAATTCTACCCGTTCAAAGGTGCCGTCAAGGCTATCCGTCAGGCTGCCGATGAAGTAGGAATGAATAAGTTGATGTGGGGTTCCGACTACCCGCGCACCATAACCGCCATAACCTACCGCATGTCATACGATTTCATCCTAAAAACCACCGAATTGACCGATGAATCCAAGGCTTTGTTCCTGGGCCAAAATGCAGTCGGTTTCTATGGTATAGATACAGAAATAGATTTACCTTACATTAAAAATATGTCAGAATGAGTCAGAACACCAAATCAAAAACCTTTACCGTTGCACTGTCAATGGTAATATGCCTGTTCTTTTTATGGGCAATAAGCAATAATCTGCTTTCATCGGTCGTCAAGAAGATGATGACCCTGTTTGATATAGACCAGGCAAAGGCCGAATTCGTAGAGACCTCATACTGGTTTGCCTACTTCCTGTTCCCCATACCGATAGCCATGTTCATGAAGCGTTTCAGCTACAAGGCAGGCATCGTACTGGGACTTCTCATTGCAGCAGTCGGCGGATTGCTGTTTATGCCCGTTACGCGCATACACAGTTTCCCGCTCTACCTCTGCGCTTTCTTTATCGTAGCCATCGGCATGTGTTTCCTTGAAACCGCCGCCAACCCTTATGTCACCGAACTGGGCGATCCGGCTACAGCACCGCGCCGACTCAATCTGGCTCAGGCCTTCAACGGACTGGGTGCATTCGTTGCCGCAATGTTCCTTAGCAAAATCATACTCGGCACAGGTACGGAAACATCGGTGGAATCGGAAATTCACACATTCCGCATGACATATGCCATATTCGCGATCGTACTGATTGTCATTGCGGTTGTCTTCATCTTTACCCGACTGCCCCGCATACAGGCCGAAGATGCCGATGAAAGCAACAAAAAACTCATTTCATTCAGAGTACTCAAACGCAGCCATCTGCGTAACGGCGTAATAGCACAGTTCTTCTACAACGGAGGTCAGACAGCCGTAAACAGCCTGTTCCTTGTATACTGCATCAATTACGTAGGCATGACCAACAGCCAGGCCACTACATTCTTTGGTTTCTACATGCTGTTCTTCCTGCTGGGCCGATGGATAGGCACTACCCTGATGGTAAAGTTCCGTCCCGAGAACATGCTTGTCGTATACGGTGTGGCAAACGTGCTGCTCTGTATTTTTGTCTGCATAATAGGCGGCAAGGCTGCTGTGTATGCCATGATGGGAATATCGTTCTTTATGTCCATCATGTACCCCACCCAGTTCTCACTGGCACTTACAGACCTCAAGGGTGATACCAAGAGCGGATCGGCATTCCTGGTAATGGCTATCGTGGGCAACTCCATACTGCCCATACTCACTGCCTATGTCCAGAAATCAATGGCTAACCCCAATATCGCATATATTATTCCTCTTATCTGCTTTGCCGTTTGTGCATGGTACGGTTGGAGAGGACATAAAGTTATAGACTGATGAGACAGATTAGGATTCCCGCACAGGGAGAGATGATTGTGGAGCAGGCACCCAAACCCACCGCAGGTGCAGGTGAGGTGCTTCTTAAAATT
>JAEEGJ010030441.1_pt1 | contig 10547 bp, 8 predicted proteins | sample 8958761 | NCBI WGS metagenome assembly JAEEGJ01 (sample SAMN16246546, study PRJNA631951) | gut metagenome | biome: gut microbiome; feature: rumen; material: RS-attached | host: Bos | place: Iran: Karaj | collected 2018-10
ATGTCGCGGATGGACTTGTTGAAAAAGTCGTACTGGTGAATTTGAATTTTTGTTGTCGGCTTTTCGAATATGATGGCGGATATGGAAATTTCGCTTGCCTTTTCGCAGTCCACGATGTTTCCGCTGGAGGAGTTACCGAACCACGGCACCTTGGGGAAAACGCGTTCCAATGTTTCCCAAACGGGTTTCAGTTTTCCGGGGTCCAGCTCTTCGGAATGGATTTGGAAACATACGGTGGGCGAGCCGTTTTCTTTGCACCAGTTGCTAAACTGGGCTAGTTCTTTTTCAAACGTGGCCGCATCGTTAAATGCAAAAATCCTGTTTTTCATTTCGGGTTCCCCTTCCTGTTACGTCAAAGCATAATTCAACTTAGATAATATATCATTTCTAGATGAATTGTGGTGGGCATAATATTGAAATTTTGGGCTCAAAATGGCAAAAAAGAGGGCCGAAAAGTTTAATTTGTGTATATTTGTCACGTTTAGTAGGAGTGATTTTAATGTTTTTGAAAAAAATTTTGACGATTGGTTTTGTGGCTGCGGTTCTGGTGGCTTGCGACGATGACAGCAGCTCTGCGACTGATTCCGACGAGGTTTCATCTTCGTCTGCTTGCGAGGACTGCGACGGTTCGAGCAGTTCTAAGGAAAAGTCTTCGTCGAGTAGCCGCAAAAATGGTGATGCCGGAACGGAGTCCGGCATGACATCTAGCGGCGCGAAGTCGTCGTCGAGTGTCTTATCGAGTAGTAGCAAAAAAGATGATGCTGAGACATCTAGCAGTGACAAGTCCTCGTTCAGTGGAAAGTCGTCTTCTTTGGCGAATTCGAGCAGTAGCATGGATGTTGAGTTTGTCGAAACGTCTAGCAGTTCTGAGAAGTCTTCTTCCTCCGATGGTTCAAGTAGTAGCTCTGCAAAATTGTCATCGAGTTCCTCTGTCAACTCTTGCAGTAGCGAGATTGGTGTATCTAGTAGTTCCGCAAAATCGTCGTCAAGAGTTGTGTCAAGTAGCGGTGTCTCCAAGGGCTACGTAGATCCATTGACTGTTGTTAAGGGAACTATGACTGATACTCGCGACGGACGGACCTACAAGACTGTCAAAATTGGTTCGCAGACTTGGATGGCGGAAAATCTGAACTATGCTGATTTGCGGCCAACTAAGAATGAGGATTCCTCCAGTTTCTGCTATAATGATAGTGTGAGTTATTGCGAAAAATATGGACGCCTTTACTTGTGGAGTGCGGCGATGGACAGTATGGGAACGTGGAGCACGAACGGCATGGGCTGTGGCGATAATAGGCATTGCAACCCGACTTATCCGGTACGTGGCGTTTGTCCCGATGGTTGGCATTTGCCTGATAAAGAGGAGTGGAACCTCTTAATCTTCGCAGTTGGTGATACAGCGGCGGGGGAGATGCCTTATGAAGTGGCTGGCAAAAAGCTCAAATCGACAAGTGGCTGGATTGTTTATTCTGAAAAATATGGTAATGGCACTGACGATTACTCTTTCTCGGTGTTCCCTGCTGGTTATAAAGAGGGTGGTGGATTCTATGGTAATGGCTACGCTGCTGATTTTTGGACTTCTGTGTCGCGTGGTGATATCTATGCATTCACCATGCAGTTTCCCTACTTCACCCACAATGCGTATTATAGTGACATTGACAAACACTCTACCTGGGTTCCTGTTCGTTGTGTGAAAGACGAATAAGGCTAAGTCAATTTTAGTGTATATTACTTGTGCATAGTTGGAGCGCTTTTTTATGGCTTTTAAAAAGTTGTTTGTGATAGTTTTTTTTGCTGCAGTGCTGGTGGCTTGCGGTGACGATGACGCTAGTAATCCTGTGAATAATTCCGATGAGGATTCTTCTTCGTCTGTTTGCGAGGACTGCGATGGCTCGAGCAGTTCGAAGGCAAAATCGTCATCGAGTGGCAGTATTCTTGTGGAGTATGTTGACCCCTCAACTGTAGTTAAGGGGACTATGACGGATGAACGCGATGGTCTGACTTATAAAACGGTCACTATAGGTACGCAGACTTGGATGGCAGAAAATCTGAATTATGCATACACTAAAGCTCCTTTTCACTATAATGGTATGACTTCCGATTCCATTAGTTGGTGCTATTTCGACAAATCAGAGAACTGCGTCAAGTATGGTCGTCTTTACACGTGGGCTGCCGCGATGGACAGCGTGGGTGAATGGTCAACGAATGGCAAGGGCTGTGGCGAGGGCAAGACTTGTTCGCCGACATATCCGGTGCGAGGAATTTGCCCCGAGGGCTGGCACCTGCCTGATTCAACGGAGTGGAATATGTTGTTTACCGCAGTCGGCGGGCGATTGACGGCGGGCAAGATGCTCAAGTCTGCTAGCGGTTGGAATAGTAGCGGAAACGGAACAGATTCTTATTCCTTTACTGCGTTGTCTGCTGCCAGCAGGGACTATGTTGGTTGGTCTTCTGAAGGCGATGGCGTGCTCTTCTGGAGTTCTACAGAGACAGATCGCTACCGTGCGTACAGCATTAGTTTGATCTACTACAGCAACTTTACGTACCAGAGAGACAACTACAAGTACAATGGGTTTTCTGTTCGTTGCCTCAAGGATGAGTGATGTGGCGATGAGTGGCGACCCCGTCCCCGTTCCGAGGATTATATCCACTAAGCGGCAAAGCTGCAAGTGGCTATTAAGAACAAGTCCGGGGTGACATTTGGGGGTGTTAGGGGGTGGAACCACCTAGGCGAGGGGGTAATGGAAGACTCGCCCTAGATCCTTCGACTGCGTGCCTGCGGCACTCCGCTCAGGATGACAATTGGGGCGAGGCTGCAATGAGGGGGAGGCTTCCCCCTTTGTTGCCAATATTTCTTTATTTTTTCACGATAAAACGAGCCAAAAGGGCGTTTATAATTGTATTTTTCAAGCGGTACCGAATGATACCTTTAAATATGCACATTTGCAAAAAAGGTTAATACTATGCAAGTTGATTTGAATACTGTCGATTGGAAGACGCTCCCCTTCGGTTATTACGATACCGATTACAATGTCCGCTGCTACTACCGCAATGGTGAATGGGGCAAGATTGAAGTATCTTCTTCCAAGGACATTAGCATCCACATGGCCGCTACTTGCTTGCATTACGGCCAGGAAGGTTTTGAAGGCCTCAAGGCTTACACGGGCAAGGATGGCAAGGTCCGTATTTTCCGCGTCGAAGAAAACGCTAAGCGTATGCAGAATACGGCCAACCGTATTTTGATGGCAGTTCCGCCGGTTGAACTTTTCCGCGAAATGGTCCACACTGTGGTGAAATTGAACAAGCGCTTTGTTCCGCCTTATGGTTATGGCGCAACGCTCTACATCCGTCCGCTCCTGATTGGTATGAGCCCGGAAGTGGGTGTGAAGCCGGCTGATGAATATTTGCTCATGATGTTTGTGACTCCGGTGGGTCCGTACTTCAAGGATGGGTTCAAGCCGGTGGACATGATGATCAGCCGCAACTACGACCGCGCTGCTCCGCAGGGTACGGGTACGGTGAAGGTCGGCGGTAACTACGCTGCTAGCCTCCAGTCCCTCGCTGAAGCCAAGAAGCTCGGTTACTCCAGCACGATTTACCTCGATGCAAAGGAAAAGAAGTATATCGACGAATGCGGTCCGGCAAACTTCTTCGGCATCAAGGGCAACACTTACGTGACCCCGAAGTCTGAATCCATCTTGCCGTCTATTACGAACAAGAGCTTGCAGCAGTTGGCTGAACACCTTGGCTACAAGGTGGAACGTCGCCAGGTTCCGTTCGAAGAACTTGCTGAATTCAGCGAAACGGCTGAATGCGGTACGGCTGCCGTGATCACCCCGATCAAGAAGATTGTGGATCCGGTCGCTGGCAAGGAATTCACTTACGGTGACGGCGTGAATCCGGGTCCGGTTTGCACGGAACTTTTCAACAAGTACACTGCAATCCAGTTCGGTGAAGCTGAAGATCCGTTCGGCTGGACTGAAGTTGTTGATCTGTAGTAGGTATTAGGTAATAGGGGTTAGGGTTTAGGTGAATAATCGTGGCTTCGCCACCCTGTATAGATTCGCAAAGCGAATGATTCTTTATTCCTAAAACCTATAACCTACAACCTGAAACCTGCAATCTTTTTCCCGTGGCGTGTGTTGCGGGATTTTTTTTGTACATTATAGGTCCATTTTTAAAGGAGAAAATTATGCATTTTTTCAAGCCGACGAAAGTCTTGCTTATGTTGCTTTCGGTACTGTTGTTGGTGTCTACCGCAAATGCCGGTAAGAAAGGTCTTGGTACTCTTATCGGTGCTGGCGTTGGTGCTGTTACGGGTGCTGTTGCCGAAAAGAAAATTAAAGAAGCTATGGAAAAGGACACCTATACCGGAGATGGCTTTGTTCTTACGGAACAGGGGATACTCTTAAAGCTCGATGAAGGTGAAGTTTTCTTGAATATAAAGAAAATGACTGATTTGGAAATTCTGAAAGAAGTCATTAAAACGACAAACCGCGTTGACGTGACCAAAAAGGCGGAATGGGGCGATCTTCAAGGTCGTGTTCCTGTTTGTGCAGATGATTCGTCTTGCGCGACGATTATAGTTGATATTACTAAGGAAAAGATTCTTTCTGTTCGCTTGGCATTTAGCGATGATCCTTCTGATACGTTTGATTTGATTGCCTATCAAGCAACAGAACCGGGAGTTGGAGCTTATGTTTGGAATTTTATCATAAACAACCCTATTCTTGTTTGTGTTATCCTGTTTGGATTGATTGGCTTTATTTGGGATCATAGACCAAGTAAAAAGAAGAAAGCTGCTGAACAAAACGAAGCTGTTGCAGAAGCCTCTGCTGAGGTGGAAAATAAGGATAATAACGAACAGGTTTAAAATCGCTTTTTAGAATAGCAACAAAGCCCGAGTTTATCTCGGGCTTTTTGCTTAGATGCGCAGGGGCGTGACAAGTGTGTGGATTGCCGCGCTGCGCTCGCAATGACGATTCTAATGACTATTGACCAATAGCTGTCGACTATTTGAACGTGAGGAACTTGTAGAGCATTTTTGCGGAGGAAACGGGCGTTTGCAAGAAGGCGCGCTTTTTGCAGCCGTGCTTTGCGAAGTTCTGGAGAACCTTGTAGAGTTCTGTCTGTTCTTCCTTGTTGACGTTCAGGAGGAATCTGCGGAACTTGTATTCAAAGTCGTGCATGCGACCGAAGTAATCGTAGCAGCGCTTTTCGTACGTCTTGAGGAATTGTTTGCTGAGGTTACCGCATTCGAGGCCCTCGTGGACGGTCTGGGCACAGAACCGTCCGGCGCGCATGGCGGCCGCGATGCCGCCACCTGTAAGCGGGTTCGTGTGATGGGCGGCGTCGCCAACGAGGGCAAAGCGGTCGAGTGTGTAATCCTTGAGAACGCTCGAAACGGGGATCGCGCCTCCGACAACGTGATTGATTTTTGCACCCGGGAAGAGCTTGTACAGCCATTCCATCGTGATGTCCAAGACGTTTGATCCGTGATTGTTCGAAATCAAAAATCCGGCGCCGAAGTTCGTGACGTTGGATTTGACTTTCGGGAAACTCCAGATGTAACCGTCGTTGATAAAGTCGTGGCCTTGCCAGAATGTGAGATAGTCCGGCTTGGTGAGGATGCCTTGCACTTGGATGTCAACGCCAGTGCAGGTGTATCCGGGCTTTTGCAGGCAATCGAGTCCGACTTGGCGCCCGATGCGGCTTTCGACACCGTCTGCGGCAATGACCATCTTAGCGCGGACTTCTTCAGTTGAATCGCCGGCGCCATCGCCGAGCTTCACGCGTACGAGGCGGGTTCCGCTTTCGACTTCTCCGACAAATTCTGCACGGGCGCGAGTGACGAGTTCAACGCCGTCGTTTGCGGCGAGGTGGGCGAGCCACGGGTCGAACTTTTCGCGGTTGAGCATGATGCCCGTGCCTTTCTGCGAAAGGTCGATGTTCACGCCGTTCGGGCCGTAAATATAAAGTCCGTTGATAATCGTTTCAATGCAGTCTTCGTCAATCGGGCCGTAAGTCTGCAAGTCCGAAAGCTTGGTACTTGCTTCGCCGCAACGCACGGGATAGCCGATCTTCTCGCGCTTTTCGAGAAGGAGAACCTTGTGGCCTGCACGGGAAAGATTTCTGGCGGCAACGCTTCCGCCGGGGCCTGCGCCAATGACGACGACATCGTATTCGCTATTACAGAACATCGTTCAACTCCTGTATTTTGAGGGCGCCTGCGGGGCATGCTTTTGCGCAGAGACCGCACTTGATGCATTTTTCCTGATCAATTTGCAAATCTAGACCGTACATGTCTAGCGCCATCTTGGGGCAAACGCCGACGCAGCCGGCGCATTCCAGGCAAACACCTCTATCGTGAACGAGAACTTTCATAAGCGAGAATATATAAAAATAGTTATTAGTTATTAGTTACTAGTTGCTAGAAAAAATCGTATTTCGTTAGAAAAGGAGATGCCCCGCCGGAGCGGGGCATGACATCTTTCGTCTGTAGCCACATCGTGGCGTTCTTTCGTCTCTCGTCTGCTATTACTTCTGCATTATGTAGTAAGCGTTGAGCCAGGCATGGAGGCGTTCCCAGCCCTCGTCATCTGCTTGCGCGATGGAGTTCGGGCCGAGCGAGAAAACGGTCAAGTCTTCGAGCTTGTGTTTTCCGACGGTGAATCCTGGGAAGTTGATGAAGGCATTTTGCATGTTGCTATCTTCGACAATCTTTCCGTCTACGGCGATGACGAGGTGGTTCAGCTTGACAAACATCGCAATATGGTGGCGCTTGCCGTCTAGAACCTTATGGCAGGACGAATCCTTGATAACAAAAAAGCCTTTTTTGTACGTCGTGTCGGTAGAGTATCTCTTGTAGAAGTTGGCGCAGAGCTCTTCGTAATCATCACCGGTTCTCATACGGTAGATGACATCGTTCTTTTCTTGGGAGTTGAGGAAAATGGAGTCGATGTTTTCGATCGTGCTTCCATCTTTTTGAATCCAGAAACTGATGCCAAAACTGTTGCTGTAACCGTTGATGTTGTCGTTGTAGCCGTTTTCGGAGACGCTCAAGTCCGCTTCTGTCTCGGCGTAAGCCTTGGCAACTTGCATCGAGGGGAGGCTTGAATCGCTGGATGCAACTGTGAACTTGTATGTGCCGACATCGAAATTCGGGATGACGGTCAGGTAACCATCATCGTTGCCAGAAACCTTGTAGAGCGCAAGCGTGTCGCCGTCCTTGTTCAAGAGAACCGGGTTCTTGAGGTCTGTGCTGAGCGAAACCGGAACGATCACAGAATCGAGAGTCTTGTTGCCGTTCAATTTCTTTGCCGCGCTCAAGGCTTCTTCCGATACCGTAATAGTTACGAAATTCGAAGAGACTTCGAGTTTTTCGCCAGGTGTGAAATCCCACTTGACGTTACGCGTCGTAGTGTCGCGGCCGGAGCCTCTGATGAGCATGATGTTCGTGAATTCTGCCGGCGGAATTTCACTGAGCGTGACGGTTCCCGACTTGAGGTTGTTTTCGTTTACAGCTGTGCAGTTGAGCGTGCCCGTGATGCAGAGCGTGTCGCCCTTGTCGAGGTCATACGTGTTGAGGTCGAGTTCGAGACTTGCGTTTTCTTCGAGCTTTGCCTCGGGGAGGTTGAGCGTCTGCAAGTCGGTCTTGTTGTCTTCGACTGTGATCGTCTGGTAGGCGGACTGCGTGTGTTCCGTATTGCTGATCTGCAAGGCGTATTCGCCAGCAGAGACGCTGTCGATGGTGTACTTGCCGTTTTCGTCCGTCGTGGCGGTCTTGATGGGGGCCATGCGGGCAGCAATGTGCGTTGCTGAAATCAGGTCCACCCTTGCGCTTGTAGCGGGCGTTCCGTTTTCGTTGATGATGATGCCTGCGATGGTCGTGCCGGATTCCGTTTCGGTAAGGACGCCGGCGTGGTTCTCGTCGGAGCAGGCGGAGAAAAGCGATGCGAGGGCAAAAATCCCTGCTAAATTAATAATCTTAAAGTTCATCATGCTTTAACCTCCGGATCGAGGTTAGAGAACAGGTGCAAGTTCATCTGGTAAACACCGCTTGCTTTTTCGTTATCTTCGCTGATGATGCGTCTTGCCTTGGCCTTGAATTCCTGGAGTTCGGATTCAAGTTTCTTGTAGGCGTTGTTCGAGATGCTGAACGTGAGCGTGCTCATGACGGTCGGCATCTTGGGGCGCGTAATAAGCGCTTGCTTCGAAAGCTCAAAACACTGTAGCTGGTACTGCTTGATGAGTTCTGCGTTGTTGTATGGACCACTGGAAATGGATTCCTTGGTCGGCTTCCAAAAACCCGCTTCGTTCTTGCGGGCGAGTCCTAGTTTTTCTAGAAGCGCAAGCGAGTCCTTGAGCTTCCCTAGTGGAATTTTTGGGAAGATTCTCTTTTGCACCGGTGTCAAGTCATCTGTAACGTCCATAGCATCAAGAATAGCAAACATTGCGCTATGGTACCAATGGTTATAGTATTCGTAGGTGTTCGAATCGAGGATATGCTGCGGATTGGGGTGCAGGTGCAACAGTTCTTCCATGGCGGCGCTGCGGGCGGTTTCGGTTTTTGCCTGGTCGAGCTTCACCATGGTCTCGAAGTACTTTGCGGCTTTCTTGTTGAGGCCGAGGACTTCGATAAATTTGGCTGTCATGCGGGGGCTGACCTTTTTCCCTCTGAGAACATCGGCAAAGTAGCTGCGCGTCTTGGGAAGGCCGAGCATATTACAGATTCCGGTACGGGTGAATTCCGGGTCGGACTGGACTCTGGCCGCCTGGTATTCTTCCAAGTACTTGCGGAAGTGCGTAAATTGGTAAATGTCGATATAGTTTTCCACGAGACTAATATAATATTTATGAGAACTAGGGTGAGAACATTTTTTAAGAAATAAGATAAAATGTGATGTATGTCTGCTTGACGGTTTCTTACTTTTTTGTTACGACAAAGCCGGGCGTTGCGGGCTGGCGTCTGAAGCCCGCTCAAAGGGGGAGCAAAAGACGAGGCTTTTGCGAGGGGGGACGTTTCCCCCAACTACCCACCAACACTATCTACTGCCTACTTGTAAATTCGCTACGCTCATTTACCAAATACTAGGCTCGGAAATGTCGGTGCGAGCACCGCCGCTTCTCTCGCCTTACGTATTTGTCCAGCTTCCTGCTGTCTACCTCCTATTGCTTACTTCTTACTTCCTACTTGCACTTTCACTTCGTTCAAGTGCCAAATGCTGGTCTCGGTCATGTCCAAGCAAGCTTGGCCGCGACGCTCGGCCTACGCATTTGTCCTACTTCCTACTTCCTACTGCCTACTTTCTACTATTACATTTATATCTTTATGCGCGAATTTTATGAGGTAACTCCTATGGGTAATGAGGCAGAAAAGCCGAATATCATTACGTCCTCGCTTGATTTTTTGGTCAACTGGGGGCGTTCTAATTCACTGTGGCCGTTCCCTTACGGTACGGCTTGTTGTGCAATCGAATTCATGAGTACGGAAGTGGGTCGTTATGACCTTTCACGTATCGGTTCTGAATACGTGCGTTTTACGCCACGTCAGTCCGATGTGCTGCTTGTTGCAGGTACAATCACTTATAAGCAGGCTCCGATTTTAAAGCGCATCTATGAACAGATGGCTGAACCTCGCTGGGTCATTGCCATGGGTGCATGCGCAAGCTCTGGCGGTTTTTATGACTGCTACTGCACGGTGCCCGGTATCGACCACATTATCCCGGTGGATGTGTATATCGGTGGTTGCCCTCCGCGTCCGGAAGCTTTCTTCGATGCCATGTTTGACTTGCAGAAGAAAGTCAAGGATGAATCTTTCATGAAACAGCGCGCCGAAAGCATCAAGGACCAGCTTGAAATGATCAAGGCAAAGACTGCCGAAGCAAAGCGCGACATTGCCGCTTGCGCCCACGAAAAAATCGTGGACATCAAGGACTTCATGAAAGAAAAGCAAGAAAATCTTGTAAAGAAAGCCCAGTTCTGGAAGGAGTAGAAGAATGACTGTTGAAGAAATCTTCGCCGCCCTTGAAGGAAAGTTTGACGTTAAGCGCGAACCGCTCGACAAGTGGGGTATTACGGCAGTCGTTGCTGCTCCCTATCTGCATAACGTAGTCCAGTTCCTCAAGGAAGAAGCCGGCATCAAGTTCGATATGCTCGTGGACATTGCCGGTATCGACTACTTGACTTACCCGAATCACGAAGGCCCGCGCTTTGCGGTCTCCTATGCTTTCAAGAGCATGAAGAATCCGGGTGCCCGCATCCGTCTTAAGGTGCTGGTGTCCGAAGAAAGCCTCAAGGTCCCGACGATTAGCGACCTCTATGCCAATGCAAACTGGTACGAACGCGAAGTCTATGACCAGTTTGGCGTGATTTTCGAAGGTCATCCGGACCTCCGCCGCCTGTTGAACCACGTTGAATTTGTTGGCCATCCGCTCCGCAAGGATTACCCGGCCCAGAAGCGCCAGTGGCTTTCGACAAACGACTACCTGCTTCCGGAACTCGAAAAGCGTCTCGAAGAACTTGGCTACAAGGTCATCCAGCGCTCTAAG
>JAEEGJ010030443.1_pt1 | contig 10547 bp, 9 predicted proteins | sample 8958761 | NCBI WGS metagenome assembly JAEEGJ01 (sample SAMN16246546, study PRJNA631951) | gut metagenome | biome: gut microbiome; feature: rumen; material: RS-attached | host: Bos | place: Iran: Karaj | collected 2018-10
AGAGCTTGGCGGAAACAATGAAGCGTCTGTGGCAATCGCCACAGACGCTACAGGAAATGGCTTCCGCTGGAAGAGAATACGCCCGCCGCCAGACATGGCGGAAGTGGGGGGGGAATGCGGCTAGCGTGCTAAAAGCTTTGTTCTAGAGGTTCTAGAGGTTCTAGAGGTTCTAGAGGTTCTAGAGATTTTATCTGCCGTAAACGGCGATTTCAACAAAGCGCGTGTCTTCTTCGGCTTCGCCGCCATTCGTGTAAACACGGACGTAGCGGGCCTTGGAGCCTTCATGCTGTCCGTCGGCCTTCTGGGCGTCCACAAGTTCGCCCCACCAACCGGCCTGATAGGTCGGATCTTTTCCTTCGCCGAGGCCTGCACTGTTGTCGTAGTCGTTGTTGAAAATCGTACGGCAGTTTTCCTTCATCTCTTCGTCGTCGGCGATCTGGACGATGACGTCACGATAGACAACGGCATTCTTGTAGTAATGCCACACAACGACGCAGTAGATTTCATGTATTTCGCCAAGATCGATCTGAACCCACTGCGGCTCGCCGGGGAACATTTCGACGTAGTCTTCTTCATTACTCTTCTTGTTGCCGTCGGTAACCTGCGCAACTGTTCCGCGCATGGGCTCTTCGTCGCCAAGATTGGATGTGACAGGCTTGTTGAGGGCGAGATTGACGAGATCGGCGGGAACCATGAAGTCGGGCCGTTTTTCGATTTCACGATAGTTCGGTGGCGGCTTGAAGCCTTTCGGATAACCAGGCGTGGCACGCGTGACAGCGTCAGGCGTGAGGCCGAGATCCAGCGGGACCAATTTGATACCGCCAGCCAAAAGCGAATGGATTTGGGCGTTGATGGCCTGTTCGAGGGAATGCGTCGTCGTGGAAGCGCCTGTGATGGCGTCAACGGCGTTCGGAGCATCCACCGTCGAGTCGATGACGATGCCGGGCTGGCCGTCAACGATCATCGGCAGATTGTTGAACTGTGCGGCCCATTTCGGATCGGACATCATGCCGCCGAGACCGGGCGTTTCTTGATGGTCGTAAACGCGCAACGCCTTGATGCGCTGTTTGTCCGGCGTGACGGCCAAAATGCCTTTGAAGGGGCCTTCATGGCCATGGCCTTCGATTTCGAACAACAGGGCGACGAGTTCGCCTTTTTCATCGCGAGCTTCAAGCATTTCCAAGTCGCCGACTTTCTTTTCGGAAACCTGCTTGCCGAATTTCTCAGTGACGACTTCCTGCGAATCAGAGGAGACAAGCAGGCCGGACGCGTCCATGATGGCGCGGATGCGGTTGAACTTTTCATTGGCCTTCATGCGGCCTTCCCACATGAGCGGCGGGAACGTCAGCAACGTGGCCGCGATGGCGCAGAGGACGAAAACGTACAGAATGGAATAGATGGGGGAGTTTTTCATTTGGCGGCCTCCTCCTTCGCCTTGGGGGCGAAGAGCATGTCCAGCGAGGGGGCTATGCAGTCTGCGATGAGTATTGCGAAAACCATGGCGTATGGATATTTAGCGAAGCACCGCATGAGAATGGACAGCGTTCCGACGATGAAGCCGTAGATGATTTTGCCCGGCCAGCGGCGCGGCGCATTGCCAGGATCGATGGCCAACAGGACGCCTGCCAGCAGGAAGCAGTCTTCAGAGAAGATCAACTGGAGGTTGCCTTCAAGCGGAAGCTTCTGGTCTGGAATCACATACGTTGCGAGCAACCACGGCATCAACGCCAGTGGCAAGTAGATGAACAGCGATGACGGATTGGAGAGGATTTGGATGGCGAGGCAGCCGAGCAGCAACCAGATGCCATTTTCCCACGCGACGCCGCCTTCGATGGCGTTCAGATTGCCCATGCTGGCTCCAGCCGTCGTGGCAGGATAGCTGAAAAGAATCATCGCCGCGCCGATCAGAGCGGGATTGAAGATGGCGTTTTTCGCGCCGCCGAAGACTTCCTTCGCGAAAACCGTGCCTGCGATGGCGGCCAGCAGAATGACCCACAATGGCATCGTTGGCGGCACAAGTAGCGAAAGCGCAAGACCATAGACGAACGCACCGCCCGTCACAGGCTTCTTGCGGACAGCGGCGAACGCGAGTTCGACGGCCATGCCCGCAAAGCCTGCGATGATTGCGAGAACGAGCGGACGCCAGCCGAAAACGCCTGCGCTGAAACCAATCAGCAGGAGGGAGCACAGCAGCAGGGCGGTCAGATAGCGGGCCTGTGTGGCGGCTTTATCATCCGATTGCCAATTACCGATGAATAGTTGAAGTTGATGCATATTTGATTCCTTATCGGATGTTAGAACTCGTCGGCGAAGATGTTCTCGTTCTTGAAGCCTTTGGCCTGCAATGTCTTACGGGCTGCTTCAAGCATCTTGGGCGGACCGCAGAGGAACGCCTGGCGGCTGGGCGAAGCATTTTCGGCCAGTTCGCGTGCGACGCTTTCGTGGATGAATCCCGTCGCGCCTTTCCAATCGGGGCACTTTTCGGGTTCGGAGAGGGCGTAGCAGATCTTCATGTTGGGGAGCTTCTCCGCCATGGCTTTGAATTCCGCTTCGTACAGAAGCTGATCCGTCGTGCGCGCACCGAAGAACAGCCAGCAGGGCTTCTGCGGATTCGTGGCGGCCACGTGGCGCAGGAGGGAACGCATCGGCGCCATGCCGACGCCGCCGCCCACGCAGACGAGTTCGCTGTCCGCCGATTCGTCGAGAACGAAATCACCGTAGGGACCCGTGAAGGTGACTTCGTCGCCTTCCTTGACGCTATGCAAATACGTGGAACCGAGGCCGTTGGGAATCAAACGGACCAGCAGTTCGATTTCGTTGTCGTTCGCGGGAACGGATGCGATGGAATACGCGCGGAAGACGGTTTCCTTCTTGTTCGGAACCATGACTTGCACGTACTGGCCAGGGCGGAATTCGATCTTTTCGCCTTCGGCGAGTTTGAGATGGATTTCGCGGATGTCCGCCGTCATCATCTTGCACGGGCCAACGGTCGCTTTGAACTGCTTGATGCTCAAATATTCCGGCTTGACCTGTATTTCGATGTCGTTGCGGATTTTCACTTGGCAGGCGAGACGCGTGCCGTTCTTCTGCTCTTCTTCTGTAAGGTAAGGCTCTTCCGTGGGGAGAAGCGGGCCACCGCCTTTGATGACGCAGGTCTTGCAGAAGCCGCAGGAGCCTTGGCCGCCGCATGCGGACGGGATGAAAATATTGTGGTCGTAGAGAGCGTCCAACAGCTTGCCGCCGCCTTCCACTTCGAACGGTTCGCGGTCGTTTACCTTTACTTTACAAGTGCCGTAATTGCCGAACAGCTTGTTGGCGATGATGAGAAGGATTGTCAGGCCGACGCCGATGGCCGACAGCGTGATGATTGCTTCCAAGTAGATCATATCAGCCAAGCTCCACCATTCCCGTGAATCCCATGAACGCCAATGCCATCAGGCCTGTGACGATGACCGTCGAGCCAAGGCCTTGCAGCGGTTCAGGTATGTCCGCCTCCTTCAGTTTGTTGCGGATGCCCGCCATGAGGCAGATGGCGAGGCAGTATCCCATGCCGGAACCGAGCGCATAGACGCTGGTCTTGACAAAATTGAAATTAAGCGTCGGATCGATCATGAACAAGCTGACGCCGAGGATGGCGCAGTTGACGGTGATCAGCGGCAGGAAGATGCCGAGGCTGAAGTAGAGGGCCGGTGTGAAGCGCTCCATGATGATTTCAAGCAACTGCACGAAACCCGCGATGACGAGAATGAAAATCAAGAAGTTGAGATGCGTTAAGTCAGCGTCTCCGAAGAACTTGGAACCTTTCACCAAAAAGCCCTTGTAGACGGCGTAGTTGAGCATGGCCGTGCAGAATGTCACGAAGGTGACGGCCACCCCCATGCCGAACGCCGTCTTCATGTTGCGAGAGATCGCAATGAAGGAGCACATGCCTAAGAACTTTGACAGCAGAATGTTGCTTGTGAACATTGCCGCCAGGAAAATCAGCAGGGGACCGCCAGGTGTAAAGATGTCCATGTCTTTTTTACTATTGGTTAAGGGATTTAAAGGATTCAGGGAATCAAAGGATTGTGGCCGAAGCTAAATCAAATCTACAATTTAATATAAATCCATCAATTTGCAAGCACGGCAGGCGTGAATCTTTATGACTGCTTACGCTTTTGGATGTGCTTTTTCATAGACTTCCATGAGACGGCTGATATCGACATGCGTGTAGATCTGCGTTGTGCTGAGGCTGGAATGTCCGAGCATTTCCTGCACCATGCGCAGATCGGCACCATTCGCAAGCATGTGCGTTGCAAAGGAATGGCGCAATTTATGGGGCGTGCAGTCGATGGGCAGACCTGCCTCCAGAAGATAGGATTTGAACCACCGTTCGATGGATCGCGTCGTCAGCTGTTCGCCATGCTGGTTCAAAAAGAGGGGACCACGGTCACGGCGTCCCTTCATGCCAAGCTTCTCGCGAATCTCAAGATATTCCCGCAACGCTTTCTCCGCGTAGCTACCCATGATGCAGAGACGATCCTTTCCGCCCTTGCCACGTACACGGAAGTTGCTGGAAATGAAATCGATATCTTCATATTTGAGATTGGCGGCCTCGCTGATTCGCAGGCCCGCGCTGTAGATGATCTCCAAAATGGCGGTATCCCGTGCGGCAAGAAATTCGCATTCGCGGCGACCGTCTGTCTCGCCTTGCAAATTCGACTGCTGTTTGGCCCAATAGAGCTTGGGAGCTTTTAGAAGTCGTTCCACTTGAGATACATCCAGAAAAACAGGCAGGCGGCGGCCGCCCCGCGCACTTTTGACTTGGCTGAACGGATTGCCTTCCACGGTCTCATTGCGCATGAGAAAACGGAAGAATGACCGCATGCTGGACATTTTGCGATTGACGGATGCTCGCGACAGGCCTTGCGCCGTCAATTCCATGGCAAAATGCTTCGCATGGCGGACGGCGACGGATTTCCAATTGCATGCGCCATCAGCGACAATGTGCGGTGTAAGATGCAGGAAATGAGAAACATCCATGAAGTAATTCTTCACGGTGTTGTCGCTGTAGCTTTTCTCATTCCGCAGGAATTGGAGAAAGCGGGACATCAGTTCGTCTTTACCGAGGAGTTCGCGTTCTATGGATAAATCTAAGGAGTCTTTTTCCATTATAACAATATAGTTTCCTAGAGTTTCTAGAGCTTCTAGAATTTCTAGAGAATCTAGCGCCTCTAGAGAATAATTTCAATTAATAAAAGGATAGCGGCAAGCCATGCAAACCAGCGGGATAGATCGCGGGAGCGATCCGCAGTGGCGGTGGGAGCGGCGGTTTCCACGGATTTTTCCGTTTTTAACATCTGCCGAAGATCATCGAGATTTACGGTTTCCGTCATGGATTCACGCAACGGAACGGATACGTCGCAACGGACGGCACCGTCCATGAAAAGGGCTGGTTTGGATGTGTCGGCTTCCGTTCCATCTGCGAGAACGTGTTTGTCTCCACACGTCAGATGGATTTGGCCGAAATCCTGCGGGACGGCGGCGACGGTCAGTTCGTGCAGAAGCGGAAGGAAGGAATTTGTTAACGGTAGATCGCTCCATTCACGGGAGAAGCCGATGGCGAAGAAATGGATGCGGCCGCGGCCGACATCGCGCGACAGGAGGAGCGGTTGCTCCTCCAAAGAATTCAACAGGACGGTTGTGTCATGCAACGGCTTCAACCGGTGATGTTTGCGAATCGGAAAAAGATACAGGTCATGATCGGTTCGGTCACCGAAGACATCGCCGAGCGGCGAATCAGCGGCGACAGGGCCGACGCCGAGTACGGCATCGCGGCTGGCCGCTCCTGCGATGCCGTTGGATTGTGCGAGTGGCATGGCGGCTTTCTGGAACGTACGCAGGGCGGCGCTGGCGGAGCCGCCGCCCGTTGCGAAAATGACACCGCCTTTTTCCGCATAGTCATGCAGTTTCTGGGCGTTCGCATCGTCCAGAAGCTCCGCTGATGACAAGAGGATAATCACTTGATAATCAGCGAGATTCGTGTCGTAAAGAGCATCGATGTTGCCTTCCGTCAATTTGTATTCGCTCAAGCCTTCATCCGCTCCTGCGGCGAAAGCTTTCTGCGTGAAGAAAAGCTCTTCTTCCGATTCGGCGGAATCAGATGGCACCAATAGGATGGAGACAGGCGGCTTGCCAGCCGTCCAGAAGAATCGCGAATCATCTTGCGTATAAGCATCTTCCGACAAAATGGCGCGGCCTTGGCCAGACGGCGACACATTTTCGATGACGAACGGGCAACGGGAGACGGCTTTCGGGCGGATATCCACGTCCTGCGGCTGGATTTCCTGGCCAGGCACAGAAAGCGACAACGTCCGTTTCTGCGGCTTCAAAGAGAAGTTCTGGACGCTGATGATGATCTGCAAACGATTCTGTCCCAACGCTCTGCATTGGATGTCCGAAATGGCCACATTGTCCGAACGTGGCTGTTCGGAAGCGTCTAAAAAAACGACTTCCACGCCCGGCGGAACAATCGGCATACGGTGGTTCCAATCACCTAATTGGAAGTCGGAGACGATGACGAGGCGGCGTTTTCCAGTCGTTCCAAGCATGGCGACGGCGTTTTTCAACGCTTCGTCTGGTATGCCGCCTGTACAGGTTGCCGTCCAGTTTTCAGCCATTTTTTCGAATGGATGGCGATCCGACGACGGCGGAATTTCCTCCAGAATTCTTGATGCGAAGACGATTCCGCCGACCTTCCATCCATTCAATTCATCCAGTGCCTTCTTGACGAGACCACGACCGTTTTCAAGGCGGTTAGTCGTTGACATGGAGGAAGATGCGTCCAAAACCAAGACAGCGGTCTTGATGTCCGTTTCGGCCTTCTTTTCCGCTGGTGGCGTCCATTTCGGACCTGCCAAAAGGATGATAACGGCGGTCAAAAACGCAAGGCGGAGCAACAGCCGGAGGATGTCGCGAAGGCGTCTGCGGCCGTCTTGAGGAATCTGCGAATGGCGCAGAAAACGGATCGACGGGAAGACGATCGTGCGAAGCCGCTGACGGTTCAGCAGGTGGAGGATGATTGGTCCCGCCAGCGAGATCAGCAGCCAGAACATGAATGGATGAGAGAACGACAACATATTATAGAGGTAAAAAGGCTATGCCTTTCGGTGGTTGAGGAAGGCGGAGAGGGCGTTTTCAAGACTGGCGGAGGTATCCGCAAGCATGTGGTCTGTTTGTGTTGTAAGACAGTCTGAACGAACGGATTCGATGAAACGGGCCATCCGCTGTTTATATTCATCCGCCACGATGGATGGCGTCGCGGCGATGCGTTCATCCGTCTCGCTGTCTGCGAAATTCATGGCTTCGTTGAACGGTAGCGCGATTTCGTCATGGTCGAGAACGTGGAACAACATGGCGTCACGATGGCCGAAGTGGAGCATTCGGAGATGTCGTGCCAATTGATCTTCAAATCCATGGAAATCAGATATTAACACCATCATCCCACGGCCTTGCAGATAGTCGGCCGCCTGTTGCCATGCTGTCGAATGATCCGCTATGCCGTTCGGTTTGACGCGGGAGAGCTCCGCCAACATGGCGGCCAGCGATTCGGCATGCTGTCCGGCGGACGTTTGGCTGAGCATCTTATCCGCATAAATGAACAGGCCGACTTGATCGCCTTGACGCCGAGCAAGATACGCAAGGCAAGCCGCCAGAATGGTGGCGTAGGCGAATTTCGAGCAGACGGCATTTTCGCCTTTGTAGGCCATGGAGGCGGATGCGTCCAACACGAGGGCGACACGCATGTTTGTTTCCTCTTGGAAGACCTTCATGCAGACTTTGTCTTGTCGCGCGAAGAGCTTCCAATCCACATACTTAAGATCATCGCCGGGCACGTATGCGCGATATTGGAGGAATTCGCCCCCATAGCCTCTGCAGACGCTGCGGTGCGCGCCCGTGAGAAAGCCTTCGACGGCAATTCGCGCCATGAGCGAAAAGTCGCCAATGCGGCTCAGAAGAGCGGGTGAAAGAAGTTCTGAAAGCGTTGGTTCCACGGTGTTTATCTAACGATGTCCAAAACGATGTCTGCTCGGTTGGAGAGCATGCCCGTGCCGCCTTGCGTGAGAATCTTGCGGATGTTGGGCTCCGTGTCCGCATAGAACACGTTGGTGCGCAGGCCAAGCTGACGGCAGAGCGCGTAAGTGCTTTCATCGGAATGCTCAATGGGCGGTTGGACGAAACGACAGCCAATCTCCTTGCAGAGCTTCAGATTGTCTGGATCGCAGCGTTCCTTCCAGCCGGGCGTGTAGCAGACTTCGATTTTGGAATCGAACGCTTTAACGAGTTCGATGTTCTCCAATTTGTCGATGGTCATGAAGCCTTGATCGAACATGTCGTAGTCGCAGTAGAGGCGGCAGATTTCTTTGATGCCGTCCGGCTGGGCATAGACTTGGATGTTCATGCCCGCCTTGCCGCGGAATTCCTGAAGGATTTCTTCAAATGTCGGTATCTCAAGATGTTCATAGATAGGAGCTTTCAACTTTTCGCGACCGAACGCGTAGTAGGAGAAATTGCCTTCCTTCAGCTGGGCGAGTGTCAGATCTTCGCCACGACCAGTCAGATTAGACGTCCTATCCAGCGAATTGTCATGCAAGATGAAGGGTATACCGTCTAGCGTTGTGCGCAGATCGAATTCGATCATGTCTGCACCCCAGGCGATGGCCTTGCGCATGGCGAGGGCGGTATTTTCCGGATAGCAACCGGAAGCGCCGCGATGGGCGGTCACGATGACATGGTTCCAATCTTCGTATAACGCGGTCAAATTGGTGAACATGGTGTTTTTGCTCCAAGTTTTTTTCATTTTGGATTAGTAAAACATTTAATTTGGTAATATAATATTAGTTTGCGACAGTTTGAATCTCCCTTGTGAAAAAAATAGAGGAAAAATCCCATGAAGAAACATTTCGGCATCTTGATGATGGTTGTCTGTGCCGTGGCATGCGGTTTGGAAATGCCGTCCATTTTCACGGATCACATGGTGTTGCAACGCGCCGCCGTCATTCGCGTATGGGGCAAAGCTCCTGCGGGGCAGGATGTTACGGTGATGTTTGCGGACAATTCCGTGACTGTGAAGGCCGGTGAAGACGGCAAATGGCTCGCCAAACTGCCGCCGCTCGGACCCAGCGCGGAAGGGCGGGACATGATCGTAAAGGGTGATACGGAGATCACCATTCATGATGTACTGGTCGGTGACGTGTGGCTCTGCGCGGGCCAGTCCAACATGCAGTTCACCCTGAAGAACACGGACGACATTGCGCCGATCATCGAATCCGCCGAAAACAACGCCATCCGTCTGCTGCCGATTCCGTGCACTTGGAGCCGTACGCCGAAAGATGACGTGAAGACCGCTTGGAAGCTCTGCAATCCGCAGACCGTCCCGAATTTCTCCGCCGTCGGCTATCTGACGGGGCGCGAACTGCAGGAGCAGGTGAAAGTCCCGATGGGGCTCGTCCAGATCGCGTGGGGCGGCTGCCGCGTGGAGGCGATGACGCGGCTGGAGGATTTCGACAAAGTGTTCGCGCTGAAGAACGTGGCCGAAAAAGTCAAGGCGGAGGTCGCCGACATCAACGCGAAAAAGGACGAAGAGCTTCGCAAAGACAAGCAGCGCCTTCCCACCGTGCTGTACAACGCGATGGTCCATCCGCTTGGCCCGTTCGCCGTGAAAGGCCTGCTCTGGTATCAGGGCGAAGACAACCATGCGGAAGGCGACATCTACGACGCCAAGCTGAAGGCGCTCGCCGTTTCGTGGCGCCGTTGCTTCGCGAATCCGACGATGCCGATCTACATCGTCCTCCTGCCGCCGTGGCAGTACGGCAACGAAGAAGGCACGCGCATCCCGCGCTTCTTGGCGGCGCAACGCCGTTTCGCGGAATCCGATCCGTATGCGGGCTTCATCGTCACGACGGACTGCGGCAATCCGTCGGACATCCATCCGCGCAACAAGATCCCGCTGGCCTCCCGTCTCGCCAAACTCGTCCTCTACAAGACTTACGGTATTGGTGACGAAACGAGTCTCGCGCCGACCTTCAAGTCCGCCGAACGCGCGGACAGCCGCGTCATCGTGACGTTCGACAATCCGAACGGCCTGAAATCGCGTGACGGCGAGCCGATCTCCTTCCTGCAGCTCGCGGGGGAGGACGGACAGTTCGCCGCCGCCAACGGTGTCGTCGAAGGCGACAAACTGATCGTTTCCTCCCCGAACGTCGCTGTTCCGAAGAAGATCCGCTTCGGTTGGGACAAACTGGCGAATCCGAACCTTGTGAACAAGGTCGGCAATCCCGTCATGCCGTTTGAGGAAGAAGTGAAATAGTCGGGAGGGCTGCGCTCCTGCGCGGCCGGTAGTAGTTAGTGGTTAGTGGTTAGTGGCTAGTTTTTTCTGGATTAACTGGATTCACTGGATTAACTGGATTAACATAATCTCCAGAACATCCAGAACATCAAGGCAATAGGCCATAGGCCAACAAGGAGAACCGTTTTGTCAATCCGCAGTATCATCATAGGAATCTTTC
>JAEEGJ010030447.1_pt1 | contig 10546 bp, 12 predicted proteins | sample 8958761 | NCBI WGS metagenome assembly JAEEGJ01 (sample SAMN16246546, study PRJNA631951) | gut metagenome | biome: gut microbiome; feature: rumen; material: RS-attached | host: Bos | place: Iran: Karaj | collected 2018-10
AACCAAAATTATATGCAATGTTAGGGTTTAAATCTATCATCATAGCAAGACGTCTACATAATCTAGCTTCAAATAATGAATGAGTTAACCAACTACTTGTATTAGTAGTTCCTTTAATATTTTTATAAGTTCTATTACCTAGGTGTAATCCATTATCAATAATTGATTCTGCTATTTCAAGTATTGTTGGTTTAATAAGATAGTTCTTTTCTTGAATATATTTATAAGCAAGTCTTGGATCAATATTATATGTTCTACCTAAAACCTTACATAAATTATTTATATCTTCATACTCTAGACCATGTATTAATATTAAGAATGCATCAACATCTGTTAAGGTACTTTTACAATCAGTACCTAATATTGCCATTGCCCTATAATAGTAATCTTCATTTGAAAAATGTAACTTCATATTATACCTTCCTTATTAACAAATGGTAATGATAACTTGTGTGCATACCATCTTTACTTTCATGATAATCACCAATGTGATTAATATTTATTATTTCAAAAGATTTAAATAATTCTTGAATTAAATCATAGTCTGCATAAAAATGAGGAACACGATATTCTGGACCTTCTTGCATACATAATTTTGTATTACTATCAACCATAGGCCAATCTTGTTTATAACCCCAAGTTGATTTAGAAGCAAGTGTTAAATAACATTCACCATTCATTCTTAGAACTCTTTTTAATTCACTAACAACTTTCTTAATACCTTCAGTATCAGTATGACTAATTACATTTCGACATAATATAGAGTCCATACTATTATCATCATATGGTAACTCTAACATATCACCTACTTTATAATCAAAAGTAAGATTTTCACTTTCGGCCCATTCTTTAGTACTTTTAATAGCTTCTTCTGAAATATCAAAAGCATGAACATTAAAACCATTCTTTCCAAAAAGAATACTATGTCTTCCTCTTCCACATCCTAAATCTAGAAAATCTTTTTTATCTTTCCAACGATTAACTAAATAATATGATTCTATACTAGGTGTTCTCCAGATATTATCAAAATCATTTTTAACAATCTTCCAATCCCAACCTTGAGATTTAATCATATTTATCACCCACTTTTAATATATCATATTTTTACAAAAAAAAGGATGATTTCTCATCCTATTTAACAACAATTGAATTTGCCCATTTAGCAAAGATGTCTTTATATTCACTTGCTTTTTCTGAACGACAATAAAAATTGATCATCCAATAAGTATCTCCTGAGCGATGTGTCGTTCCATAATAATAGTATTCTTTACCATTAACTGTTTTCTTATAATCAAATTGTGCATATTTACCTTTAGATACTACTTTAGAATCAGTTAAGTTATTAGCTTTTACAACAAATTCAGCATAACCTACAACATCATCTGGGAATTCTACACCAGCATTCTCAAATAATTGTTTTGATTCATTGTTTACAGTAACACCAATTTGCATATCATTATTTTCATAATAATATTTAATACCTTGAATAGATTTCTTAACGAAACCAGTATTTAAAGTAACTTCAAAGTCACTTTCAGTAAATAATTTAGCATCTTTATCAGTTCCACAACCAGTTAACATAAAAAGAGCTACTATTACTAATAATATACTTAAATATCTTTTCATATTAAATTCCTTATTTAAATAGTTTTCCAACAACCCAAACTAATACGCAAGCACCAAATGCAGAAACTAAAATAGTTCCTAGTAAGTTAGATGCAGCAATACCAAATAATCCTAAAATGAAACGTCCTACGAAACCACCTACGATACCTAATATGATGTTTCTAATTAGTCCTCCTTTAGTATTCATAACAAAGCTTGCAATTAATCCAGCTGCTAAACCTATTCCTAGTGTAATTAATAAATCAGTTAAACTAGGCATTGTGAATAAAATCATTTTATCATCTCCTCTATTTATAAAATATCACAATTTATTATTTTTTTAAAGTTAATTTGAAAATTTACCTGCAACCCAAGCAAATAAACAACCTCCAACAAAGGAAGCAGCAAACTTTCCAACTGATCCTAAACCTTCTATTTGAAAAGCTTCTAGTACAAATTGGCCAATGAAACTACCTATTACCCCGATAATCAAACAAATTATTACCCCACCACGACTATTATTAATTATTTTAGCAAGAAAACCAGCTATTAAACCTATAGCGACATTAATAATAATTTGTTCCGTTGTCATATCCTTTATAAAATCACTTAATGATACTAATATATTCATTTTTCACCTCTATTATTAGAATAACATAATTTATTTATTTTTTATATCAATTATTACATATTCAGATTTTGTTCCTGTCTTAAAGTGTATACTCCAATCAGAAATCCCTGAGGTAACAATAAAGTATGTATTATTAATCGTTTTAAGACCATATTCAGAATCGTTACCAGATAATCTTCCGATTGGTCCAAGAGGGAGTAACTGTCCACCATGAGTATGACCAGATAACACTAAATCAACTTTATCTTTTTCATTATCATAATCTGTTGGTTGATGATTAAGAACGATTTTATATTTATTAGATAAACCATCTACTAGTTCATCAATAGTCTTTCTATTTCTACTTTTATCTTCACGGCCTATGATATAAAAGTTATCATGTTCAATTACTTCATCTACTAATACTTTAACGTTATTTTTCTTTAGTTCATTAACTAAATCATCCCCAGTATATTCTCGATTATTAAAATAACCTCGATCATGATTACCAAAGACATAATAAACCCCATATTTAGGTTTTAATAAAGATAAAGCTTCACAACCTCTAATCATATCTCTTTTACTTGTATCATCATCTACAAAGTCTCCTACTATTACAAATAAATCAGCATCAATCTTACTTAGTTTCTCCATCTCTTTATAGAAACCATCTCCATCAAAAGTAGTCCCTATATGTGAATCCGCTATTTCAATTATTCTTAAATTAACATCTTTATCATTATAAATAGTATACTTTGTTTCAAAGATATGAAAACATAAATAAGTACCTATCCCTAGATATATAATTGTTACTAATAAACCAAGTATAATTATATTATTATTTTTATACTTAAATTCTTTCTTACGTACTTTTTCAATAATAAATATAATTAACTTACTAAGTAATAAGAAGATCCCTAAATGAATCATAATTACTATAAAATTAACAAAGTTATAAAAGATTAATAATGATAATAAAATTAATATTATAATTAATATTTTTAAATATTTATTAATCTTTAAATTCTCAATAAAACTTATCTTTCTTATATTATTAACATTATAATACATAATTAATATAGATAATAAAAAGATTATAAAAATAATTACACGAAACATATAAACCTCTAACTTTAATATAACAAAAAAAATATGTTGATAACAACATATTTTATTTACCTATTTTTTCTTTGCAGTTCTTTTTGCATGTCTTTCTAATTTCTTAGGTTCTACTTCTTTAACTTCTTTTGCTTCATTATTACCTTTTAATTCATTAAATTTGTAATTAACGAAAGCTATATTAGTACCAACAATAATAACAGTTGCAATTATTGTAGCAATAATAATGTTTCTAGTAATAGTTTTAATAGTAGTACGATCTTCTTTATTAGGATTTTCTTCCATTTCTTTCATTACATCATAACGATCATCTACTTTAGTTTCATATAAAGCTTTAATTGTAGCTTTAAGATCATCATCATAACTTTCTGCATAACCAGCAAATACCTTATCACCTATTACAATATAAGGTACACCTTGAGCAGGATTATCTAAATACTTAGATACACTATCAAGTAAGGCATTATTATCTTGATCATACCAAACTTCATAAGATACTACTTTGAAGTATTTACCATAATCTCCTATAATACTATTTAAGAAAGTTAAGAAAGCACGACAGAATCCACATCCATTACCACGGAATAAATAGATAATTGCTTGATCATCAGTTTCTTTATAATTTTCCCAACCTTTATCAAGTTCTATTTGTTCTTCTTGTAATGCTTCTTTTAAATTTAATGATTTAGTTGCTGCCTTTGTATAAATTGGCATAGCTAAACCCAAAACTAATACTAGAACTATAATTAATTTTTTCATTTTTTCCATCCTTTCTCTTAAATTATAACATAAAAATACTTGTCAACAATAAATTTAACGCAAATTAATCACTTTTTTATCTTTTTTAAAACAACGCCACCATAAGGTTTTATAATCTTATCATCATTGTCGTTTAATCGATAAATAATATCACTGTTCATAAATTTCTCAGGTACTTTTAAATCAATATCATTTTCTGTTCTGTTAACAACTACTAAATAACGCATATCATCGTCATCATCTTTATAACGTTCATACATAAAATATTGAGGATTAACTTCATGTAAATAAGTACTTGCATTTCTTAAGAATGGATCATTTTTACGGATTAGGCCTATTCTTCTAAAATAACTTAATAATTCTTGATCCATCTTATTCCAAGGGAAAGGAGCACGATTATATAAGTTACCCATTCCTTCAAGACCTACTTCATCACCATAGAATATTGATAAGATACCTGGGAAGAAATTAAGAGCAAAGACATATGCTTTATAAATAGCAATTCCTCTTTTCTTAGCCTCAGGAGTTAATTTATAATTTTTACAAAACTCTAATTTTTTCATTTCATCATCAAATTGATTTAAATCCCATACCCGGTCTCCAAAAAAATCATAACTTGAAAATAAATTAAGAGCTCTTGAGATATCATGAGTTGAAGTAAAGTTCATCAAGGTCTTAATCTTCTCATGAGGATAATGCATCAATATATCAAGTACTGTCCACCATAAAGTATTTCAATCACCATGCTTAAAATATTTAATTAAAGCATCGCAAAGTCGATAGTTCATAACACTATCAAGTCCCTTACCACTAGTATAGTAATTACGATTATCTAAGAATTCTTTTTCAAGAGGGCTTTCCCATACTTCACCAACAATAAAACCATCAGGTTTATTTCTTGTAACCGCTTTCTTAATACCTTCTATAAAGTAATCACTTAGTTCATCAGCAACATCAAGACGAAGTCCATCGATACCCAAAGAAAACCATTTATCAATGACCCCATCTTCACCAAAAATAAAGTTTTGCCATTTAGGATTTTCACCATTACAAACAGGTAAATTAGGCATACTCCACCAGTTATAAAAATAAGTTTTGCCATCTATTTCAATTGGTTTATAACATTCAAAATATGGAGAATCTTTACTTTGAAAAGCCCCTACACTATCATAGTTTCCAAATTCATTAAAATATCTACTATCATTACCTGTATGATTAAAGACAGCATCTAAAATAACATACATTCCTCTTTTATGAGCTTCATCACAAAGTCTCTTTAAATCATCATTACTTCCACAATAAGGATCCACTTCCATATAATCCCCTGCATCATAACGATGGTTTGATTGGCTTCTTACAATTGGTGATAAATATAATATTTCAACGCCAAGAGATTCAATATAATCAAGTTTATCAATTATTCCTTGTAAATCTCCACCATAGAAATCATTATTCCATACACCATTTTCATCTGGCCCAGCTTTTAATGGACTATCAAAACTTGGATATACATAACGACCTTTCATTTCCTCGGGTTTATTTTTGTTCCCTCTATTAAAACGATCTACAAAGATATGATACATTACTTTACCTTTAGCCCATTCTGGATAACGATATTCATCATTCTTCCACATATCATCTCTTGAAACTGTTGTTAGTTCATCATTATTTTTTTTCTTATAATATACAAACTTATGATCTATCTCAAAAGAAAAATAATAGTAAAAAGTATCATTAAAATCTAAATCAAAGTCACCGTTAAAGATTACAAAACCATCTTTTTCTTTTACATGATGTAATTGATTAGCCTTACGAAATTTATCATTTTCAACAATAAATTTCATTCTTTCAATTAAACCAATTGATTTAGGTACTTTAATTTCAACATGATATTTACTACTATTATCAGTCTTACCTATTTTCTTAAGATTAAAAACAATATCTTTTAATTCCTTCATACTCTATCCTCTATTATAAATTTAACACAAATAAAAAAGTAAGTAAATTAAGATGACACTTTATATGTCTTTTAACTTACTTACTATTTAATAATTTAAGTTTTAGGCTTCTTTCATTCCTTCATTAATTTCTTTAATTAATTCTGGATCATAATAAACTGTAAAGCCATCTTTAATAACTTTCATCTCAAAGCGTGTATCTTCTAATACTTCACCATCAATATTAGCTTTTATCGGAACTTCACTTTCAATTACTAAGTGATCACATTGAACATGTTTAACTTTAAACATATTTTCATGTTTACCTTTTTTCATTCTTAAAATATATTTAATGATACTTGATCTATGCATACTATCAATAATATAAGTATCCATCAAGTGATCATTTAATAGTCCACTAGGATTGATATGAAAACCAGAACCATAGTATCTAGCATTACATACAGTTATTGTTGAATATAATCCTTCTTCTACTTCTCTTCCTATTTTAATTTTAAATTTCTTAGGTTTAAACTTTATAAAATGAGCTACAATTGCAGCATTATATCTTTGACTCTTAGGAATAATAGAATTATGAACCACATCATCTTCTTTATTAGCAATATCTGCATCTATTCCAAAACATGCAACATTCATGAAATAACGATCATTTATTCTAATGATATCAATATCATTTTCTCCTGGTTCTAATATTTCTTTAGCTGTACGATGAAAATCATTACCAGTACCATATGGTATATATGAGAAAGTATTATTTGTTTTAATGATTGCATTTAAAACTCTATTCATACTACCATCTCCACCAATTGCAAAGATAGTATGTTTTGTATAATTAAAACGCTCCATTATCTCTTCAGTTGAAAACTTTTTATTATTAATTAAAACTTCAAAATCAATTTTTCTTCTTTTACATACCTTTTTAATTACTTCTGCCATCTTTTCAGTATTCTTCTTTAAACTAAAACGATTTATTAAAAATATATATTTCATAACTACCTCTTGTTATTATTTTACCATAGATAATTAAATAATTATATAAATTGATATAAATAGACAAATCATATATAATTAATTTGTGGTGTTTATGAAAGTAATTAAAGAAAATATTATTAATAAACTAGAAGTTAATAAATCTATTTTTTATACTGATTTAATTAAAGTTTATAGTAAAGATGACGTTATAAATGAATTAAATAATATAAAAAATAAATACAAAGATGCAACGCACTATTGTTATGCATATATTATTGATGATACCAAGAAATCTAGTGATGATGGAGAACCAGGTGGTACGGCAGGTGTACCGATTATGGAAACCTTAAATAACAAAGATTTAAATTATATTCTTTGTGTTGTAACAAGATACTTTGGTGGTATTAAGTTAGGTGCAGGAGGCTTAGTTAGAGCATACCGAAAAGCAACAATTGAAGCCATTAATAATAGTACCCTACTTGATCTTATTGATGGATATGAAATAATAATTAAAATAAGTTACAATGAACAAAAAGATTTAGAATACTTATTAAAAGATAATTTTAAAAAAGAATATGATAATGATGTAACATACACTATTAAATGTAATAAAGATATTAAAGAAATATTAGAAAAGAAATATAACATCTTATCAGTTAAAGAAATTAAAATAGAAAAAGAAAACTAGAGTTAATCTCTAGTTTTTTTAATCTTCAAAATACATTCTAACATCATTATATAAAACGTTCTTGGCTTTTTTGGCTTTCTTTGTCCAAAATAACATATCAAAGCCATGCAAACTACCATGATAAATATCAAGTTTAGCAACAACATTAGATTTTTGTAAGTTATCAATATAATCAATCGTTTCTTGTAGGAATGGTTCACCATCTAAAACATATGTATAACAAGGTGGTAAATTAGAATAATCTATTTCTTTAGATGGAGATGCGTATTTAGGAACATTACCACTTTTATATAATTCACCTAAGTATCTACTCCATCCTCGATGATTCTTTTTTGTATTCCAATTATACCCATTATTATTTTTTGATGACTCAGTATCATCACAATCTAACATTGGATAAAGAGGTATTTGTAACTTAATTGGGATCTTTGCAACATCTCTTGCATAAAGGCATACCGCAACAGCTAACCCTCCTCCAGCACTTTCACCGCCAACAATTATTTTATTTTTATTGATACCGAGTTTCTCAGCATTATTATAAACATATTCAAGAGTTCTTGTACAATCATCAAAAGCAGCTGGATATGGATTCTTCTTTGAAGTTCGATACTCTGGTGATATAACAATACCACCAAACTTCTTAGCAAGTTTCTTACCTATTGTGAAATGAACCCAGTAAGCGCCACCTGATTCATAACCACCACCATGAAACCACAGTATACCAGGTAATAATCTATTTGTCTTTTTAGGTCTTAATATTGTAAGTTTTAAATTACCATCTTTTGTTTTAATATATTTCTTTTCTGTTATCATACTAACTCCAATAAGCATACCATTTCATTGTATCACATTAATTGACTAAATGATACGATTATGTTATTATCTAATTAAGAAGGAGCACTTGATTTAATGTCGGGTGTTGCTTGAATTTGTGTACACCTAACAAGATGTTAGGTGTTTTTTTATAATATTACTGCAAATAGCAATAATACTAGTAAAAAGATTAGTATAAATAAAACTGTGATTAGAAAATCTTTTTTATTCATATTATCGCCTCCCTTCTTAAAAAAGAAGTTCAGCAACACCAAACACATCTCGTGCTCCACATGCCACTATATCATAATTATTATTTTTATTATTCTACCTTACACATCTTTACAAAAAGGATTTTAAATTGATAAATAAAAAGGATGAAAACTTAAAATTCATCCTTTTTTTATTATAAATATTCTCTTTCTACTCTTACATTTATTGTACTAATTATTTCATAACTAATAGTATTTAATTCTTTAGCTAAGTCATCTAATTTAATTATTTCATTATCAAAGATAAAGACATCATCATTAACCTTACAATCAACATTGGTGACATCAATCATTGAACTATCCATACATATATTTCCTAAGATCTTACATTTATGTTTGTTTACTATGACATAACCTTTATTAGAAAATAATCGGTTAAAGCCATCAGCATAACCAATTGGAATAGTTGCTACCTTCATTTTCTTTTTTGTAATATACTTTCTTGAATATCCAATACTAGTATTCTCGGATACTTCTTTAATGAAAGTTATTTTCGTCTTTAATCTTAAAGCTTCTAATAAATTCATTTTATTAGTTTGATAATAACCATACATAATAATACCAGGTCTTGTGTAATTACTAATATCATCTTTTAACTCAACTATTCCACTACTAGCTTCTAAATGAATATAAGATAATTTAACTTTATCTTTTAAATAATGATAAACTTTCTTAAATTCTTCATATTGATTATTAGTATATTCTTTATCACAATCTGCTGAAGATAAATGAGAATACATTCCTTCAATAATTAAATACTTGTTATTAATAAATAAATCTAAGTCATTAAACTTAATACCAGTTCTATTCATACCAGTTTCAATCTCTAAATGAACTCTAATCTTTTTATTTAAATTATTTAAGAATTCAATACTAGATATTCCAACTACTAAATTATATTTAGTAATATTATCAAGATCGTCAACAGAAGGTTGATTAAGTATTAAGATATCACCTATATAGTTATTCTTTCTTAACTCTATTCCTTCATAAGTATTAGCTACTGCTACTATCTTAAATTTATTAATAAAATCTTTAACATAGTTAATATATGTTCCATAACCATTAGCTTTGATAACAGGAATAACATCTTTCTTTGTATACTTTTTAACTTCTTCGATATTATGATTTATTTTATTTAAATCAACTTCTAATTTTGTTACATTCATAATTACCTCAACTCTTTATAATATATATTTCTTATTCCCCTTTTAAATTCTTTAGTATCAACAAGTTTAAAATCATCTTTAAGAAAATTAACAATCGAATAAATATTATCAGGATGAATGGTAGATACAGCATATAAATATCCTTTACTTTTACTATATTTATCTTCTTCTTTTAACATTTGTAATTGTAGATTATTGCCTAAATAATCATAGTTAACAAACATTGGTCCATAGTCCATAGTTTTTTTGTAATCAATACTAAGTCCAAATTTATTAATATCTTTTTCTCTTGCTGGTATTAACATCATTGAACATATGGGAATATTATTATAATAATATACCCATAGTTTAGAATCTCTTTTTAATAAGTCTTCTAATTCTTCTTTAGTAAAATTACCTAACCATTCTGGATGTTCCATATGTCTTTTAACTTCTTCACGAAATTCTATATATTTATCTAAATCAATATTTTGATTAACACAAACTAAATCTTCTAATTTCATAAAAACCACCAAAGTAATTATAACACAAAAAAACAGGTTACCCTGTTTTTAATTCTTTTCAATATAACCTGATATTTT
>JAEEGJ010030449.1_pt1 | contig 10545 bp, 10 predicted proteins | sample 8958761 | NCBI WGS metagenome assembly JAEEGJ01 (sample SAMN16246546, study PRJNA631951) | gut metagenome | biome: gut microbiome; feature: rumen; material: RS-attached | host: Bos | place: Iran: Karaj | collected 2018-10
GTTGGTGGTGGTAGCGGGGATTGTGCTGAGGGTGTCGCCCGTGGAGTGGGGTGTGCTGGTGATATGCATAGGCATGGTGCTGTCGGCGGAGGCGTTCAATTCTGCGATAGAGCGCGTGGCCAATTATCTCACCACCGAGCGCGACGACCGCATCCGCGACATCAAGGACCTTGCGGCAGGGGCGGTGTTGCTGTGCGCCATTGCCGCCGCGATAGTCGGACTGATTGTTTTTGTCCCACACATTGTTTACTGTTATGTCTGAAAAACAAAATATTTGGAAAGTTGTCCAATATGTTTCGGCCGTGTGTGTCATGGTTGCCACGGCGTTTTGCTGGTGGGAGGAGTTTTTGTTTGTCGTCCTGATGGTTTTGGCGGGGTGGCTGCTGCTGCCTATGGTGGTGGTTGTGGTGGTGTCGTGGATTATGAATTTGAAGGCTCGAAAGACGTTGTTTGTGTTAGATAGTATTGCCTTGGTCTTTTTGATAGCCTACTTCACCATAGGCAATTCCCAGCAGCGTTGCGATGCCGACATCATGGAGCGGCACCTTGCCAAGAAACAGGATGTCATGCTTGCCGCCATTGACTACACCCACCAAGCCCTAGCAAAAGACAGCAGAGTGACCATTGAGTTCCGTCATGGGAGGTTGGAAAGGTTTAATGGAACCTACTCTGCTATAGACGAGGCGGATTTGCAGCAGAAGATGCGGTTTGTGGGATTGACAAAAGAAGAGATGCGCAATATCCGCCGAATGCTACGGCAGGCAGGCTGCATAGGGATAACGACACACGCGGATTACACAGAATTATGGTATCGCCGTGTGGGCTTTGGCCTGTATTTATATCGTTTCTATAATCGCCCCATCCCCGCCGACGAGTGGGACAAGATGGACTGTTCGCTCATACCCTACAACAACACGGTGGTCTTCGAATACGCAGGTGGAGCTATTGGCGGCGACTGCTTCCCTGGCCGGGAGGAATATCTTAAAGTAAAAGGTAAAAACTAAAATGGGCAGTCGGCTTTATTGCCAACTGTATCTTTGAGAGGCTCTTTCATGCTTCATGCCTTTGGCGGATGTTCGGGCAATGAATTCTTCTGAGACGATTTCTGTCACTGCACCGGTGGCTTTGTTGAGCAGATAGCAGGTGGAGTCTGTGGAGTGGTAGTTTTCACAACAGACAGCCAGCACCACCTCGTCGTCCCAATAGACATTGACGGCAATATAATCATCGTGAATACCGTCGTGGGGTGGCAGCACATAGACCCCTGTTGAGGGGTGATGTGGCACCCTTTTGCACACAGCAAGAGGGTAGTCCCAAGTGTAGTAGTACCCGTCTCCCAAGTCGGTTGTGCCTATCTCGACACAAGCGACGGCCAACAACGCACCGAGTGGCAGGAGAAACAACTTCGTTATTCTTGCTTGAGCTGCCATTTTTCTCTCTTTTTTATAATTGCAAAGATACGATTTTTTATTTACTATCTTTAATGTTGATGTATTCGAGATATGCGTCGCGGTATTCCTCATAGGATTCTATCCAGCCTTTGTCCCATATCCGCTCGATGGTGTGGCGGAACTTCTCAGGGTGCTTTTGCTCTATCTCTATCGCCACTTCCCAAGGGTATTCCCAGCTGTCTGCCCAGACGGACCACATCAGGAAGTGCTCCATCATGTCGAGACTGTCGGCGATGGCATATTGTGCTGCCAACCTCTCAAAATAAGGATTGTAACCGTTGTCAGGATATAATCCGAGTATTAGGAAAGCGCGAAACTCCATCTCGCTGCGCGGCATCAAGGCCTGCACTTCTCGAGCCGAAAGGGTCTTCCCCGCATTGAGGCTGTCCTCCGCCTCCAACAGCCGCACAAAGTAGCCACAGTTGTTTTCAATCACAGCCCATTCTTCGGGGATGATGTGATCGGGTCGTTCCAGATGGCACTGCTCGGCATAAGCCTGTTCGGTGGGTTGTTCCTCAGAATCCTTTTCGGGGAGTGTGACAACCAACACTATCGCCACAATCAGCGATGCGATATTGATGGTAAAAATCCATTTGTGGAGTTTGCTCCCTGTCTCGTGAAACATCCGCCAATAGCGCACCCAGTCCCAGGGAGAGTGCCATATCTTATTATAGTATTGGCAGGCAGTATATGAAATATAGTTTCCCGTCAAAAAGAAGATGATGAAAAAGACGATGGGCAGAATATAATCCATGTGAGAACGTGTTAATGCGTTAGTCCTTGGCGCCTTTTAATTGAGAATTGAGCTGGCGTGTCGCCGGTGACGTTCAATGCTGCCGTACCCAGATAACCTTCAATTTTCAATTTTCACCTTTCATTTTTAATAGCATTGGTACTCGAAGTAGACTTGTGAGAAGTTGCGATGGCGGAGGTCGTCGGCATTGATGAATAGGCGAGCCGAGCCGCAGTCGCCCCAGATGGTACACCAATTGCCGTCTTGGGACTCCTCGATGGTGGGGATTTGTAGCAGCAGGGTGTCGCATTGGCAGTCTTCGGGACGTTCGTCGTACTGCTCAAAGGCAGGAAAGCCCAGCATCTGAAAATTCTTCTCCGTCGGACCGTAGTACATGGGGTTGTCGCCCATCACCAAGGCATCGTCCACTTCGTCGCGATGCTCTTCGGGCAAAATCTGCTTGAGGTAGTCATCGAAATAGGGGGTCTCCATCTCGTCGCCATAGAGCTGCTTGACCGCATCGGCAAATAGTTGCGCAAACCCGTTGCACGTCCTATTGATGCACGATTCGCCCGGCAATGCCCACAGCGGGTATTCCCCCTTCACAGGGCTGTTCTCCAAATCCTCGCAGCGGGGATACTGCTCGAGGAGCTTTATATCGATGTCTCGGTTGATGGTTTCGTGATAGACTACACGGCAGTTGGTCTGCGAGGTGGGGTCGTCGAAATTGATGCCGTAGCTTTCCTCCAGTACCGACTCGTCGGAGGTGATAAAGAACTGTAGCATGCCCGACTGCGGCAAGGGGTCGACGTGGGGAATCTGTATCTCCTCGAAGTTTACCTGCATCACCATGGCCATAGGTCTGCCCTTGGCATCGGTGGGATAGGGCTTTGCGGTGTCCCAATAGGGTATGCCGCCTAGCTTGCTGTCGAAGGGGGTGATGGGGTTCTCCTTCTGGCAAATGGCAAAGTAAAGACACCGTTGCGGTGGGCATTGCTTCTTGATGTGGTCGGAGATGGCGTTGGCTTTGTTCTGCATTGCCTCTATCTCACTCGGTTTGGGGACATACGACGGTCTGCCCTGAGATGCCAGCGTGCCTTCCAGCTCTTGGATGGTCTTACGCAACTTGCGTTGCCCTAACAGCAACGCTGATTTGCTGATAACAAACAGCACTGCCAGAATGATAAAGGCTATCCAATGCCCAGAGGCTATGCCGCGTATCAATGCTATGATGAGCAACGCGACCTCTAGGATATTGCGAATAAGGTCGGTAAGTTTCTCTTTGTCCATGTTTTTTTGTGTTCTATTATTCTGTCATTGCTTGCCGTGCTCGTGAGAGGAAAGGACTATAGCAATTCCTCCGACCAGCCGTGGCCGAGGTCCCAGTGGTAGTCGACGACAAACTCGAAGTCCACGGGTAAGTTAAACTCGTCCTCTATCAGTTCGTGCAGTTTCTCGGCATCCACTTTGTGGCCAGCCACCCCGTCGTGCAACCAACTGCCGACACAGACGTAGAATCGGTCGGTCTTCTCGTCAAGGAAGATACGTCCACGGGGGATAAGTGTGTAGTTGTGCTCCTGATAGAAGATGGAGCGAGTGTCGCCCTTGGCTTCAGCTCGGTGATGTTGCTTCAGCCAGTAGGTTTTGGACAACTCGAGAATAGTGGCACGGCCATTGACAAAAGTGGCCTGCTCGGCATCCAGCTTCTCCACACCAAAGAGCGACTGGTTGACCACGTCGTACCAAAAGATGCCCAGTTTTGGCTTTCCGTTGTCAAGGAATGGTGACATCGAGTCAATGAGGCTGCGGTGTTCTTCGCTGTTGGTGTGATTGATTCCGTTGTTGTCCTTAGTCATATTGATGATAACGAAAGAAGAGGTTGATTATTGTGTTTGAACGAGGCAGTGTATGTGGCAGGGGACATTCTTTGTTAGTTAGTGGTTTCGATACAAACCACCCATGTCGACGGGGGAAAAATCGATATACCACAGCCTCTTGTCCTGAAGTGTATATACTGGCATGATGAGAAGGCCATGCTTCTTGTCGATAGTGTCACACACAAATCCTATCGTATAAACCCAATCCCCAGTACTGTAGTGCGATTCAAACGAAGTCTTCGCTTCGTCAGGCAGACTATTGAAGTCATTGCCGAGGAAGACATATTTGCCCATATAGGCATAGAAATCATCGCACAGCGAGTTGCTGTCAAGCGTCAACGGTTGCCCGCCACCCGTCTGCAAGGTCAGCTTCACCCCACTCTTGCGGATATCCACGAAAGCCAACTGAACGCTGTCGCCCCGACGGATATAACTGATGCCATCATAGAGTATCCCTGGTATGTTTATCAGTGAGTCATTCATTCTGTACATCGTGAATCTGTCTGTACTTCTTTTTGGCTCGCCCATTTTAGAGAGGAGTTCGTCATAGGTACCCATGACGATAATGTCATCCGACGAAAAGTCGGCGACAGAGAGGTACCCTTTAGGCGCGTTCTCATTCGGTTGTCCGTTTTTGCAGGCGGTCAAAGCGGCGATGGCGAGCATCGCCGCGCATACTATCATCATCCTCTTCATCGTCTGTCTTATTTAAGCGATCACCCCTATTGTGCGCGTTTGAAGGTGTAGCGTTTTATCTGTTCCAGGTGGTGGTGGCTGTACTCGGGATGTCCGTTATTCGTGTAGTTCTCGATGACAAGGTTTTCGCTATTGAGTTGCTTTATTGTGAATACCGTCGGGTCTTCATACCCAACAAATAGCGTATCACCGCTGATATGCCAGTTGTCTTGCACATAAGGGTCAGCAAACAGGCCTTGGTCGACGTAACGGTCGTTCCTATGCCAGCGCATGGTTCCGTCGGTGTTGAACTCTGTCGAGTCATAGCCGACATAATTGCTGTCAGGCAGTGTGTAAGTCACTTCCTCCGACAAACTCTCGTCGGTAAAGTCGTGGCTCCAATGGTAGAAGCTCGTCACTTCCCATTTGCCGACAATCAGTTCGTCATAGCCGAAGGTGTCTTTGTTTCGGCAGGCAGTCATTGCGGTGAGTACAATAAGTGCCGTGCATAATAAAAATGTCTTTTTCATATCTTGAAATGTTTAATTGGATAACGTCGCCACACTGTTTTTATTGTGTGGCGACGTGAATGTAACTGTTATTGTACTAAATAGAAACAGGGAGGGTTATAGTCTGGCCGCTCGAGGTCTTCCACATAGATGCGCTCTCCGCCTATGTTCTGCACGTAGAACTTGTTGCTGTCGCCGTTCTCCCAATAGAGCACCCCAGGTCCATATTGCGATTCTCCTCCTTTGTAGACGTAGGTGAAGCGTATCGTGCTGTCGGCGTGCTCGCCAGTGGCCTCTTGCGCTATCAGGTCATAGACCTCCTTGTCTATGTGTCTTGTCCCACTATTGTTATTGGTAAAGTGGATTACGTCGGTACAGCGGTACACATAGTAGTGGTCTTGATAATACCCTTCGCCCATAATGGAGTGGTCGTCGTATGTTGTCTGCCAACGGGTGTCGTACAGCCTGCCGTGTGCTTCGGGCGTAGAGGGTGTGTTACCACCCGTTTCGTTCTCTTTGGTACAGGCAGTGAGCATTGCCAATAGGGCAACAAATAAGATGATTGATTTATGTTGATCAATAGTCATGGTTGCTGGTTTTTAGGTTTTTCAAAATGTCAAGGCCAATCCCCCGCCCGTGGGACCTGCGTTCAGGCTCAATGCCCAGCCAGTGCTGTAGGGCTCGGGAGCTAACAGGTTCTCTGAATAACGGCGGTGACGGTGACGACCAGAGGAGCGGCGGCTGCCCGACCGACCGTCAGACGACACCAGTATGATGCCCGTTGTCACAAGTCCTGCACCGATGACAGTGCCTACGATGCCGGCAGTCTTGATACCTTTGCTTACCGTCCCCGCCGCCTGTTGGAAATCAGGGTCAGGCTCGAAACCGCTGGGGAAATTGTTGGTGGTTTTGTTAAAGGTGTCGCCAAACAGCCACACCGACAAGCCGCTGACCATTGTAATACCACCTGAGATGATGCAGGCGACTCCCCAGCCGGTGCGTGGCGAGGCATACTGCTGCTCGCCAAACTGGTAGTGTGTGCTGAAATCACTGACAGGCATTGGGGTTTCTAAAATAGAGAATTGAGTAATCTCGTTTTGAGTGGTGCTGGCAAGTGCCATCTCTTGTGCTTGTACTTTGCCGCAAAGCAACAGTGCGGTAGCGATGAGAAGAATTGATTTTTTCATCTTTGTAGATTGTTTTGTTTGGTTAATAATAGATGAATAGATAAGTTAAGAAATCAGCTGCTGTTCTTGCCATATATGTAGCAAAAAAGGGCTGTTTTGTTACAGCCCCTTGAATTTTTTTTATACAAGATTGTCGTAGATGCAGTTAGGAAAAGCTACAACAGGCGTGTTAGTTTCAAAACGCCTCCTTCATGTCCGAGGAGAAAAGACTGACATCAGGGCGGGTGGGTTGGACGAAGCCTAGCCCGCAGATGCGCGACTGCCCGTCTGGGCTGCCGATGATAAGCGTCGGCGCGCCGTCAGCGGTGTCGTAGTCGTGTATATTGGGCGATGCCACTAGGATGGCTCCCTCGTTCAGCTGTATGTTCACGCCTTGATGCAGGTGGATGCTGCCCGTGAGGTAGCGACCCACCTCGAAGACTAGCGTGCCGCCCCCTTGGCTGGCGATATGGTCGATGGCGCGTTGGATAGAGGTGGTGTTTAGCGTAGTGCCGTTGCTCTTGCAGCCGAACAGCGAGGCCTTATACAGCGTCGCCCCTTCCGAACAGGGGGTGCTGTTGTCCTGCGCCAGAATGATGTCGGACGAGGTTTGCGAAGCATCTACGGCAGGCTTTGCGCTGCCCTTGCTCTTTTGTCGCTTTACCTTTATCGCCTTAGAATCGGTTTTCACCTTCCCGCAGTTGTTGGCTATTAATTGACAACCGTAGGGGCTTACCCCCGTGTAAGCCCTCTCCTCGCAAGGGCGTACACAGGGGTACGCCCCTACGATTGTCAATTCGTTCACATCGTCCGCCACGATGGCGGGACGGTAGTCGTCGCCATTCAGTCGCAAGGTGACGTTGCGCAGGGTGATGTTGTCGGCATGGCGGATGTAGAGTCCCCAGGCGGGCAGCTCCTTCCACATCGAGAACTCGGGGTAGCGTCGCTCCCATTCGGGTATGGCTGCGAGCTCCTCGGGCGAACAGCCCCGATAGGCGTAGGCGCTGTCGGCATGGCCGGGATAGGAGAATACGATATTCTCAAGTAGCACATTCTGTATGCGGTGACCCGGAGTGCCCACGATGCTCGAGGGCGACACGTTGCGGGGCAAATCCTCCACAGGTCCCTCGTAGCTGTAGCCTGCGTCGGGCTTGTCGAGTGGCACCTCTACCTCCACGTTGCGAATCACAATGTCCTTAAGGCAGGGGGTGCCCTTCCCCTCACGGCGTTCGGCGAAGCGCAGGAAGAGGGGGTTGCCCGTGTGGGTGGCGCGGAGGCCGTCAATCTCGATGTCTTCCACCGTAGCACCGTCGACGCTGGCAATGGTGATGGCGCTGCGGTAAGTGTCGCGCAGCACGATGTTGCGGAAGCGGAAGTGGCGGAACTTGCCACGTGTCATGGTGCCGAACTTGATGCCGTTGGCGGACGAGCGGCCGTAGCAGTTCTCAACGGTCACATTCTCACATACGCCGTCGACGCTGTGGCTCTTGAAGCAGAACACATCGTCGGCAGCGTCCATTGTGCAGTTGCGTATCACCACATCGCTACAGTCCACAATATCCACCCCGTCGTTGTTCCAGTAACTCTTGCTGTCCACCGTCTGGTCCTCAATCACCACGTGGTGGCACTGGTCGTACTGCTGGTTCCAACTGGCGGGGTTGCGAAGGGTGATGCGGCTGATGGTGACGTTCTCGCATTCGCGGAAGTGGATGTTCTCTGGGCGGTTGGTTTCGTTGGGGCGGTCGTATTTGAGGGGGTCATTCACCAGTCCGAGGTGTATGTATTGCACCAGGTTGTTTGCCACCTCCCAGCCACGACCGTCGATGGTGCCCTTGCCGGTGATGCCTATGTCGTGCTGCCGTACGGCGAAGATGAGCGCCGTCCAGCGGCAAAGGGGGTCTTTCACATAGTCGAACGGGTTGGTCGAGCCCAGCAGGGTTGCGCCCTCGCCAATCATCAGGGTCACACCGCTCTTCAGATAGATGGTGCCGCTCACATATTGACCCGGAGGCAGGATGACGGTCTGCTTCTCCCCGTTGGCGACGTAGATAGCGTTGGCACTGTCGATAGCCGCCTGCAGGCTGCGGGTGCAGAGGGTGGTGCCGTCGCCCTTGGCTCCAAAGTCGGTGACAAACAAGCGTTGCGCCCCGCAAGGCTGCAAAGCCACAATCAGAAGTAATAAGGGAATGGTGCGTTTCATAATGTGGTGTAATTGATTAGAAGACTGCTATCTGCCCATCGATGCCGAGGAGGCCGGCGGGAGTGGTGGGGACATTACGTTTGATGACGAAATGCTGGATAACCTTGTCGTCGGTAATGGTGTGGACGTAGTTGTTGAGGGTGGTGGTGACGCGGATTTCTATGGTGTTGTCGCCGGGGTGGAGGAGGGGTGCCACGTTGTCATATATCCTTTCGCCATACCACTTCACACCGCAGCTGGTACCATTGACAATGAGTTCGCAGATGTTATATACCTCTCCGAGGTCGAATATGGGGTTGGGGCCGATGCTGTCGTAAGGAATCTGTGCGGTGTAGGTGATGGTGCCGCCGAAATCTTTGAACTGGGTTTCGCGGAGGTCGCAGAGTTGCTGCATGACGGTGTCGCGTGTCCAGCCTTCGATGGCGTGGTGGAGCGAGAGGTGCCACTCGGTGGAGATGGGGAAGTAGTGCTGCCCTTCGTTGTAGGCGGGAGACCACTGGGGAATGTGGGAATCGTAGGGGCTTACCCCCGTGTAAGCCCGCTCCCCGGTGGAAGCCCCTACGGTATCTTCAAAAATGATGAAGAGGCTCTCGGCGGGGGGAAGGTAGAGCCAGGTGGAGCCGTCTTCGAGCGTGAGCAGCTGTTTCTCGTCGGTGGCGGGGTTGTAGACCCAAGCGGTGCGGCCTTGGTAGATTTCTTTGGGAAATACGATGGTGGAGCTGACAGCGCAGCGGAGGCAGGCATTGACGAAGAGGAAGATGTCGTCGCCACGGTCGTTGCGGTAATGGTTTTGTAGCAGATAAGGGTCAGGCTCTTCTATCGTTACATTGTGGGGGAGATTATACTTTGATTGCGCTGTGCGGTACCATTCAAGATAGTTGCGGTCGGGGAGGGAGGGGACTTTGAGGATTGAGGATTGAGAATTGAGGATTGAGGATTGAGTTCCGTCTACGGATGACGCTGGGGGCACAAGAAGGGATTTGTAGGCCTTTTTGCCGATGATGAGCTTGCCATCGCGGCGGGTTGCGGTGTCGAGCTGGCGGCGGGTGACGAAGTCGCAGTTGCCTCCGTTCTTGAGCACCGCCTCCCACAGCAGATAGGGGATATCGTAGGGGCTGCCCTTGGGGTAGTTGGGGAAGGGTTCGGTCTGCACACCGTATTGCGCCCACAAGCTGTCGGTGGGCAGCAGGATGGCGATGTCGGTCTGCATGTCGGCATTCTGGAGTATGGCACTCATGCGGCTGCGGTACTCGTTGAGCAGGTGGAAGTAGGGCCACCAAGTGTTCTGCTCGTTGAGGTAGCTGCCGTATTGCACCCACCCAGGGAAGCCTGCCTGTGGGGGCGAGTAGTTAAAGCCGTGCCACACCGAGTGGGTGGTACCGCTGATGGCACTCATGTCGCTGCCCAGCTTGAGCAGTTCGAGGGTAGTCTCGAACATGCGATAGGTGTTGGTCATCTCCTCGGCACTGACCAGCCGACGACCGCTCTGGTGTGCGGCGGAGGAGACCAGTTTGTTAATCATCGTGTAGGCGCGACCACGGCGGTAGTCGCTGTCGGGCATCTCTTCACCGATGCGGTGGCGCAGGTAGTTGGTGGTCCAGCTTTCGCCCTCGGGAATATCATAGCCGAGGGAGCTTTCGAGAGGGAAGAATCCGCGCCCATAGGCTTGTGCGCGCGCTTTTACGCCCTGCTCATGGCACCATTGGAGGAAGGTCTGGGTATAGCGCTCGTGGAGCAGCTCCGCCTTGGTGAGCTCGAAATCGTGTCGCACACGCTGCACCTGCCGTTTGAAGTCGGGCGACTGCTTGGCTCCATACTCGTAGCTGACCACATCGCCCAGTCGTCCAGTTTTGAACATGGTGAAGGGCAACCACGGCATCAAGTCGTAGCCGCGACGGCGGCGGAACTCCTCGGCAAAGTCGGAGGTCCAGTTT
>JAEEGJ010030452.1_pt1 | contig 10544 bp, 7 predicted proteins | sample 8958761 | NCBI WGS metagenome assembly JAEEGJ01 (sample SAMN16246546, study PRJNA631951) | gut metagenome | biome: gut microbiome; feature: rumen; material: RS-attached | host: Bos | place: Iran: Karaj | collected 2018-10
CCGTATTCGGCGCTGTATATACCCAGTTGTGCACCAAGCACCTGAAGGTAGGTTTCCTGACCATCATCCTGGCTGTTATCCTGACCTATCTGTTCAAGACGGCCAAAGTTCCCAACTGGATCCTGAATATCGCCATCATCCTGGGCGGCGTCCTGATTGCCCGTATCGATTTCAAGAGCAAACAGAAACAAGCGTAGGAGCGGACTGTGCCGCGGTGCACAGTTAAAAGTGCGGGGGTTCCGCCAACCTATGGCGGAGACTGCCGCAGACCTGTAAGTTGACGAACGATCAGTTAAAGAAGAAAGGAGTATCACAGTATGGATGTAAAAGCAAAAGCATTTGCATGGGTAGACGCAAACAAAGAAGGTATTATTGAGCTCTGGAAGCAGATGGTATCCATTGATTCCGGTATCGGCGTAAAAGAAGGCGGCATGGAAATCGGCAACCTGTGCGCCGGCATTCTGGAGGAACTGGGTTTCAGCATCCGCCGTTATCATTTTGAAAAGTGCGGCGATACCATTATCGGCGAACGCGGTGATCTGTCCAAACCCTACACCCTGCTGCTGGGCCATATCGATACCGTATTCTATGAGGGCGAAGTTGCCAAACGGCCCTTTACCATTAAAGACGGCAAAGCCTACGGCCCCGGCGTTCTGGATATGAAAGGCGGCGATACCATTGCCCTTTCTGCCCTGCGCGCCCTGAAGGATGCCGGTTATGATTTCCCCTGCAAGGTGATTTTTGTAGCGGACGAAGAACCGGCACACGCTTTCTCCAACAATCCGGAAGTGATTATGAAAGAAGCCAAAGGAGCGAAATACTGCTTCAACTTTGAAACCGGTTTCCCCGATCATGACATTACCGTACAGAGGAAAGGCTGCTGGCGTTTCTTTATCGAGACCTTCGGCCGCGGATGCCATGTAGGCAATGATCCGGAAAATGGCCGCAGCGCCATCCTGGAAATGGCCAACAAGATCATCGAGATTGAAAAACTGTCCGACTTCTCCAAAGGCTACAACATCAACGTAGGCACCATCGAGGGTGGTACCGTTGCCAATGCGGCTCCGGCCCACTGCAAAGTGGAATGCGACTTCCGGTATATCAATCCGGAAGACAAGGTCATGATGGAAGAGAAAGTCCGCAAGATCGTTGAGACGGTTTATGTCAAAGACGTTACTTCCAAAATGTACGACAGCGTGGGCTTTGACGCCATGGTACGGCTGCCCGGCAACATGGAACTGCTGGCAGTGGCGCAGGAAGTCTGCAAAGAAAACGGCTGGCCAATCCCCGGTCCGAAACTGTGCGGTGGCGCTTCCGACGCGGCGTATACCTGCAAAGTCGGCGTTCCGTCCCTGTGCTCCATCGGCGTAGAAGGCCGCCGGAACCATACGGTAGAAGAATGGGCGGACGTTGACAGCATGTTCGCAAGAACCAAACTGATTGCTGCATTGATTTTGAAACTGACAAAATAAGTCTGGAAAATGAGGGAGAAACACTATGAAAATTAAAAAAGTCGTCCTCCGTGAACTGGAATTAAAACATAAGGTTGGCTTCCGTACCAGCTTTGGCGTAAGCACGGTTAAAAATTTCTCCGTAATTGAAGTACATGATTCCGACGGCAACGTCGGTTATGGCGAATGCTCGCCTTTCTTCCGTCCCTGGTACAATGAAGAAACCACCGGCGGCGCTATTATTATTCTGAAAAACTTCCTGATTCCCGAATTATTTAATTTCGGTGAATTTAAAACTCCGGAAGATTTCTGGTTCCATACGGGCTGGATCCGCCGGAACCGGATGGCCCGTTCCGCCGTGGACTGCGCCCTGTGGGAACTGTATTCCAAACAGCAGGGCCTGCCTGAATGGAAAGCCCTGGGCGGCGTAAAGACGGAAGTAGAAGCCGGCATTTCCCTGGGCATTGAAAAGACACCGGATGATCTGTGCCGCAAGGTGGAAGAATCCCTGAAAAAAGGGTATCACCGGGTAAAATGCAAAATCGGGCCCGGCCATGATATCCAGTATCTGTCTGCCGTACGCAAACAGTTTGGCGATATCATGCTGATGGCTGACGCCAACTCTGCTTATACCCTGGATGATATTCCGGTATTCAAGGAAATCGACGACCTGCATCTGCTGATGATTGAGCAGCCGCTGGCAGATAACGACATCGTTGACCACCGCCACCTGCAGGCAGCCATCAAAACCCCGATCTGCCTGGACGAAAGCATCGACTCCCTGGAAGATGCCCGCCGTGCCATTGAACTGGGCAGCTGCCGTATCATCAATATCAAAGTCGCCCGGGTAGGCGGCCTGACGGAAGCGCGCCGGATCCAGAAATATGCCGGCGAGCGTAATGTATTCTCCTGGAGCGGCGGCATGCTGGACGCCGGCATTGCCCGTATGCACAATATTGCAGTGGCAACGCTGCCGTATTATGTATATCCCAATGACATCCCCAACAGTGACCGTTACTATGCGGAAGACATCGTATCGCCTTCCACGTTTGTGGACGAAAACGGCAAGATCCAGGTTCCGCAGGAAGTGGGAACCGGCTTCAAACCTAACATGGAAGTGATTGAAAAGGCCACTGTTAACAAGTGGGAATTTGACGGGGCTCCGAAAGTAGAAGAAAAGTAATATAAAAAAGTCTGTAACGGGTTCCCGGATCGTTTTCTGCGGTTCAGGAGCCCGTTCTTTTTGTGAAACGGAAAACAGGAGAAAATCTTTGGACACTTGTGCTTCCCGGATGTATACATGTATACATTTGCGGCGCCTCTTGATTTTTTGAAGTAAATTGTTTAAAATCGTCTTATATAAAAAATGAAAATTGAGTGGATGAAACATGCGGAAGAATGCAGGGCCAAAAGGTCAGGCATGCCGAAGGAGTAGCACTCTCAGGCGTTCCGGTGAACACGAAACCGCATGCGGACACAACTCTGGAGATACTCATTCAATTGAGAGCCGAAGGTGCAAGGGCACAGCCCCAATCTCTCAGGCAAAAGGACAGGGTCGGGAGCAGGCGGTAATTCCGCTTGCGCAGTAATACGTTATATAAAGTATTACATACAATGATATTGACCGGCCTGGTGGGAATGAATTTCCGGAGGCCGGTTTTAATTTGCGGTTTCAGTATTGGGAGGTTCAAATGGGGGAATTCAGGATCAGGGGTGATACAGGGTAATACAGCAGTAACCGTGCGATTAGCGCGGTGCCAAATCTGGCAACGACCGGAATGAGCTCCGGAAATTATAAAAAGGAAGAAGGAATTTTAATGGATTGGAAAGCAATCAATGCAACTGTAGACGCAATAGACAGTTTTGTTTGGGGTCCGGCGATGCTGGTCCTGCTGGTAGGTACCGGTGTGTACCTGACCTTTAAGCTGAACTTCCGCACCTGGCGGAACCTGCCCTATGCCCTGAAGAGCGTGCTGGGCAAAGATGCCCGTACCACGAAACGAGGGCATGGTGACGTCTCCCCGTTCTCAACCCTGATGACGGCGCTGGCCGCTACCATCGGTACCGGCAACATCGTCGGCGTGGCTACGGCCATGTTCTCCGGCGGCCCCGGCGCGCTGGTCTGGATGTGGCTCTCCGCCTGCTTCGGCCTCACCAGCAAGTTCGCGGAATGTATGCTGGCAGTTAAATACCGTGAAGTGAACGCCAAGGGCGAAATGGCCGGTGGTCCTATGTTCACCATGAAGAATGCCCTGAAAAATAAATCCCTGGGTAAAACTCTCGGCTTCCTGTTTGCCCTGTTCACGGTGCTGGCCTCCTTCGGTATCGGTAACCTGACCCAGGCGAACTCCATTTCCTCTGCGCTGGAACAGACTTTTGAAATTCCCATCGCAGTAACCGGTATCGGCCTGACGATTCTTTCCCTGATTATTATTCTGGGCGGCATCCAGACCATTGCCAGGGTTTCTTCGGTGCTGGTTCCTTCTATGGCGGTTCTGTATGTAGTTGCCGGCCTGGCCGGTATTTTGGGTAATCTCAGCGCCATCCCCAACGGCCTGTACCAGATTTTTGTGATGGCTTTCAGTCCGGATGCGGTAGGCGGCGGCGTATTGGGCACGATTACAGTCAGCGTCATGAATGCGGTCCGCTTCGGCGTAGCCCGCGGCTGCTTCTCCAACGAAGCCGGTATGGGTTCCGCGGCTATCACTGCAGCGGCGGCTCATACAGACGATCCTGTCCGCCAGGGTTACATCAATATGACCGGTACGTTCTTTGATACCATCGTCGTCTGCTCTATCACCGGTCTGGTCATCGCTTCCTCCGGCGTACTGGGCGCCACGGCTGCCGACGGTACCCCGCTGAAAGGTATTGCCCTGACCATCGCCGCGTTTGAACGGTTCGTAGGCCCGGCAGGCGCGTACATCGTTTCCATCGGCATCCTGCTGTTTGCGTACTCCACGATTTTAGGCTGGGAATATCACGGCGAGAAAGCATTCGAATATCTGGTAGGCGACCATAAATTAAACATCATCTACCGCGTGCTGTTCTCTCTGACCGCCTATGTTGGCGCCACCCAGACCCTGGAACTGGTGTGGAATCTGGCAGATATTTTCAACGCTCTGATGGCGATTCCCAACTTAATCTGTATGATTATGCTGGCTGACGTACTGAAGTCCGAAGTGGAACGGTTCCAGCCGATCCTGGAAGCGGAAGAAGCAGCTAAGGCTGCTGCGGAAGACTGATTAATTCCGATTCAGACAAATTTTCATTAAGTGCAATAAGGAGACAGAGGCTTTGGCTTCTGTCTCTTTTTTATATTCTGTATGTGTTATGTTTATGGTATAATGTTTTAGTACCCGGCATTTTTGAAGCGGAATAAGGTTAACAGCACGTTATGGGGGTATGAGTATCCATGAATCATAAGACCTCTTCATTTTTAATTGCGCAAGGAGCGATGATTGCAGCGGCATACGTGGTGCTGACAGTTGCTTTTGCGTCGTTTTCCTTTAAGGAAATTCAGGTCAGGATATCAGAATCCCTGACAATACTGCCTATGTTCACTCCGGCAGCAGTTCCGGGTCTTGCTGTCGGGTGTCTGCTTGCTAATATTTTAGGAGGAGCGGTGCTTGCTGACATTATTTTCGGACCACTGGCCACATTGATTGGGGCAGTGGGGACCCGGATGTTGCGGGACAGAAGCCCTGTTCTGGCTGTCGTCCCTCCGATTGTCGCGAATATGCTTATTGTTCCCTTCGTGCTTCGTTATGCCTATGGCGTGCCCTTGCCGATTCCGCTGATGATGGGGACCGTTGGCATTGGAGAAATGATATCCTGCGGTGTTTTGGGGTTACTGCTTTATAAAGCTTTGTATACGCATCGAAAGAGCATTTTTAAAGAATTAAATATAATGTTCACAAGTTTTTGTTTTTCATAGAATTTTTGGAGGACTGATGGATACTCTTGCAAATCTGAATCCGCAGCAGCAGGCTGCGGTGGAACATATAAACGGGCCCATGCTAATTCTGGCAGGGGCCGGCAGTGGAAAGACCAAGGTGCTGACCTGCCGCATTGCCCACCTACTGGAGCTTGGTGTTTCACCCTATAAAATTCTGGCAATCACCTTTACCAACAAAGCGGCCAAAGAGATGCGTGACCGGGTGGACGCCATGGTGGGACCTGCGGCGAAGGACGTGTGGCTGTACACATTCCACGCTTTCTGCGCCCGTTTCCTGCGCCGGGAGATTGAAGTGCTGGGAACCCACAAAAGCAATTTCGCCATTTACGATGCGGCGGATCAGAAGAATTTATTGAAATCCATCCTGAAGGACATGAACCTGGATGAAAAAAGGTTTCCGCCGGCAGCGTTACAGAATGCGATATCCAATGCCAAGAACCAGATGCAAAACGCGGCGGCTTTTGCAAAACTGGCGGGTGATTTCTTTGAACAGAAGGCGGCGGAGGTTTACGAATTATACGAGAAACGGCTGCTGGCCAACAATGCCATGGACTTTGACGATCTGCTGATGCTGACGGTAAAGATACTGGCGGAGTTCCCGGAGGTGCGGGAAAAATATCAGCAACGTTTCAGTTACATCATGGTTGATGAATACCAGGATACCAACCGGACCCAGTATCTGTTGACGCGCCTGCTGGCGGGAGATGAGGGGAATCTGTGCGTAGTGGGAGATGCGGACCAGAGCATTTACGGCTGGCGGGGTGCGGATATCCGCAACATCCTGGATTTTGAAAAAGATTATCCCAAAGCAAAACTGCTGAAGCTGGAACAGAATTACCGTTCTACTACCGTAATATTGGACGCGGCCAATGCGGTAATCGAAAATAATACGGGCCGCAAGCCGAAAAAACTGTGGACGAAAAACCCGGTGGGCGCGGCCATCACCTATTACAACGCCATGGACGAACGGGACGAGGCAAGGTTTGCGGTGGAGCAGGCCCAGGCGCTGATCCGCAGTGGACGTTTCTCCTATGGAGACATGGCCGTGCTGTACCGTACCAACACCCAGTCCCGTGTGTTTGAAGAAATGCTGATTAAAAGCGGGATCAGCTACAGTATGGTAGGTGGCGTGAAGTTCTATGACCGGAAAGAAATCCGCGACGTGATGGCCTATTTGAAGTTGTTGTACAATCCCTATGATGCGCTGAGCCTGCAACGGATCATCAACGTGCCCAAACGGGGCATCGGACAGGCGACGATCAACAAACTGCAGGATTACGCCAACGCGCAGGGAATATCGTTGTTTGAGGTAATTACCAACGCGGCTGCGGTGCCGGGATTGAGTCCCCGTTTTATTGCCAAACTGGAAGAAATGAGCAGCCTTATCTTTGACTTAATCGCAGAGGTGGATGCGGTTCCGGTAGAACAGTTAATTGATGATGTGATACACAAAACAGGGTATCTGGAAGAATTACAGGCGGAACGGACACCCCAGTCAGAGAGCCGGGCAGAGAACCTGCAGGAACTGATCAGCGTGGCGCAGGATTTTCTGAAAGATGAAGGGGAAGAGAAAACCCTGGCCCGGTTCCTGGAACACGTGGCACTGGTTTCCGACATTGACGACGCCCAGTTAGATAATGATAAATTTACATTGATGACGCTCCATTCTGCCAAAGGGCTGGAGTTCCCGGTGGTTTTCCTGGCCGGGATGGAGGAAGGGCTCTTCCCCCATTCCCGCAGCCTGATGGACGATGAGCAGATGGAAGAGGAACGGCGCCTTTGTTATGTGGGCATCACCCGCGCCAAACAGATTCTGTACCTGACCGGCGCGAAGACCCGCACCATATACGGGCGGACGAATTATTCCGTTCCCTCCCGCTTTCTGGAAGAGGTTCCGGAAAAGCTGGTACATGAGTATCACAGGCCATCGCTGGTAAGTACGGGGTATCGCAATACGGACAGATATAAGAACTGGGGTTACGGACAGGGCGGCTATTACTGCGGCGGGTATGACGACGAAGGAGGCACTATCATCGGAGGAGGCCGTGGCAAGCGAACGGTTCCCGACAGCCGGGTAAGCGCGTCCCTCAGCGAAAGGTTTAAGGAAGAAAGTAAAAAGACCAACGGGCTGTTCACGAAAATCCATACGGATTTTGTACCGGAAAAACCTGCGGATGCTGCAACGGACTTTGCAATCGGCGACCGCGTCAGCCACAAGAAATGGGGCGAGGGAACCGTTGTCAGCGTGAAAAACTCACCGGACGGGCAGGAAGTAAAGGTCGCGTTTGCCGGTGGGGGAATCCGCAGCCTGCTGACAAAATACGCTATGCTGAAGAAGCTTTAACAGACGTCGAGAGGTAGCTTATATGGAAGAAAAAGAAACGGTACAGTATCAGGCTGCTGTATTGAAAAACGGCGAAACAAAAGAAGCACTGTTGCGGGAAGCGGATGGACTGCGCATGCAGATCCGACACCACGAATACCAGTACTATGTGCTGGACGCTCCGGAGATCAGCGACGCGGAATATGATGCGCTGACCAACCGGCTCCGTTCCATCGAAGCGCTGTATCCGGACGAAGTGCCACCGGATTCTCCCACGCGGCGCCCCGGCGGGTACGTAGCGCCGGGCTTCACCCAGGTGAAACACATGGTGCCCATGCTGAGTCTGGGCAATGTGTATAACGCGGAGGAAATGGGGGATTTCGACCAGCGGGTACGGAACGCCCTGCCTGCCGGTACCGAAGTCAGTTATGTGCTGGAACCGAAAATCGACGGGCTGGCCTGCAGCCTGATCTATGAAAATGGCTGGCTGGTCCGGGCTGCGACCCGGGGTGACGGGGAAATGGGCGAAAACGTAACGGCAAACGTTCGTACCATAAAGAGCATTCCCCAGCGCCTGCGTATCCCTGCCGGGGAAGAAGTGCCGGAATTGCTGGATGTACGGGGTGAGGTGTATATGTCCCGGGAAGCATTCCTGCGTCTGAACGAAGAACGGATAGAAGCCGGGGAAGCAGAATTCGCCAATCCCCGGAATGCGGCGGCGGGCAGCCTGCGGCAGCTGGACCCGGCTGTTACGGCCCGGCGTTCCCTCAGTTTTTTTGCTTATTACCTGAAAGGACCGGAGGAACCGGAAACTCAGGAAGAGTGTCTGCGTAATCTGGAAAAATACGGTTTTACCACACCGGAACACTGGTGTGTGGCACATACAAAAGAAGAAATATTACAGTTCATTGAAGAACATGACAAACGCCGCCGTGAACTGGCTTATGATACAGACGGCGCAGTAGCGAAGGTCAATGCGGTGTGGCAACAGAAACTGCTGGGCGCCACGGGAAAAGATCCACGCTGGGCTATAGCTTATAAATATCCCCCGGAGCAGGCCCGGACGAAGTTGGAAGATATCGTGATACAGGTGGGGCGCACGGGCGTGCTGACCCCGGCTGCCGTACTGACCCCCGTAAAGTTATCCGGCAGTACCGTAAGTCGTGCTACTCTGCACAATGAAGATTTTATTCTGGAAAAGGATATCCGTATCGGCGATACGGTCATCATCAACAAAGCGGCGGAAATCATTCCCGAGGTACTTTCTGTTGTAAAAGAATTGCGGCCGGAATCGGCGGTGCCTTTTGTCATGCCGAAGGATTGCCCGGAATGCGGCTGGGCGGTGGCACGCAAAGAAGGGGAAGCGGCCTATCGCTGTACGAATCCCCATTGCCCTGCGCTGGGCCGGGAAGGCCTGATCCATTTTGCGTCCCGGGACGCTATGGATATTGAAGGCTGCGGTCCGGCGGTAATCAACCAGCTTTTGGATGCAGGCCTGGTGAAAACGCCGGCAGACTTGTATGAACTGAAAGAAGAACAGCTCCTGACGCTGGAACGGATGGGGAAAAAATCGGCGGATAATTTATTGAAAGCCATTGAAAAAAGCAAGCAACAGGGACTGGATAAACTCCTTTTCGCGCTGGGAATCCGTCACATCGGCGCAAAAGGCGGACGGCTTTTGGCACTGCAGTATAAAACCATGGATGCATTGATGGAAGCCTCTGCGGAAGAACTGTCCGCAATCAAGGATATTGGTGCTGTGATTGCGGAAAGCGTGGTGACATGGTTTGCCAATCCGTTGAACCGGGAATTGATTGACCGTCTGAAAAAAGCAGGGCTGAATATGGAGATGCAGACCAAGGCTGTCAATGAAAACCATCCGTTTTATGGCAAGACGCTGGTATTTACCGGTACTATGCCAACGCTGGACCGGGCTACGGCTCAGACCATGGCCCAGGATGCGGGCGCTAAGGTCAGCGGCAGCGTAAGCAAAAAAACAGACTTTGTGATTGCCGGAGCCGAAGCTGGAAGCAAACTGGAAAAAGCCCGCTCGTTAGGCGTTACAGTAATTGACGAAGCAGAGTTTTTGCGGTTGCTGGGAAACGGTACGGGTTATTCTGACGAAAATACAAAAGGGACAGACGCCGCCCCGGCATCAGAAGAAGGAGACCTGTTCGCCGGTCTGGAGGAAAATAGTTCAGAAAATATTTTATAAATGGACAGCTCTCTGCCTGATTGTTTTACAGGACGGAAACACAACATCCCGGCGCTATATTTGATGATATAAAGAATTAAGTTATAAAATCCGTAAGTGTCTTTTCCATATATATAAATTGTGATATAATATTATGTACGTTTTTTCAGGCACAAGGGAACGCTGTTTCGCAATAGGTATGTGTTTGTAGGGAAACCGGCGTTAGTCGGTTCTTTGCCAAAATGGCGTTTCCTTAAAGCTTAATGAATAACAGGATGGTGAAAACATGAAAGTAACGGAAAAAGATGTGAAATACATCGCGGCGCTTTCCCGCCTGGAGATTTCCGAGGCGGAAATGCCTAAGTTCACAGAGCAGTTCAACCAGATCCTCAATTATGCGGATATCCTGCAGAAGGTGGATACCACCGGTATCGAACCCACTTTCAGCATTCTGCCTCTGTACAATGTGCTGCGGGAAGATGTGCCGCAGGAAGGCGTGGCTCATGAAGATGCGCTGAAAAACGCGCCGGCGGTACATAATGACGGATTCAAAGTTCCGCGTGTGATCGAGTAAGGGAGGCAAGGACTGTGAAGTTATACGAAAGCACCGTTCATGAACTG
>JAEEGJ010030454.1_pt1 | contig 10544 bp, 7 predicted proteins | sample 8958761 | NCBI WGS metagenome assembly JAEEGJ01 (sample SAMN16246546, study PRJNA631951) | gut metagenome | biome: gut microbiome; feature: rumen; material: RS-attached | host: Bos | place: Iran: Karaj | collected 2018-10
GTTGAACTTACATTCAAAGTTAAAACTGATGATGAAAGCTGAATGTACGGATTTGCTGCTGCTGCAATCGGATCCACACACTGGGCAATTATCGTAAGCGAATACTGACATGCCTTGTGTGTAACGGTGATTAATGCGGTTCCAAGTCCGTTTCCTGTAAGAACGGCTGTTGCTCCAGCCCCTTTTACATCTACAACTGCAGGATTACTTGAAAGCCAGGTATATCCGTTCACAACTGCGGATGGCGCATTTTTAACGCTGACTGAAACAGACTTTGTGTTTCCTTCGCCGACTGCAACCACGTTTGTAGAAGTAGTGAGGTAAACATATCCTGCAAGTTCTTCTGCGCTGTTGCCGACAACAATCAGAACTTTCTTGCTGATTTCTGTTGCAGTGTGAGTAATAGTAACCTGCGCCTGTCCAGAACCTACTGGTTTGATGTAAGCAATTCCGGTTGGAGTCTGGGCTGTAATTTCTGCAACCGAAGTATCATCAATATTGAAGGTGAATCCGCCAGTTTCTGTTCCTTCGTAGTTTACAAGGACTGCCTGTAAGCTCTGACTTGCTCCTCCTTTTAAGAAAGTCATAACATCACTTGCAGAAATATAAACTACCGGGTCAGTTTCAGGAATTATGTATTCTGAACCGACACGGACATAGATTTTAAGCGTATTCTGGCTGTCTTTGTGATAAACGCTGATTACACTTTCACCTTCTGCTACAGCAGTAAGGGTTGCGCTTGTGCCGTTTCCGATTACTGTTGCAACTGAAGTATCAGAACTTGTCCAGGTGATATTCTGGTATTCAGAACTCTTAAGGTTTACAGCTGTCACGTTTATCTGTTTTGTCTGGCCGGAAGTTCCCATAGTTACAACGTTCTGATTTGTTGTAAAGTAGATTTCCGGTTCAAGGTTCACTGTTCCCTTAGGATAAACCGTAATATTAAAAGTGCAGCTTACATCATCAATAGAAGCGGTGAGGGTAGTGGAACCGCTCTTGAGTGCTGTCATCTTACATGAAAGCGGATTGAAAGAAGATTTTTCTACCGAGATTATGCTGGAATCTTTTACAGTCCAATTCAGTTTTGAAAAATCATAATCCTCTTCAAAGCCTGCAGTGCTTACATAGCAGGAAGCGGTTGTTCCGTTCTCAATGTTGTAGTAAGTCTTGTCAGAATAAAGAGCCTTCATTGCATTCAAAGTTTCTATATCATCTGCGGTCATTACCAGAAGAGTTTTGTTTGCATCTGCTTTTGGATGGCTGATTGTGACATAGGAAATGGTTGAACCTGTTTCCAGAGGTGGGGCCGAGATGTTTGCAATATTTCCGCTTGTTGCGAGGGTGAGATATTCAGTATCACATTCCCATTTGATGTTGTTTTCATCTCCACTGACTTTCGAGTTACCCTTAAGCTCAACAGTATATTCCTGACTGTCTCCGTTCAAAAGTTTCAAAAGACCGCTTCCAGAGAAATATAATGGTTCTTCAAGGACAGCATCCTTACTCAAAACTTTTACGAGAATTTCAGTAGGGTAGACAATCTTTGGATGAGTGATTGTGATTACTGCAGTTCCTTCGCAAAGTGGTGTCATGAAGGCTGAACCGTAGGAATAAGTTGCAGCTGCAGCACGGGCTGAAACATGGAATACACTTCCTGTTGCTGTTTCAAGATCGATTACTTTTGCTGAACTTCCGTCTGCGGCCGTGCTTTTTACACTCCACTGGAAGTTTGCTTCGTCCCCGTCTTCACCACCTTTTAGGCTGATGTTGAGAGTCTGTCCGTCTGCTCCGACTTTTGTGCGGATATAGTTCTGGCTAGTCGTAACATAGCATGAAGCATCTACTGCGTCTTTAAGCTGTCCGTTTACGATTAAAAGAACTTCCCGGGCATAAGCTGTTTTCTCATGGGAAATAATCAGCTTACAAGAACCGTTTGCAATTCCTCGCAAAGTAACCTGATTACCTACAGAGTTTACAATTTCTGCAACGTTATAATCGTCGAGCATGTACTTAAAGCCGTCAATGTTGTAAGCGCTTCTTTCCAGGTTCACAAGTTCACTTGTTACTGTCTGTTCTGTGCTTCCTGTCAAAGTTACTACTGTTGAATCAGGCTGAATGTAAACATTCTTTACAATGCTGATTACACGGCAGAGAATATCCAGAGGATAAACTGCATCCGGGTGAGTAACTCTCAAAGTACATGATCCAGACTGTTTTGGAGAAATTACTGCATTGTTTCCGTTTGCACTTAAAGCAACCGGAGTTTCACTTCCTTCATCGTTTATGATTTCCCATTTGAACTGACTGTCGAGAGAAGAATCTTTTCCGTTTACGAGAGAAACAGAAATCGATTTATCGCCTTCATCCATGTTCATGGTAACGATGTTGTTTGAAGTTGTGATGTAGCCGACGTTAGTAGCATCTGCAAAAACATAAACACCGATGTAGTAAGGGTAGGTGGCTTTATTATGCGTAATCTTGATTCTTGCATAACCTGAATCCTTTGCACTGATAATACAGTACTGACCGGTTGGTTGAATTGTAGCTACCGAAGAATTGTCGATTGTCCAGCTGTAGCCGTCAATATCTGAAGCATCTCCTCCGTAAAGCGAAACGAATACCTTTTCACTAACTCCCGGTGTTGTCTGCAAGATTGAATAATTTGAATAGATATACGGCTCAGTTATGCTTTCATAATTTTCTGCATATCCGTTTACCGTAACCATACAAGAGGCATCATATCCGCCGTATGAACAGCGTAAAGATGTCTGTCCTTCTGCAAGTCCTTTGATTGTGACTCCCCAGTTAGAGCTGGTATCGCACTCTATAATAGAAGAATCATAACTCCAGTTCAGTTTTACATCTTTCTGAACTGAAGAAGGTTTTACAGAAACCGAAACGTATTCCATGGACCCGACTTGTGTTGAAAGTGTAGTCTTTGCCATGGAAATTGAATTAATTGAAATACCGCTGCTTTCATTATTTTCAAGGCTTGTAAAAAAGCTGCAGGAAGAAAATAAAAGCGCAAGTATTGCCGAACCAAATATGTGTTTTCTCATGCTGTACTCCTGTGTTATCGCGTTCTCACATATTTTTGAGTTGCCTGATTGACTTCTACAGGCGGAAGTTCCATTGGAACATTTGTAATCAGTTTGATTTCAGTTCCTTCTTTTATTTTGATTGTTGGTTTTATATCCAAAGCCCGGTCTACCATCTTGTTGCCAAGTTTGCTACTTTCGGCATAAACATCAGTCATAGCGTTCTGCAGATATTCATTTTTCTGGCTGTTAATGTCGTTTGTAACTTCAGTCTGAAGAATACTGTAGACCGCAACCATTCCAAGTGCCTTAAGCGTTTCAAAAGGATGATTAGAAACCGAACCTTTATATCCGCTAGCACCCTGGGCATTGACCCCGTTCATGTTTCCAAGCTGAACCCTGTAATTGTCTGGGCGGATCAAAAGATTCCACGCAACCTGAACTTTATTCTGACCATAGCTTACGGACGAATTGTAAGTTGCCATCAGAAGCGAACCTTCCGGAATCAAAAGATAGGAATGATCCTGGCTTGAATACACATTCTCTGTAACCCGGGCAATTACTACACCCGGATTATCTGTGTTGATTGCAGTAACAAGCGCACCGGAAATGATTGTTCCATCCCACAAAGCGGCCTTGCTCAAATAACTTCCGTTGCCGGAGTTTCCCTTAGACGCATTAAAGAAGTTCTCTTTTTCTGAGCCGGAATTGTATGTCCCGTTTGTACCGCCCAGCATATTTGAACCATAAAGCTGATTCTGAATTGTCTGAGTCTGAGCCATCTGCTGAGCAATAAATTCTTCCTTCGTCATCCTCTGGCCATAAGCATTCGTTCCGTAGTTTCCGCTCATTATCTGGCTTACAAGATTCTGTCCCTGCTGCTGACCGGAATAATCCAGAGCAGCAAGACCTTCAATCTTTCTTGGGCTTTTCGAATTACGGGTATCAGGTCTGTCTGATTTATACGAACCACTTGTACTTCCAACGGGAGAGACCGGAGCTTTTCCAGTTTCTCCCTGAACCGGAAGCTGGAACTCAGCTGGAAGAGTATCAATTACCTCATTCATCTCTTTCTCAGATTTCTCTACTACAGGATTGTCTTCTTCGAGGTTTGAAGAATAAAAATCTACAGGTGTCTTATCTTTGAATTCGATAACCGTTTTAGTTCCGGCCTTATCAAGTTCTGCTGATTCCTGCTTCTTTTTCTTTTTTCCGCTTGCACTCACTGCGATAAAGGCAATCAGAAAAATCACCAGCAGACCGATTACAATCAGCCCGATGATGTTTCCAACGTTCACTTCACGGGCTTCGTTTTCTTCTTCTGGTGGAGGAAGTTCTTCTTCAGCTTCAGTTTCTGCCTCGATGAGGTTTTCGTCATCAGTCACTGATTCCCTCCTTAAGTTCTTTTGCCTTTGTGACTCTTTTTTCAATCTGGACTTTTTCTTTTCCAAGACGGAGAGTTACTTTGTTGATAAGGCGGGGAATTACAAATACATTCTGGTGAATGCTGTAATTTACGATTTCATTCTTTTCATTGAAGACTACAGGGAGTTTTTTCTGAAGAACGATGTCCTGTACCTGAATGTAAGTGCACTGTCCGTCATCATAAATACGGGTTGGCAGGAACTCTGGCTTTTTGAATCTTGAATATTTGATTGTGTAGTCAAAACTCAAAAGTTCAGGATTTGAAGTACGGAGGAAATCGTTCTCGATTTTGCGACCGTTCTCTGATTCTGTTTTCTTTGCCCAGACATTTTTCTCAAGAGGGTAGGTAAACTTTACCATTGCCATATGAGTATCTGCAAAAGACTTGAGACGGAAATGATAAACCCTGCGGTCTGTAATAATGATCAGACTTGAGTCCTGTTTTGAGTAGGCAGGTTTTACAAAGAGGTGCTGGATATCCTGATTAGTTCCAGGTTCTTTTGCAACTCCTGCAGTAAGTTCCCAAACAGATTCATCTTCAGAAAGAAGTGGAGTGCCGATTACAATTTCTCCCGGCTGAAGCTGAATATCAGTCAAATGGTATGGCTGAGCATAAATCTCATAAACAAAGTTTTCGTTAAACTGATAGAAGAAAGTACCACTCTTGTAGTTTTCAGGTTTCTGAGTTGCCCGTTTTTGACTGTCAGTTACGGCTTCAATTCCAGAAAGCTTTTTGTAATCGTTATCTGATTTTTTCACTTCCGGAACATAGACCGGGCGGTCAACATATACGACGGTGTTTTCTACATCCTGAACTTTTACTTCTTCCTGAATCAGATAATTGTTTTCGTCAGCTTCATTGAGCTGCTCCTCTTCTTCAAGACTTGCAGCGGTAGATTCCGGTTTAAAGTCATTGGGATTTCCAAGATTTTGTGTGGTCGAACATGCAGCAACAAGCATTGCCGCAAGAGGTATAAAGCAAAGTGTTTTTTTCATGTGTTACTCCTGATGCTATTTTGTATTGATTGCTTTAGTGTCGATTGGCTTCATATCAAAAGCTGTGATATAGATTCCAAGCGGATTGTCTTTAATATCCTCTTCTGAAGGCTGAAGCATTTTTACAGTGATGACAGCTCTAAAGGATTCGTTGCTCATTAGCTGTCCCGAAAGCTGGCGGGTTACAATCTGATAATCTACCTGATAGGTGTCGCTGGAAACTTTCAGCGGTTCTGTCTGGAAAAGAACTTCTTTTGTTCGTGAACCAAAATCCTTAAAAGGATTATCTTCTCTTACCAAAGTTGAATACTTGGAAGCCGTTGTTGAGGTGAGAAGATGATAGGTTTTGTTCACGGATTTTTTCATTACGGCTTTATCAGTAGAAAGCGTGTTCATAAGATTTACGAACTCTTTTACCTGAGCCTGAACCGCAACTTCCGGTACATTGAAGTTCTGATAGTTCTTTCTTGAAACAGGACCGATATACTGAGTTTCTCCAAAATCATTCATGGTCACAAGAACAGGAATTGAATCTGGCTGCGCTACAGCATAGATACAGATGCCGATTGAAAGAAAAAAGGAAAGCACAGCTGCTACGACTACGAACTTTAAAATACGGTTTTCATTGATAATCTGACCGCAGATAAAATCAAAGTGCTGGAGCTGTGGATTAAAAGGTGTGTCGTTGGTTCCTTTGGGATAGTAATTCTTGGAACTCAATTTTTCGTACTCCCCGGGCAGGCAAGTACTGTATACAGAATACCGCCAATCGGCGGATTAAGTCAATAAGTTTCTAATAGTACACTGTAAAATATATAGTGTAAACAAAAAAAACGACAGATGAACCAGCCAAACCGTCGTTTTTTATAACTAAACAATGTCTATACAAACGATAGACAAATATTATCTTTCAATAGAAATACTCTTACTTCTATTATCGATGATTTTAATATCTTTATTAGAGATATTTCGGTTTGTTCCGCCTGCAGCATGTTCAATATGCACAGTTTTTCCTTCCAGTCCTTCTTTATGCAGCTGAAATACCGGTATGTATATACGTTCATTTTCCTTACGGATAATGATTGCGTCGTTCCAGCTTTCACCTTTATCAAATGAAACAACCTTATCTACAACACCGGTAATGCTTCCTCCTTCGAATAGCCTGAGCGGCAAATCTGATTTCAAATACTCTTCCAGGTACAGATTGTACCGGCCGGTTGCTTTTAATACTTCTTCAAAATCAGGATTGAGCGAATAGAACATGCCGTCCTTTGTTGCCAGCTTTATCGAAGACAAAAACTGAAGACGTTTGATATGGCTTGAATTCAAATTGTTTATGAAAATCTTCTCCGGCATTTCTTTGAGTTCTTCATCAAAAGTTGTCCAGCGTTTTGCCTGTGTTAGCTTGAGTTTCGATTCTTCGATTTCTTCTTTTGTCCGTTCACCAATCATGTTTGTTGCTATGTTGGAGAGAAATTCCCGCATTGTGTTTTTAATCATGTCCTTTGGGAAGCGAACCTTTTTGCCGTTCTTGTCTTTTCCGTTGATTGCAAGATGCACATGATGATGTTCGGTGTCCGTGTGAATTACGCCGAGCCAGTAGAACTCGTAGCCGGTAAGCTGTTCCAGATGGCGGATGAAGCTTTCGCTCAGAAGCTTAAGGTCGATGTTCTGACTTTCTGGCGAGATAATGAACTTAAGATGATAAGGGCTCATGTGCTTCTGATATTCTTCCAAGTTCGTTCCAAAGATTCCGCGTGGGATTTCAACGCCGTCTTTTCCAATCTGTGGCATGTAAAGTTTGATGTATCGTTTGTGTGCTTCCATAGATGAGGCATACGACATTTTGAACGCTACTCTTTGTTTCCGGCTGAATGCGCTGCCATTTGCTCTAACTGTCCCGCTGTATGCCCGTTCCTGACTTTTTCGTCTGCCTTTCTTTTTTAGAAGGCGATTGATTGCCTGCCCGTCATCTTTTCCATGAATTGGTCTTTTCCAGTCATATAGATGCGGGTCTCTTTCCGGGTCATTCTTTTTAGGATGATTAAAAATTGATAATAGATTTTTCATTTGTATTCCTGTTATAGGGCAGGCAGGAATTACAGTCTTGAGCATATCAAAATCAAATTTGAATATCAAGATTTATAAAACCGCCGGCCGACGGTTCAGAAAAGTGAGAAAAATGCATAAAAAAACAGCTTTGTATACAATTTTCAATTTTGAATACACGTAAAACCTTGAAAAATAACAAATTAAGCTGGCTTGTATACAAACCTTTATCTTGCGCCGCTATTATCCGGAATTCAGGATAATAATCGTTATCCAAAGTACAATGTTATCCTAAGTACAACTTATAATTCCCTTTATTCTAAAGAATTATTATTACGAACTTAGGATAACACAAGAACCTATATTGATAAGAATTCCGGTATATTGGACTTTTGGTTTTCTTTTTGTCCAACAGCATCAAGCGCTGGAAACCATTTTTCATTCCACTGTTTTAAATATTGGTTTGCTCTATTTGCAGACATTTCGGCATATATCTGTGTAGTTTGCAGACTCGAATGCCCCAGAAAATTTTTTATAACAGTCAAAGGTACACCGGCATCAAGCATATGTGATGCTGTACTATGTCTCATGGAGTGCGGCGGATATTTATCTTCCAGGAACATTGTTGGATATAAATCTTTAGCCTGTTGTACATATTTATTAAATGTCCATTCTACAGAAGCTATTGTCATTTGTTTGTTTAGACGACTTTTAAAAATGAATTCTTCACACCTGTCAAAAATTTTTATTGATTTCATATATTTCATTAATAAGTCGGCACTTTGCTTCGAAATTGGAACTCTTCGTGTTTTCCGACCTTTACCATGAATAATTACAACAGTAGAGTCTTTACCGAAAAGAACATCCTCAACTTTTATATCACAGATTTCTTGAGCCCTGGCACCGCTTGAGTACATAAAGCTTAGTAATATTAGATCTCTATATCCTGTCGATGTAGTATCATCTGGAAGTTTTAAGAGAATATCTATTTCTTGTATTGAGAAAATTGCTCTGTGATTATGTTCTGTTCTTCTCCGCGGAATACTAAGCACACTGTTTCGAAAAGAACAGGCAGCATCAAAATTACGGTTCTGTGCATATTCAGAAAAAGTCAGGAAGGCTGCAAGACGCTGCTGCTGTGTACTTGAACTGCATTTTCTTTCAGTTTTAAGCCATTTCATAAAACCAAGCATAATTTGAGAAGTAATCGTCTTAAATGCTATTTTGTCCGGCTGAATATTCTCTACAGTGGACATGTAAATAAAAAATAGTTTGAATGAATATTTGTATGATTTCACTGTATTCTTGCTAAAACCAGCAATAATCGGCATATAGTCATTAACAAAGTATTCCATAAAAGTCAAAAAGTCAGATTGTTTAGATGTCATCTTTTGCCTCCGGATATAATGAAGATGATTGAGATTCGAACTTTTGAAGTTCAAGCGGGAACATTTCACTTCCATAATTCAAATATTTTTCGGTCTCAAATATTGAATCATGTCCTAAATAAAACGAGATGTATGGTATTGAGTCATAGATAGATAAACCTTGTTCTTCCAGCTTATTACAGGATTTCATTGTGAAAACATGTCTGAGACTGTGGAAGCAGGGGCCTCTCTCAAATTGCCTTTTAGATTCAAGTTGTATTCCTGAATATTTCAAGGCTTTTTTGAAAACAGAATAAACTGACTCTCTTGTTACATGGCCAGTCTTATTTTCAGCCTGGAAAATATAAGCATCCTGTTTTCCAATTAGAGTCCGCCTGTAGCAGTAACTTTCTAGGATTGACGATAAGGAAGAATGCATGGGAACAAGTCTTTCTTTTTTGAATTTGGTATCTTTCAGGAATAACGTACCAGACTCTATTAAGAAATTTTCCATTTTAAGACTTAGAGTTTCATTGATTCGTAAACCAGAGCCATAAAGAAGCCTGAGAATCATGGAATTCTCAAAGTTCTTCTGTTTATCATAATTGTCAGTGAATTCAATAATCTTTTTGAATTCCTCATCTGAAAAGATGTATGGTACAAATTCGTGATTATGCCTTTTGTTATTTGGAACATAGACATTTTCATTAAGAACTGTAGAATAATATTGAAGGAACAGGCGAACGGTATGGATTTTTGAATCAATTCCGCGTTCTTTTTGTAATGAAAGCTGCCACTCAATTATGCTGTCATGATCAAAAAGGCTTTTTCCTTCTTTTTTTTCGTAAAAATATTCATCAAAAAGGTGAAGATTCTTTAAATCTGTTTTATATGTTGCTTCTCCAACGGAAACCGCCCTTATTGAAAGAAAATCCTTTAGCAGTTTAGAAAAATTACTTTTGAATTTATCCATTCTGACCTCCAGTCAGCCAGAACTGAAACTTGCCGGATGCGGGAGCGACTTCAAGTGCACATTGCCGTAAGCCTTCCAGGTCCAGTTTTGCATATCTTTGGATTGTGTCTTTTGTCGTATGTCCAAGGACTTTGCTTACAGCCTCAAATGGCACTGTATCGTTTACCATAGATGTTGCTAAAGAAGCTCTGAATGCATTAGGACCATGTTTCCTATTTGTTATTGTAATCTCTGCCTGAAGAATATATTTTTTTACGACTCCACTCCTAAGCACAGCTGTTGTAATAGGTTTAAATGGCGCATAATGGCGTAAAAATACGGTTTTGGAATGAAATTTTGGGCGTGCATTCTTTATGTAATCAAGCAATGCATTTTCAACATCAGCAACGAGCGCCAATTCTATTTCGTTGCCTGTTTTTAGTTGTATTCTTTTGATTTTTTTCTGCTCAAAATCTATTTCCGATAATTTCAAATCAACTATGTCACCCGAACGTAGTCCAAGTCTTGTGGACAATAGAAGAAGTGCATAATCTCTTTTACCGATTGTTGTTGTTCTATCAACGGTAAACTCGACTTTTGTAATTTCTTCTACGGAATATGTGGATGGTAATTTTTTTACTTGTCTGTTTTTGGGAATCAGAGCACCGAATTCAAAAGAAACCCTTTTTGTTTCTAAACAAAATTTAAAAAACTGTC
>JAEEGJ010030456.1_pt1 | contig 10543 bp, 9 predicted proteins | sample 8958761 | NCBI WGS metagenome assembly JAEEGJ01 (sample SAMN16246546, study PRJNA631951) | gut metagenome | biome: gut microbiome; feature: rumen; material: RS-attached | host: Bos | place: Iran: Karaj | collected 2018-10
GCCGACGTCCGAGCCCACCGCAACGCCGGAGCCGGACCGCACGAAGGCGGAGCAGTTCTGCGACGGCGCGAAATCGTAGCTGGACACCGAATACCGCCGCGGCGGCACGGAGCCGGAGAGCGGCTTTGATCCGGGCGGATTCGTGTATTTTTGTCTGAACAAGGTCGGCGTCAAGGTCCGGCACAAGACGAGCAAGGGCTATTCCGAATACGAGAGCTGGCAGCGCGTGGATTCGATGGACGACCTTGAGCCGGGCGATCTCTGCTTCTTTATGACGCCCGGCAACGAGAACGTGAACTGCGTCTGCATCTACCTCGGCGGCGGACAGATCATCTATCCGTCCTCGGGCGAGGGCAGGGTCATCACGAACAAGATCACGAGCAGCTACTGGACGGAAGCGTTCGTGTTCGCAAGGAGGGTATTCTGATGGAACGGATCATCGACCGGAAAACCTGGGCGCGCAACGCGCACGACGCGCTGTTTGCGCGGCTCGAAGTCCCCTTTTACAGTCTGACGTGGCGGCAGGACGTCACGGAAGCCGTGCGGTTTGCGAAGCGGCGCGGCGTTTCGTTCTATGCCGTCATGATCTGGTGCACGATGAACGCGATCAACGGCGTCGAGGCGTTCCGGTACGAGCTGCGCGGCGGCGACGTGGTTCTTCTGGATCATCGCGATCCGTCCTATACCTATCCGTGGAACGACGAGCTGTTCGGCATCTGCGGGATCCCGTGGATCGACGGCGAGGACCCCGTTTCGTTTGCGGCGCGGATGAAAGCGGCGGAGGAAGCGAACACATCGCCCATCCCGACCGCAGAAGCGGACGAAGCCGGGCACGACGTATACATTTCGTCGCTGCCGTGGATCGACTACACGCACATTGCGCAGGAGTTCCCGCTGGACAATACGGACAGCACGCCCCGCATCCTATGGGGACGCTTCACATCGGATGAGCAGGGCAGAAAAACGCTTTCCTACACCGTGCAGGTCAACCACCGTCTGATCGACGGCGTTCACCTCCGCCGGCTTTCGGAGGGTCTCGACGGGGCAATACACGCATTGGAGGCGCTTTGATGGAACAGAACAAACACATCGACTGGAAAAAACTGCTCGGAAAGGGCGCGTTCGCCGTCAGCTGCATCGTGATCTCCGCGCTGCTTCTGGGCGCTGCCGTTTACGTCACGCTCCGCGTGCGCCGCGGCTGCCGCGGCAGCGGATACGTTTCGGAAGCCACGCCGACGCCGGAGCCCACGCCGCTGCCCGACCGGCTCTATTCCGCGGACAAAAACCCGCCCTATGCCCCGCCGCTGGAGCAGCTCGGGATCTCGCAGGGACACCTGGACGAATATTCGGAGCTGCTGTCCGACGCGACGCGCTGGATCGATCTGACGCCGGAGGGCGCAAAGGGCTTTACGGTGATCCGCAGCATCGACCTCGGCTGCTCGTACGTCGCGGAAAACGGGAATTACTACCGGCTCGGCGAGGGCGAGGACGGCAAGGGCGTCGTCGACGTGCTCCTGACCGATCTGGACCTCGACGACGAACCGGACCTTCTGTATACCTATCATTTCGGCGCGAACGACGATACGTATTCAAAGGTCGGCTGGTTCCGCTTTACGACGCATACGTCGGTGCTGTCCGGCTTCTCGCAGAAGAACGGGTTTTTGTCGCTCCTTGAGGAGGACGGCAACTACATCCTGTACCGCGCCGTGCGCGACGCGAATCTGGACACCGGCACGTTCGGGCTGACGCTGATCGAACGGCTCGGCGAGATCACCGAATCGCTGGACAAGATCGAGCTCGTCATGGATCCGGCGCCCGGAACGGAGCTGTCCGGAACCGATTGAGCGCGCGTCCTCCGCAGGACGAAAAAAAGCTGTTCCGAAACACGGATGTGTTTCCGAACAGCGTAAATATGCTGTTTAGACCATTGCGGGATGCTGAGAAACGGTCGTCCGTTTCCCGGCGTCCCTTTTTTACGGCTCCGATCCGTCCGCCGGATCCGGTTCGGGCTCCGGTGTGGACAGGAAATGGTACGGATTTCTCGGGTCGGGATCGGTCGGGTCCCAGCCGTAGCCGTTCTTGTCGGTGTACGGCTCCTCCCAGATGACCGCCGGCGGCTTTTCGGGCGTCGGGCCCTTGTCCTTCACGACCTTCACGGTGACCCTGCCGGTCTCCGAAAACTCATAGATCCATTTCGCGTCCGCGACCGTGAGCCGCACGCAGCCGTCCGACGCGACCGTGCCGAGCTTTTCGTACTTGTGCATGCTGCACATGCGGTGCGCCTTTTCCTGATCGCGTCCGGCTTCGTAATTGATCGGCACCGAATGGAACAGATGATGCGTCTTGAACCGGCTTGCCCAGAAGCCGTAGCAGTGCGATTCCTCGGTCGTGCCGAGCATCTTGTATTGGTAGCGGTCGGTGATCCGATAGGTCCCGACAGGCGTCTCGTGCTTCTGTCTGCCGGTCGAACAGATCATGACGCGCAGCTCCTTCCAGTCGCCGTTTTCGCCCTCGTAGCCCACGACGCACTGCGAGCCGAGGTACACGACCAGGAGCTTCTCGCCGTCGGATTTCGGCGGGTCTGTCGGGGTATAGGCGGGCACGATCAGGTTCTCCGAAACGGGGCTTTCGCCGGGCGCGACCGTGCCGTTCTCGTCGCACGGATAGAAGCCCGGCTCCGTTTCGCCGACCGTGCCGTAAGCAAAGTACGCGCCGTCGGAGTTGCGCCGCACGATCCCGGTAAAGCTTGAGCCGGTGTAACCGTTTCGCACGCGCATGCCGTCCGGCAGCATCTGCGGCGCAAACGGCGCCGGCGTCGGGGTCGGCTCCGGCGTTTCGGTGGGCTCCGGCGTGGGTTCGGGCGTCGGCGCGGGCGTCGGGGTCGGGACCTCGGTCGGCGCAAGCGTTACCAGCGCGATCGCTTCTGTGATTTCGGGCGCTTCGCTTGCCGCGGCGATCGGCGTCTCATCCGTTCGCCCGGCGCATCCGAGCACGAACAGCGCCGCAAGCAGAAGCAAAAGGATCCGTTTCATCGTTTTAATTCTTATAGAAGAGGCGGTTGGTCTTGCGCATCGGCTCGCAGGTCAGGTTGATGCCGAGCCGGCGGTAGACCTCGAGGTCGACGCGCGAAAGCATCACGGTCGAATGCGCTTCGAGCCCCTTGAGGCTTCCGAGCGCCTTCATGGCGCGGTCGGCGGTCGGGTTCATCGTTGCGCAGATACTGAGCGCGTACAGAAGCTCGTCGCTGTGCAGGCGCGGGTTTTCGCTGCCGAAATGGTTGATCTTCAGCTGACGGATCGGTTCGATCACGATCGGCGCGATCAGGTCGATGTCGGGCTGGATGCCGGCAAGCGCCTTCATCGCGTTCATCAGCGCGCCCGCCGCGGCGCCCATCATGGTACCGTTCTTGCCGGTGACCATCTTTCCGTCGGGAAGCTCGATCGCCATCGCTGCGCCGCCGGTCTCCTTATCCCTCTGCAGCGCCGCCGCCACGACCGGACGGTCCGCGACCGTCACGCCCGCGCGGGACATGATGAACTCCGCCTTGTCGATCTGATCGCGGTCGATCAGTCCGCGCTTGAACGCGCACGCTGCCTGGTAATAGCGGCGGATGATCTCCTGGCAGGCGGCCTTTCGCACCGCTTCGTCGTCGGTGATGCAGAAGCCGACCATATTGACGCCCATGTCCGTCGGAGAATGGTAGGGGGATGTGCCGTAGATGTGCTCGAACATCGTGTTCAGCACCGGGAAGGATTCCACGTCGCGGTTGTAGTTCGTCGTGGTCTTGCCGTACGCCTCCAGATGGAACGGGTCGATGAGGTTCACGTCGTCGAGATCGGTCGTCGCCGCTTCATAGGCGAGGTTGACCGGGTGCGAGACCGGCAGGTTCCAGATCGGGAAGGTCTCGAACTTCGCGTAGCCCGCGCGCACGCCGCGCGCATACTCCTGATAGACCTGCGAAAGGCACACGGCAAGCTTGCCGCTGCCCGGACCCGGGGCGGTGACGACGACCAGCGGCCGCGTCGTTTCCACGAACTGGTTTTTGCCGAAGCCTTCGGGGCTCAGGATCAGACCGGGGTTTTGCGGATAGCCCGCGATCGGATAATGCAGGTAGACCTTGACGCCGAGCCTTTTGAGCTTGTCCGCAAACGCGTCGACCGCCGGCTGTCCCGCATACCGCGTGATGACCACGCCGGACACGAGCAGACCCTTTCTTTGGAACGCGTCGGTGAGCCGCAGCACCTCGCGGTCGTACGCGATGTCGAGGTCGTTGCGGACCTTGTTGTGCTCGATGTCGCCCGCGTGGATCGCAATGATGATCTCGGCGGAATCCTTCAGCGTTTCCAGCATGCGGATCTTGCTGTCCGGCTCGAAGCCCGGCAGCACGCGCGCCGCGTGGTAGTCGTCGAACAGCTTGCCGCCGAACTCCAGATACAGCTTGTCCCCGAACGACGAAATGCGCTCCAGGATCTTCTGCGACTGCATCGAGATATACTTTTCGTTGTCAAATCCGATCTTTGTCATAATCCTTCCCCTTACGCTTTATGATTCAAACGGATCCCAGCCTGTCGCCCGCATCTTTGCGGACAGGATCCGGTATACGCTTTCATTGAGACGGTCTTCCCCGATCGTCCCGTCTCCGACCGCGGCATAGAGCCCCTTTAAGATCTCCCGCTGATAGGAATGGTTCGCCCCGCACAGGATCAGGTCCCCGCCCGCAAGAATGAACTGCACCGCGCCGTTCGAGAGCGAGGTCTGTCTCCGCAGCCCTTCCATGCGGAAGTCGTCGCTCATGACGATGCCGGAAAAGCCCAGCTCCCCGCGCAGAATCTCCGTGATGAAGATCTCCGACTGGCTTGCGATGTGCGCGCTGTCGATCTTCGGATACAGGATGTGCGCGACCAGCACGCCGTCCGCCGCGCCGACCGTCGCCGCAAACGGCAGAAGCTCGTAGTCCGAAAGCGATCCGAACGATTTGTCCACGACCGGCGTGATCTGGTGCGAATCGCCGTCCGTCGCGCCGTGCCCCGGAAAATGCTTGATGATCGAAAGGCATCCGCCGTCGTGCAGTCCCTCGATGCAGGCAAACCCGATCCGCGCCGCAACGTCCGCGTCGGACGAGATGATCCGGTTCCCCAAAAACGTTTCGCCCGGTCGCTTCGCCACGTCCATGCACGGCGCAAGGTCCACGTTGATCCCGGCGTCTATCAGCCCTTCCGCGATCATACAAAACTGCTCGCGCGCCTGCGTTTCGCTGTCGTTTTTGCCGAGCGTCTGCGCGCTTTTGAGCGTCTTTTTCCAGCGGAACCGCGTGACGCGTCCGCCCTCGACGTCAAGCCCGATGAACAGCGGGATCCCGCTTTCGTTCGCGTCCCTGACGCTGCCGGTGAGCTTCCGGCACTGATCGAAGCCGCCGTCGGCGTTCGTCCGCACGATGTTCTGACCGTACAGCATCACGCTGCCGATCCGGTATTCCTGCAGGATCTTTTTGAAGTCCGTGCCGATCTCCCGCGTGCCGGAAAACCCGAACATGCAGAGCTGCCCGATCTTATCCTCGACGCTCATCTCCCCGATGTACGCCCGAAGCCTTTCTTCAGGCGAGCGCGTCGGCTCCGGCGTCGGCGCTTCGGTCGGGACTGCGACAGGCTCTGCGGTCGGTTCCGGCGTGTCCGTCCCCTGCGCCGCGGCTGTTTCCGCGGGCGCCGGCGTTTCCGTCACAGGGCTTACATACCCGATCGGCGCGTCCGGCTCCGCCGCGCAGCCAAGCAAAACGATCGCGATCAGCATGAGACACCAAAACTTCTTCATGATATCATTATAGCATAGCCGGTCCGCTTTTACCAGTAAAAGTTCGGCGAAAACGGTCTCCATACGCGCTTTTTACATTCCCGCGCGCCGGCGCGTACGCGGCGCGTCCGTTTCCCCTGCGGTCTTGTGCTCATTTTTCCGGTTTTCCACATACACGCCCCCGGAAAAACCCCTATAAATACGAGGATTGTGGATAACTTTGTGGATAAGGTGGAAAAGGAGCGTGGATAATGTGACCAAACTGTGAACAGGTCATTTCCCGCCGATCACGCGGTTCAGATCGTGCGAGCGCGCCGCGACCGGAAACAGTTCGCGGATCTTTTTCAGCGCCGCTTCCCGCTCTTCGTCCGTCATCGGGCGGCCGCTTGCCGGTCCCGGCTCCGCTGCGCCGTGCGGTTCACGCGGGCTTTGTTCCTCCGGACGCCGCCCGGCGCCGCTGCTTTTCGGTTCCAGCCGCGCCGGATACGCGTAAACGTCGTAATACACGCCGTAGCCGTCGCGCCGCTCCACCGCGAAGCCCTTTTCGATCAGCTCCGAAAGGATCGCCTTCGCTTCGCTTTCCGACAGCTTCAGAGAGCGCGCGACCTCCTTCAGCCGGAACTGCCACGTCTCCGCCCGGTCCAAAAACGCCGTCAGCATCCCGAGCGCCGGCAGCGACAAAAGGCTGTTGCGGATCACGCGGGAATCCATCGCCGAAAAGTAATGATATGTATTCTTGAAGATCGCCATTTCTTTTTCCTCCCGATGCAGACAGTATGACACAAAAACTTCGCACAAAATTCCAGGAATTCCGACATAATTTCAGCCGCCCTCCCGCGGGACTTTCTTCCTATATACCAAAAAAAGATAGAGGAAAAAGACAGAGAAGAAAGAGAACGGAAAAACAGTCCGGATCCTCTATAGAGAAGAAAAAGAGTAATTATCCTCTATAATTATAAAAGAGTAATTATCCTCTATAATTATAAAAGAGTAGTTATCCTCTATAATTATAAAAGAGTAGTTATCCTCTATAATTACATAGAGTAGTTATCCTCTATAATTACATAGAGTAGTTATCCAGAGTAGTTATCCTCTATAATTATAGTTATCCTCTATACGGAAAAAAGAAACGACCGGTCTTTTGTACAGAGAAAAAAGAGCGTATCCGATCCGGAAACACGGGAACCGGCTTTTTTCCCTTGACAGGCGGCGGCTTCGACCGTTACAATCAAGAGAGAAATACGAACGGGAGGCACGGTATGGAACGGTTTTCGGATCTGTTGAAGGGCAAGCTGGCGTTCGGGTGCATGCGCATGCAGCTCGACGCAAACGGCGAGGTCGATCTTGACAACTTCCGCGCAATGGTGGACTGCTACCTTGCGGCGGGCTTCAACTATTTCGACACGGCGCACGTCTATTACGACGGCAAGAGCGAGATCGCTTTAAGAGAAGGGCTCACGAGCCGCTACCCGCGCGAAAGCTATGTGCTCACGAACAAGCTGACTTCGAGCTGCTTTGAGAAGGAAGAGGATATTCTGCCGCTGTTTGAAACGCAGCTTTCCGCCTGCGGCGTCGAATACTTCGATTTCTATCTGATCCATTCGGTGCTCGAAGGGAACTATCAGAAGTACACGGACTGCAACGCGTTCGGGATCGTGCAGGAGTTGAAAAAACAGGGGAAGGTCAGGCACGTCGGCATGTCGTTCCACGATTCGCCGGAGTTTCTGGACCGCGTGCTCACGGAGCATCCCGAGATCGAGGTCGTGCAGATCCAGTACAATTATCTGGACCTTGACGACAAAAACGTACAGTCGCAGGGCTGCATGGACGTGCTGAAAAAGCACGGCAAGCCGGCGCTCGTCATGGAGCCGATCAAGGGCGGCGGTCTGGTGTTTCTGCCGGACGCGGCGCTCGAAGTGCTTGCCGCGGCGGACGAGGGCTCGCCTGCCGAGATCGCGCTGCGGTTCGTTGCGGAGCAGGAGCAGGTCGTGATGATCCTGTCCGGCATGAACAACGTGGAGCAGATGAAAGAGAACGTCGCGTTCATGCAGGACCCGAAGCCGCTGTCCGAAAAGGCGCATCAGGCGATCGCCGAGGTGCGGCGCATGATCCGCGCGCTGAAGCTGGTCGAATGCACCGGCTGCCGCTACTGCACCGACGGCTGCCCGATGCAGATCAACATTCCCGGCGTGTTCCGCTGCGTGAACGACCGGATCAAGTTCCCGAACCGTCCCGGCAGTCATTACGGCTGGGTCACGTCGAAGGGCGGCAAGGCGTCCGACTGCATCGAATGCGGTCAGTGCGAGGATATCTGCCCGCAGCATCTTCCGATCCGGGAACTGTTGAAAAAAGCGGCGGAACAGTTTGAATGACCGGAAAAGCCCTGCTTTGCGGGGCTTTGTCCATTGAAAAACAAAGGGGAAAGGATCATGAAGCGGATCCAGAACGTCAACCGGCGGAAATGTATTCTGACGCTGCTGTTTTCGGCGGCGGTCGTGATCTGCGTGTGCGTCGGCGTGGTCATGAATCTCACGACGCTGCACGATGAAAACTTCGACCACATGGGGATCGAAACGTTCTGCATGTTCACCGTCAATTCCAATATCTTTATGGGCATTGCGATGTTCCTGACGCTGCCGTACACGGTCGACGGACTCCGGAACGGCTATTTCCGGCTGCCGGACTGGCTCGTGTACCTGCTGTTCGTCGCGACGACCGCGCTTTCGCTGACGTTTCTCGTTTCGCTCTTCATCCTTGCGCCGGTCAAGGGCTTCGTGCTGATCTTCACCGGATCGCGTTTCTTCCTGCACGGGCTGTGCCCGATCCTTGCGATCATTGTGTTCTGCTTCGTTCTGAAGGACACGCATCTGCGCTTTGCTTCGACGTTCCTTTCGCTGATCCCGGTGTTCATCTATGCCTGCATCTATTACACGCTGGTGGCGGTCCTGGAAGAATGGCCTGACTTTTACGGATTTCTGACCCGCATTCCCGCGTGGATCTCGCTTGCGGGGTTTCTGCCCATTACCTTCGGCATCGCGACGGGGCTGCGCCTCCTGCACAACCTGTCGTGCAAACGCTACCGCAAGAAGGCGCGCGCGCACTACCTCTCCGCGTTCGAGGCGAAGGACACGCGCGAGATGATCATCCACATGGCGGCGCGCAACAGCAAGAAGGACACGACCGGCAACATCGTGATCCCCTATCAGGTGCTCAAAATGCTGCTTTCGAGCACCGAGCACGAGGACACCTTCGAGGAATACTGCATCCTCTACATGAAGGAGTGCTTGAAGCACGAGATCTGCCAGGAGTGAGGCGGCTTTGCGCCTGCGGCGCAGCCGCAGTGATATCCGCGCTGCGCGCGGGTGATATATTGCTTCGCAATGTGATATCCGCTTCGCGGGTGATATATGCCCTGCGGGCATGTTCAGGAAGATTCTCCCTCGGAGAATCTTCTGATTTTTCCCACCTCATCCGTCTCGCTTCGCGATCCACCTTCCCCTCGGAGGGGAAGGCTTTTGGTTCGTGATATCAGAGGCTTCCCCTTGAGGGGAAGCTCCGCCGAAGGCGGTGATGAGGTGTCAACCCGAGCGTCAGCGGATCGGAAAGACCCCGGCGCCCCACGCTCGTGTGTCATCCTGAGGAACGCAGTGACGAAGGATCTGATAAGATTCTTCGCTTACGCTCAGAATGACACGGATCGCCGCGCGGCGGCATTACACCTTCGGTGCGCGGATCCATGCATTGCGCTTTGCGCGGGAACGTCGACCCTCCCTTGTGTAAAGGGAGGTGCCGAGGAACGAGGCGGAGGGATTGTCAAGGAATTGCGCCTTGCGGCGCGTGTTTTCTGCTTGCAATCGGGCGCGGGAGGGAGTATACTGAAACTAAGATGGGGCGGTATGGGAACACGCCGCCCTGCAAAGATTATTTTGAAAAGGAGAAAACGATATGAATCTCGAACATCTCGGCATCATCCATCCCAAAGCGGTCTACCGCAACCTGACGGTACCGGAGCTCTATGAGCACGCGCTGGAGCGCAAAGAGGGCGTGATCATGGACAACGGCGCGCTGCTCGTCAAGACCGGCAAGTACACCGGCCGCAGCGCACAGGACAAGTTCATCGTCGATTCCGAGGGCGTCCACGACCTGATCGCGTGGGGCAAGGTCAACGTGCCCGTCAAGCGCGAAAAGTTCGACGCCATCAAGTCCAAGATGGTCGCCTACCTGCAGGGACGCGACGTGTTCGTGTTCGACGGCTTTGCCGGCGCGGACAAGAAGTACGCAAAGAAATTCCGCGTGATCTGCGAGCTTGCAAGCGAGGCGCTGTTCATCCGCGACCTGCTCGTCCGTCCGACTGAGGAAGAATTGGCTTCCTTCGGCGAGCCGGATTACACGCTGATCGCCTGCCCGGGCTTCAAGTGCAGCCCCGAGATCGACGGCACGCGTTCCGAAGCCGCGATCATGATCGACTATGAAGCGCACATGATCCTCGTTGCGGGCAGTCAGTACGCGGGCGAGATCAAAAAGTCCGTCTTCTCCACCATGAACTTCGTGCTGCCGCTCGAAGGCACGCTGCCGATGCACTGCTCGGCGAACATGGATCCCGAAACCAAGGAGACCGCGGTCTTCTTCGGTCTTTCCGGCACCGGCAAGACGACGCTGTCCGCCGACCCGAACCGCATGCTGATCGGCGACGACGAGCACGGCTGGGACGAGGAGGGCATCTTCAACATCGAGGGCGGCTGCTACGCAAAGTGCA
>JAEEGJ010030457.1_pt1 | contig 10543 bp, 11 predicted proteins | sample 8958761 | NCBI WGS metagenome assembly JAEEGJ01 (sample SAMN16246546, study PRJNA631951) | gut metagenome | biome: gut microbiome; feature: rumen; material: RS-attached | host: Bos | place: Iran: Karaj | collected 2018-10
AAAAGCAGCCTGAATTATATCAGGTAGAGGCATAAGGCTAGTGCCCTTAAAGAGCCGATATGATATATTCATTTCGGAGATTTATAAATATCAGTCACAAGCTGGTAAATAGCCATTGTAGGTTTACTCATAGAGTATATAAAAAATGACCGCCACCCCGTGAAAAGTTGCGGTCATAGTACCTAATACGTAAATGAGGTAACCGTTTAGTGGGTAACACCTCTTTATAAAAATTATACTATATGATTAATGCTTGGCAAGAATATTAGATAATATTTCATTGTTTAATTTGCAAAAATATTCTTATTTGCAAAAATATTCTTAATCTATAAAATATACGATTATGGCAATCAAAAAAGGGATAAAAATAATAGCAGAAAACAGAAAAGCCTATCACGATTACTTTATCGAGGAGAGGTTTGAAGCCGGCGTGGCTTTATCAGGAACAGAGGTTAAGAGCCTTAGAGCAGGCAGAATTAACCTCAAGGATTCGTATGTCCAGGTAAAAGACGGTGAGATCTGGCTCATTGGCGTACATATCAGCCCTTATGAGCACGGAAACAGATATAACCTTGATCCTGAGCGCATGAGAAAGCTCCTGATGCATAAGCGTGAGATAATCAGGCTTTATTCAACAGTTAAGCAGGACGGCCTTACTCTCGTTCCTACGAAGTGCTATTTCAAGGACAGTAAGGTAAAGTTTGAGATCGGTCTGGCACGCGGTAAGAAGGATTACGACAAGCGTGATGTCATGGCAAAGAAAGAAGCTGCCAGAGACATTGACAGAGCAATGAAAAATGCAAAAAAGTATCGCGACTGATACGGTATCTATAATATAATATTAAAAATATTTATCCGGCAGGGAATACGATGTCAGAGAATACAAAGGAAAAGCGATTTAAAGAGATATCTGTCAAACATGTGTTTTTGGCAGGCATTTTCTGGATCCTTACTCTGTCCTGGATCGTAGTTATCTTCCTGTTATCAGCTGATACTGCAACACAGTCTTCGAATCTTTCACGTACTGTTCTGCAGTTTATCAATGAGCTGTTTAATATGGAAGTTCAGGATGATGCAATCTTAAGAGTATGTGCTCATGCATCCGAATTTGCACTACTTACTGTATTCTCGTATCTTGCATTATCTTCCACAAATAAGATCTCCGTTAAGACTTCTTATGCAGAGAGCCCCGTTAAGCTCCTGAGATCAGATAACGAGATGAATATCATATTCACATTGTGGTTTACAATCATCAATGCAATTTTCGACGAATACCATCAGTTGTTCATCGACGGACGTGACGGTTCCATCGTTGATGTTCTTATTGATCTTATTGGAATAATCCTTGTCCTGATCATTGTAAGAATCATATTCACGATCTACATGAAGACTAAGGGTAAGTCCGAAATCATCTACACATAATATCGGTATCGCTTTATGATCAGTAGGCGTTACCGTTGATGAGTTCGTTCAGTACAAGGGCAAGAATGCCATGATCCCATTTGAGGACCGTATAGAGATCGTACGCGCATGCAAATACATCGATGCGGCTGTTCCACAGTACGACATGGATAAGCTTAAGGCTTGAAATGAATTAGGCGCAACAATGCTCTTCGTATGGACCTTAACAGGATATGTAACGGAGAATCCAAGTATCTGATAAGAGATCTGTTTAAAATGCGTTATCCTGACATTCCTGTACCGGATAAAATACCAATGCCAAGACTTGTCGATTCATTCTTTGCTGACTGGCAAGGTCCGACAAGAACTGAATTCAAGAGTAATCTGGACATCAGCAAATATAATGGAAATCAGAGATGGCTCATGTGGTGTCTGGAGCAGTTCCTTAATCTAATTGAAGAGTAATTATTTACCAGCATTATAGAAATAGTGAAAAAATAGTGTAATATTAGTGTAAATATTCCTGTTTTGGAGTTGTTTATGACAGCTGGTATTCAAGAACTTAATAAAAAGGAAAGAGAACTCTTATTATTCCTGTTGAGTAATGGGATATATAAATTTACGCCGATAGAAATAGCTGATCAGATTGGTGTAACTAATAAAACAGTTATAAACCGGCTTAGTGCTCTTGTTCATAATGGGTTTGTTATTCCTGTTAAAGTAAATGAGAGAATTCGATCATATAGAGTATCGCCAGATACACAAATTAAAGGAAAGGCGATTATTCGTGAATTAGAGCAATTATTTAACGTAAAGTCATATGATTCTTTACGAGTTGTTGATTACTCAATTGATTATTATTCATCCGAAAAACTTCTGGCACAATTAATCATTGAAGGCTATAGCGGAGAAGAATTGTTGAGTGAGTTTAAGTTGCGTCATTCTAAATTGAAGCAGGGAATAGATGCTATTCTTAACAATGCTAAAAATGCCTATAAAGACAGTGGTTTTGGTGAAGAAATACCTTACGAAATAATACCAGAGAGTAAGAATCAAAACTATAAAAGAAACATATGGGATGCAGCAATCGGACTTCAGGCTGTTGATGGACTAAAACCATCTAAATATCTGCGTAAGCTTGCAGATGAGAACATCGCTGGAAAGAAAACATATGAAGAAATAGACAAGGATCTTAAAAAGAAATACGGATCTGATAAGTCACATCAGCAGGAAGCTGATACTGTATCTTTGCGAATAGCGCAAATGTTGGAGTTTTCTGAATTCAGCATGACAATAAATCTCTTGCTTACGATTCATTCGTACCTGTTTGATGAAGTATTGGAACCGGATATTGTAGGAATAATCAGAAAGTATAATATCCGTAAACGTGAGCCGATCCTGTTGGGAGATTCTGTTTATTATTCAGATTACATATCTATTAAAAGTAAACTGACACAAATTCTAGATGACGAGAAAGAATATAAGTATTCTATGCCAATGTCAGCTAAAGATATAAATCACTTATCTGAATTTACAAGCAAGATATGGCAGACGCATCCATTTGGCGAAGGTAATACTAGAACCACGGCTGTATTTATAGAATTGTACTTAAAATCACTTGGTTATGAAGTTAATAACATTCCATTTAAGAATTACAGTGATTATTACAGAAACGCTTTAGTCAGAAGTTGTTATTCGTCAGAAACATATGAATCCAAACAGACATATGAATACCTTAATCGTTTTTATACGAACCTGTTAAACAAAGGTAATTATATTTTGGACAGCTTTGATCTGTTTATCAGTAATAAAGAGTGAGATTTGATTCTATAACATATAAAGCAGATTAGATTGTTTCTTATTTTCACATTTGTATATACGGTTGCTGTGTACACGCGCAGCGTGTATAATGTTGATATGATAAAAAGCTTTGCAGATAAAGAGACAGAAAAAGTATTTAATCAAGTATTCTCTAAGAAACTTCCTCAAAGCATTCAGCATGTTGCTTTAAGAAAACTGATCCTGATAGATAATGCAGCTTGTTTGGATGATTTGAAGGTTCCTCCGGGGAACAGGCTTGAAGCCCTTTCGGGTGATAGAGATGGTCAATATAGTATTCGTATTAATGACCAGTATCGTATCTGCTTTATTTGGGACGGATCAGATTTTGAGGATGTTGAGATCGTAGATTATCATTAGTATGACAGGAGGTATATTATGGATTCGTATATTAAGACACCAAAAATGGGCGAAATTCTATTAGAAGAGTTTATGAAGCCTTTAGATTTATCAGCATATAAGCTTGCACAGGCGATACATGTTCCTGTATCTCGCATACAGGATATTTTACATGACAGACGTAAAATTACTCCTGACACATCTCTTAGACTTGCTCGATTTTTTGGAGTTTCCGACAGATATTTCTTAGATATACAGAATGATATCGATCTAAGAGAACTTAAGATCGAATTGAATAAGGAGATAGAGTCAATCAAGCCATATAATAAAGCAGTGTAGAATATATATTATTATCAACTTACCTATTCTTATCCGGACAAAAAACGAACAAACTTTCGGTGGAGAGGTTTATAAGAAATTATAGGGTAGATGCGGCTAAGCATATGATGGTCCTATCTAATAATTCCGGATTATAAGCCGTCGGCCAACGATACGATCATCCGTACGAGTGATTCCTGTGATTGATTATGACATAATATTATGGAACTCATGAATATATGTGACATTATTCATGTTTATGATAATACAGTTAAACCGGTAAGGATTATTCGTAAACATAAAAGAGAGGTTACAATTTATCCCAATAAATATTGGAGCCAGGAACGAATCCTGGATTTATTAAATTAATTGGTGTAATAGAGACTACAACTAATTTTTCTTTATATGCAATTCGGTATAATTAATATTTTGGTGAATTAAGAGGACCCAAAAATAATGTTAACGGGTAATCGATCGATTTAATGATTATTATAAGAACGCTTTTTGGGATCTGCCAGCTGATCATCCGGTTATTAGTTATCCGATGATCACGCTGCGTATGTTTATCTCTATCAGATTCCGCTTCTGATGTTTCTCTGATTATCTGTTTGTAATTCTGCTAATGATTTAATCATTCGTCATGATCAATTCGTAATCTGAATTCTGACTAAATCTCTGATCGTATAATTCGTATTTAATTTCTGAATCATCATTAATCGATTCCTAATTATTCCTGGATCGTTTCAGAATCATCCAATCATATATTTAGTCATAATCAATCACAGGAATCGTTCGTACGGATAATCGTATCGTTGGCTGACAGATAATAATCCAGAATCATCTGACCTGGCCATCATATGCTTAGGCACATCTACCCTATAATTTTTAATTAACCTCTCCACCGAAAGTTTGTTCGTTTTTGTTCGGGTGAATAGGGGAATCGTATTGACAATTATATGGTAATTACCCATAATGGGATCTAGCGTATTTATATAGAATTATCTCGCTCTTTGCTGTACGCTTATACGCTTCTTCGTTATGCATTAATTCTACAATTTCATCTGTTTTTGCATTTCCAAACCGTTTAATAACTGCATTTAGAACTTCTTTATTTTCTTTAGTAAGACTAGGATATTCTTTGTCATCTGTCTTAATCATCTTTTTTCCGATTCCGTTATCAAAAACAACTTCTTCGTATTGTACAGAACTAAGATCAATAATTGTCTCATAAGCAATTGGGGCAGCGCCCATAGGTATTGAACGGTAAACCATACCTGAAATAGAATGTCCGTAACGCTTATAGGAGAGAGAATCCGCATACCAAAGCATTTTCATTAACTTAACAAGATATAATGCTTTAGTTGAATTGGTAAAGTAATGGATCATATCTACAACAGTATCAAGTGATAATTCTTTATTACCATTAGCTTCGGAATTATTAAAAAACTTTGCATACCTGGACATAATGGCACTCTTCAGATAATTATCATGACTGTGTTCGAATAAAATGGAACCGGCTTCATAATACTTAGAATATGCAGAATCAGATAATGAATCCTTAGAATCGTTAAGCAATTCAAGGAACCATTCCGGATCATTATCAAGTTTTCTTAAAATGGAATCATGAGCGTTGTCCTGTATCTGATGACTCTCATAACGCGTAATCGTCTTTTGTCCCCATCCAAGCAAAATGCATAAATCAGCCTGGCTGATATTATATTTGGAACGTATTTCAGATATTTGATCTGACTTAAGAAGACCCATCTTTTCACGATAAGCATTTTTCATAGCAATATCATTGAGAGTGAGCTGTTCTTCATTGGCATATGATTCATCACTAAGCTCGCAATATGTGTACTGCGCATCGTATTCGACGGATTGTCCCTTAAAGGTGTTCGTTTCCAAAACATGAATAGTTTTAATCTCATGTTTTTCCATGCAAATAGGGCATATCTCATTTGTTTTTCTCATACTAAATCCTCACTTCCTGTAGGGAAACATATCTGAGGTAAACAGTGTATCAGCACTTGGTATCATTTGATACCATAGTTTGGAGTAATACTCCTGTTCCCTTCCGCGCTACCGCTTGGAGTACCACACATAAAAAAGAGGAGCATTAGCTCCTCTTTTTATGCGTGGTCGATAATAATCTTCTTTTTACCAAATAGTCAGATCTCCTGCACCAACTACCAAAATCGGTCAGTTTATCAACCAATTGAGTCGAGGAATTACCCATAACACCGCGCTTTCTCAAAAATATTTATCAGTATTATAACAAAACCCCTTACAATTACCAAAAACAAAAAGAACCGGCACAGCCGGTTCAATAAAACACATATCAGACCTTACCTGTCAGCCGCTTCCCTAATACGCTGATAAACAGGAATATTCCAATACCTATTAGTGTTCCCAGTGTATTGTGAACCATATCATCGAACTCAAACAGGCCTCTATGGAATATCAGCTGTATTACCTCAATACCGGCAGACATCAACATTCCGCAGCCAAGTGACAGTAAAAACCTGAATCTGTGAGTTATCAGCAACATCAGGATAATTCCAATAGGAATAAACAGAACAAAATTCCAGAATACTTCAGCAATGAGGTCTGTCTGCCCTGCTGCTATCGCTTTGTACGACCAGAATAGCATCAGTCTGTACTGCGCGTTATGCGACGGAATTCTCGCTACAATGGTGATCGTGGCTACAAATGACAAATAGAAAGCCAATAACGGAACAGATATAAACGATCTTAACGCCAGCTTCTCCCTGCGGTATAACACGAAAGCAAATATGCCAAAAACAAGCCCGATCACCAACCAGATCAGTACTGATTGAGGCGTTACCTTGGATATAGCGTATTTGAAGTAACCGTCTATGGATAAAAACCGTCCTATATTAGTTTAGGTGTTTATTCTATCAGAAATTCAGACGAAAGAATGAACTTAAAGTTTTCTAATCTCTTTTGCCAAACTATATGGAATTATCTCGTCATTATCAGTCATAAGATAAGCCTTTTCTTTATGCATATATTCAACGATCTGTTGAGCCTTATAGCTTCTGAACTTTGTTATGACTTTATCGAGAATAATAATCTCTTCATTGCTTATCACAGAATAATCCATATTATCAATCGGATAGAAATGAATAATCAGATCGTAGTTTGGACTGCTCTCCTCCTGAACATTGATCCGTTCAAGACCTAAAAGCTTGTTGTGACCTATCGGAAGGGCTCCCATATCTTTATGCTGATATACAAAGCCAGTCATGGATGAACCGTATTGCTTGAAACAAAGTACATCTGCATACCAGAGCATCTTCATAAGTTTAACCTTATACAGATCTTTGATTTTTAACGCATAATAAGAAACTATTGCTTCAATCTTATCGATATCAAGGGATTTATAACCGTTGTAATCAGAAGGAATATCATATTTAACATATTCCGAACATAAAGCCTGTCTGGTCATTACTTCACGGCCACAGGAATCCATCTTTTCATCTATAAGCTTTTTGATTTCCTGTTGTTTCTCATTACTGAAGGAAGACTGGTTTTTCTTAAAGTATTCAAAAACTATATATGGATTGTCTCTTAAGCTTCTTAATGTATTGTCATAAGGTTCGTCCTGAATAGCTTTGCTCTCATAACGGGATATTGTTGCTTCGCCCCACCCTAATAATCTGGCAAGATCTACCTGAGACAGAGAATACTCTTTTCTTAATGAAACGATCTCGTCTGAAGTAAGTAGACCATTTTGTTTACGATATGCATTTATGGAATTTAGTAGATTTAAGTTAACCATATAACCGGTTTCAAATTCGTTCTCTTCATCAGATGCATTTGAACAATAATAAAACGTCTGATCATATTGAACAGACTTCCCTTTGATAATGGTATTAGTTTTGCGGGATTTCTCTTCTATTAAATGAGTCTTACCGCATATAGGACAAACCATTTCTGTTTTTGTAATTACACTCTCTTTGGGCATATCATAACCTCACAAACGACGATAAGGAAAATCCATGTTGTTTTTGGCATAGTGAAACGATACACATATTACCCGCTTACAATCTGATTCTCTAATCTTAAGCTTTATGTAAATCAAACGCTTATTTATCTCTTTACCGAAAACATGCAACCATATCGGATCATTGTTATCTTTGTCAAAAACAGATTCTGAATACTCTTCGATATTCAAATTCCTTAATGAGTCCAAAACATCACTTGTATCAAATTCCAAGTCCAATAAGGTATATGTTGTAGAATAACAGTAATCACTATCGGGCTTAGATTTATTGATAAGGATAAAGTCTGTTTCTGCTCTAAAACCATCACTAGAAATAGTTGTTCTTAAATCATCAATAAAAGATTCAACCTCATGCCTGCTTATTCTAGCTTGATTTTTAATATAATCACCTCCGTTGGCACTATCAATTGATAGTATATCGCAACGGTAGTTATTGTCAATTCAAATCTTGATTTTGTAGTTTATTGCGACGTGGACTTCAAAGATATACTGTCCGCTATCGCTGTCCATATGATCTTGGCAGCGAATTCTGTGCCGGCACGTGACGCGTGGGCGCCGTCTTTGTCATAGAGTTCAATATTGGGCCATGCATCGTTATAAGACCACCAGCGCTCCCCTACAGGGGCAAGTATAACTCCGTTTTCTGAAGCGATATCACGGTTGATCTTATTCATATACTCCTGGGATGCTTGGTCTCCCTTGTGTGCCCATGTACCATATATGACGATATGGCTTCCAACCTTCTCAGCCCAGGATGAGATCGTTTTAACGGCTGAAAAGTAATCGTCAATACGGTCAAAAGGGTGAGAGTGTTCCTGGAGCACGATAAAATCGTAATCACCATACATCACGTTGAACTTCGTCTGATGTTCTTTTACGTGATCCGCCAGATACCAGCCGCCGTGTGCCAGCATGGTAACATCACACGAAAACCCGTCTTCGCGGGCCATAGTCTTCACATAGGCAGGAAGATCATTCATATATGTATGACTGTTACCAATAAAAAGTATTCGAAGATGCTTTGGTTTCATACGACTCCCCTTTTTGTCCGCGCTGTGCGCGGAGTGTCAGCCGTGGCGCGAAGAGCGCAGCTCTTCACGTCACAGCTGACGCTGATATGCTTGATGGACGCAAAGTGACTGCAAGAATCAAAAGCACTTCTTATCGTGTAACTGTTTGCAGTCAGTAATCTTGCCGCACTTATAGCAGACTTCGTTAACACATCTGTCTGATGTGAAGAATTCACGGACATTAGATAATGTTGTATCTGCAATGTTAGCTAATGCTTCTTTTGTTAAGAATGCCTGGTGTGATGTAACGATAACGTTTGGCATTGATATGAGTCTTGCCAGTACATCGTCATTAACAATGTGGTTGGAATAGTCATGGAAGAAGATATTTGATTCTTCTTCGTATACGTCGAGACAAGCTGCACCGATCTTACGGTCCTTAATTCCCTCTACAAGCGCCTCAGTGTCGATCAGAGCGCCTCTGGAAGTGTTTATGATAACAACTCCCTTCTTCATCTGCGCGATCGTTGTAGCGTTAATCATGTGCCTGTTCTCATCAGTTAACGGACAATGCAGTGATATGATGTCGCTTCTAGCCCAGAGCTCATCCAAAGAAACATATTCAATACCTGAATCTGCTGCCGGGAACTTATCGTATGCAATTACATTCATTCCAAAGCCACGGCAGATATCAATAAAGATACGGCCGATCTTACCTGTACCGATAACACCGACGGTCTTACCGTGAAGATCAAAACCTGTCATTCCCTCTAAACTGAAGTTGAAATCCTTGGTTCTGATATAAGCCTTATGGATCCTGCGGATAGATGTAAGCAGTAATGCCATCGCATGTTCAGCAACTGCATATGGAGAATATGCAGGCACACGTACAACATGAACCTTACCGTATGCGTATTCAACATCGACGTTGTTATAACCGGCACAACGCAATGCTATGAGTCTGATTCCTATACCATAGAGCTGATCTATAACAAATGAATTAACATCATCATTAACAAAGCAGCATACAACATCACAGCCCTCAGCAAGCTTATATGTATCAGGCGTAAGTCTTGTTTCCAGGAATCTTATATCAAACTCCCCGTTACTATTTGCAGCCTCAAAAGACTGCCTGTCGTATTCTTTTGCATCAAAGAAAGCTATTTTTAACATAATATGCTCCGTGTTCTATATTACTATTATCAGCAAATTACGCTTACTTCAACCGGCGTAAATTACTGGTGAAAAAAATAGATGAACTCTATCAGATCTATATTTTACACCGCTTTATTATATGGCTTGATTGACTCTATCTCCTTATTCAATTCGATCTTAAGTTCTCTTAGATCAATATCATTCTGTATATCTAAGAAATACCTGTCGGAAACTCCCAAAAATCGAGCAAGTCTAAGAGATGTGTCAGGAGTAATTTTACGTCTGTCATGTAAAATATCCTGTATGCGAGATACAGGAACATGTATCTCCTGTGCAAGCTTATATGCTGATAAATCTAAAGGCTTCATAAACTCTTCTAATAGAATTTCGCCCATTTTTGGTGTCTTAATATACGAATCCATAATAAACCTCCTGTCATACTATTGATACTCTA
>JAEEGJ010030459.1_pt1 | contig 10542 bp, 7 predicted proteins | sample 8958761 | NCBI WGS metagenome assembly JAEEGJ01 (sample SAMN16246546, study PRJNA631951) | gut metagenome | biome: gut microbiome; feature: rumen; material: RS-attached | host: Bos | place: Iran: Karaj | collected 2018-10
ACCTGGTCTTGGCAACGCGTGATCCGGGTAGCATCAAGCGTAGCGACTTGGTGGGCTTTGTGGAAGTGGGCGCTTCGCCGCGTGCTTCTATCGGTCTTGCCCAGGCTTCGAAGGCTCATGCGTTTATCCAGGGTCGCGCTTACGTGACGCCGGAAGATGTGAAGGCTGTCGCGATGGAAGTGCTCCGCCACCGTGTGATTTTGAGTTACGAAGCCGAAGCAGAAGAAGTCACTGCCGAAACTGTCGTGCAGAAGATTTTGGATTCTGTTGAGGTGCCGTAAGGCGAATGCCGCGGCAGAACGCTTGCGTTCTGACATGGCTGAGCCGCTGGGCAGTGCGCTTGAAAAGCGCAATTGCCGTAATTTTCTGTATTCGCGAGAGTCGTGGACTTTGTTAAAAATGCACCCCGATGGGGGTGCTTTTTTAATGGGCGTGAAGTCCAATAATTATGGCGCCGACGAATATTATCAAGAAGAATAAAAAGAGAATAATTGTTTTGTGTTTCTCTGATTTCCAGTTTTGCTGTAGGTATTTAATGGGAACATAGAGATAATGGAAAAGGTCAATTTTAGGAATGTTCTTGAGTTTTGAGGCGTCTACTTTGTCGTACATATATCCCCAAAGGCCTAGTAGGACGATTCCCAATAGGAAGTAGATGGCTACGCAGATGGCCGATTCAAGATCTGCTATGTTCTCGTTTGGCATGATGCTTAATATACGAAAAAAGCCCCCGGGCGGGGGCTTTGAAGCTTGTTTGTTATGGATTTTTGTATTCGCGAAAAAAAAACGTTTATTGTTCTGTAGGTGTTGAGGAAATTTCTTCAGAATTAGTTTCTTTAACAGGACTTTCAACAGTTGTATTGAATATAGCGTATGATTCTATAGCTGTATTTTCGTTGAGGTTTGCTGTCAGACGATCAAATGTCTTCGTGATGTTTCCGGTGGAGTCGATTGTGAAAAGGTAGTCTTTGAATGATTCGGGAATATTGTAATTCATATAAGATAAATCTTTGTAAGTGAAATATGATTCTGCATCATTAATTTTTGCCATAAAGATACTGACAGAGTCTATGAGTGCTGTAATTGAATCATTTGGGGAAATAGAAATTGTTTGTATATCTCTATCCTCGCTTTTATTATTTGATTTTAACTTTTGATAGTAGGGAATATCAATTCCTTTCATTTTATATTTCGCTATGAAATAATCGAATCCGAAATTTTTATTGGATGTGATTTGGATATTGATACTGTCAATTTTTTTTATTTCTCGATCTGGCGAAGTTATGTTTCTTTGAAAAAATTGTAGTGTTCTTGAAAAGGCGTAATGATTTTGATCTCTAATGTCAGGGGCGGATGGAATGAGCCATTTCTGATAGAAAAGAGCGCAGGAAAGCTGAGCGATGGTGTCCGTTCCCAGGAAATTGGTAAGTTTTTCGCTTTTATAGTAGCTGAGGTAAGCGGTGGGGATATCATGACCTGATGGTTCGACGAATTGGAGCGGAAGTCGAAGTGTGTCGGGTGGCGTTCCTTGTTTTACCAAAATGCAATGAGAGTATGTTGTATCTGGAATGATTAATTCACCGAAGGTGTTCCAAAGTATCGGTTTCAAACCGAAAATGAGATCGCCCATGGGGAATGAACTTCTGTATTCTGGCTCAGGTTGAATATCGGTGGCCATCCAGCATGTGCCTGGTTCTTTGCTCATAGAAACGTTGAATGTCATGTTAATATTTCGACATTCATCTACGTCAAAAAGAATCTTGAAAACATGGTCATTTGCGAAATCTGGAAAATCAAAAGTGTTTCGGAAATGCTTTTGTGGACTACCTTGATTTGTATCTAAATTAAATGGAATTGCTTCTCCGTCCATAAACAATTTCATTTTATCTACGGAACAGGAACTTGTGTCCGAAATAGTATAGTCTAAGAGTATATATCGGTAATCTTTTAGTGTAATTGTTGTGTCTAAAATATTCTGTGCATCACCGATCCAATTATAAACGTCATGAAAGAAAACCCTTATGCCTGAATCGCTATCTTTGGTAAATGATACTAAGGAACCGTGTTCGAAAACATTTTTTGTATGGTCTCGAAGTGTCCAATAAGGGATTTTAGTGGATGGGGGAGTTTCTTCTTGGGGTGGAAGAGGCGGATTTGGTGAAACGTCGTTGCAGGCTGTTATTATAATCAACGACAATAGAAAAAATAATATTGAATGATTTTGTTTTTTTGTCATATCAATAAATCTAAATATTTATATTATCATTATTGTATAGGATTATTATTTATGATAAAAGTTTTTACTTTATTTTTGCTTTCTCTGTTTTTTATGTCTTGTGACAATAGTTCTACGAATCCGGGCTTGGATAATGGAGTGTCGTCTTCTAGTGTGAGCAGTTCTTCGAAGGATTCATTGGAATATGTGATGCCTCCTAAGTTGTCGGGTAGGGAGTATAATCCTGACTTTAATGCGATTATAAGTCATCTTGCTCCTCCTCTGTATAGTGATGGAAAGTGGGTGACGGCTCGCTATGAATCAAAAAGGATTGAGATGGGGAAGTATGAAGTGCCTAGATATGATAATTATTATGTTTTTTTCGTGTCCAAAGATGATATGGCAACATGGGAAAAAACAGATACGTTAAAGTGTAACCGTTACGACAATGTAATATCAGCTTTTACATGGAATGGTCGTTTTTATTATTTGTTTCATGTAGATGAGGAAAGTACCTTCTTTTTCAGCTCGGAAGATGGTACTCGTTGGGAATCAGTTCCTATGGTGGGGCTCCCTACGGAATTTTATAATGATGCCGTGCTGCGAAATGCCAATTTCCATGTGGTTAATAATAAGGTATTTGTGACAAATAACGCTACCTGTTATGTAACTTCTGATTTGGAAACGTGGCAAGAATTAAAACTGCGAGATGGCGGATCTGCTTGTGGAAACAATGTGGCTTGGGGTGAATCCGGCTACAGGATGGCTGATGGTAGTATCATTATGTATTCCGATGACGGTGTCGTATGGGATTCTACGAGTACAAACGGATATCACGGTTATGAAATTGCGTATGGCAATGGTGTCTTTGTGAGGGCGGCTTATAATGGAAGTGATGCGTTACAGTGGTCGAAAGATGGTTTTGAGTGGAATCCTCCGAATTATGTAAATAGTAATGGTTCTGTTATTTTTTACGATGGCGTTGTTTTTGAAGGTGGGATCTTTCTTGCCTATGGTGGAGGTATGATGTCGGGAACAAGATCGTATTTACTTGTTTCTGTTAATGGACGAGATTGGGTGGAACAAGATAAGGTCGCTTATAGAGAATTACAGCGAATTATTTACGGTAATGGACGATATCTAGCAACTATCTCTGGCGAGAATTATTTTGCCGTTTTTCAAAAAGAGCCTTAATTTTTTTAATGCGGCGGCATGCAGTGATGGTGGATATAGATTTATTTGAATCGAGTTTCGATATATACTTGCACTTGTTTCATAGATAATGGAGTGGAAGCGCTTTCGAATGTGGCAATGAAATTCTTGCCTAGGATATATCCGTTTGTGGCGTAGTGCGCTATTTTTTGAACGGCACATTCAGTGTAGTCTGAGTCGCCCATGAGCCCGAAATGCTCCCAAATAATTTCTTCGCGGGAGTGGATGTTGAGACAAGTGAAATCGGGGTAAAGCGTGCCCCAGCCTTTTATGCTTGTGGGGTATTCATAGCGATAGGGTATGTTTGCACGGGTAAGAGCGTCTGCAATGATGATTTCGGATTTTGAGCGAACGCGGATGCCGCTTGCTGTATAATACTCGGGCGCGTTTATTTCAAAAGGCTTGCCGGTGTAGGGATGGCGCAGCCAGCAGTCGATGAAATCTTCGTCGGGTTCCCGGGCGGGCGTGATGAGTGCCTTGCGACCTGGATGCAGTTTTGAGTAAGCGTTGTCTAGTTCATCGGGATGGTATGTTGCCAAGAATGTGTCGATGGTTGCGAGTTGCTTTTTGAGGATTGCTACAGCCTCTTTGTTGTAATCCCGCTGGGCGATTAATGAGGCTTTGCGAATGTCTTTGCGTGGAAGATAGGTTCCGTTGGTTTCACCTGATTCCTTTATTATGTAGTATTGAAAACAATTCTTCTTGGAGAGAACTCTTAATTTTTCTTTTGGAGAGCTTTTGGTAAGCTTTATCGATTTTAGTATTTCTTGCAGGTTTGCTTGCTTGGCGGTAAGTTGTGAGATGATTGGGTCGGTGACTTGATTTAAGCTTGAACTCATATATTGCTCCTTCGTAAGGCTAATTTACAATGCTTTTGCTTGGAAAGTGCATGTTTTGCTGAAATTGGTTCATTTTGCAAACGGTAGTTAGCAAGGGCTTGTCTGATTTTTGATGCGATGCATATAAATTTGTAAAATTGAAGCTTTTATATGCATGCTTGTTTGTTTTGGAAGGCGTTCTTGGTAAGTGTATGCATATAAGATGACGGGTGGCTGGTGTTTTATATGCATTGAAAGGTTGAAAATTGATGTTTTGCTTATTGTGTAATATGAAATTTGTATGTAAAATGCATATAAATCTCTGTATTTGAATTTTTTATATGCATGTGCGTTCAGAAAAACGATACTCAATACAGCTCATGATGAGATTGGTGCATATAAAAATGAGTCTTTAGTGTTTTTATATGCATGAATCGCTTTTTCGGGGCTGTTGGGACGCGCTGAATATACGAAAAAAGCCCCCGGGCGGGGGCTTTGAAGCTTGTTTGTTATGGATTTTCGTATTTGCGCAGGAATCCGTCGTCTAGTGCTTTGACGGGGAGCTTTATAACGTTGTTTTCGGAATCAACGATGAGTACTACGCCGGCGAGATAGTTAATCCAGTAGTTGAAATCAGGCGGCCAGCTGTCATGCTTGTGGAAGCGGAGATCGTATTTGGAATTTACGACGTCATCGTGGATTTTCTTGTTGCTGATTGTAACGACGAACGGCACGAGGTATTGGTCATGCGAAATGGCCAAGGTGTACTTGTGCATTTGTTCGTATGTGAAGTAGTTGCCGATGAATGTTTCAATTCTAGTGTCAATGGGGTAGAATGCGTTTTCGCAGTTTCTTTTGTTGTTGTCGTCATCGTATTCCTGATAGGCGATTCTGGAGTAAGAACTCCAGCCCCAGCTAGCGCTACCCTGGCAGTTTCCGGCTCTTTGATTGGGCTTGACATACCAGGATTCCTTCAGGTTCTGGTTGATTTCGGTAAGGTTTTCGATGCTATGCTTGTGCCAGTCGTTAATGTTTGACGAAACGTTTTCGCCTTTGTTCACGGCGATGATTTGTGCGGTTTCTGCGGTGCGCTTGACGTTGGTGTACATGTAATAGAAGTCGTCGAGGTTGAGCTTTTTGAGTTTTTCGCCGACTTGTTTTGCCTGTGCTCTACCGACATCAATGAGGCCATCGTCGTCGCCGTATTTGTTGATGTCGCGTTGGGCGTGGCGCAAGATGATGGCGACCTTTTCATCAGAGCGGGTGCAACCGAGAACGTCGTAGAGGGAATTGAATACGTCTGTTGTGGTGCGGAGCGTTTTGCACTTTTCGCTGAGCTGTTCTACGCTGGAGCTAGACGGGATTTCGCTGCTAGAGGATGCTACGCTGCTACTGGAGGGCGTTACGCTACTAGAGGATGCTACGCTGCTGCTAGACGGTGTGACACTGCTAGAGGAAACCTTGCTGCTGCTAGAAGGTGCTGCACTGCTTGAAGAAGCGATGCTGCTGGAGGAAGGAAGGACTGCGTCCTTACCGTTGCGGAGTTCACCGACCTTCTTGTCACCGCAGATGACGTCGTAACCATCGATTTCCTTGTTCTCCTCAACAGTGCAAGAAGTCCCGTCCTTACCATCGATACCGTTCTTGCCATCAGCGCCATCCTTGCCGTTAGTGAGGAATCCGAGGAATTCGGTACCGCAGTAGACTTCGTAACCATTGACCTTTTCGTTCTTTACGACAGAGCAGGACGTTCCATCTTTACCATCGGTGCCATTCTTTCCGTCCTGGCCGTCTTTACCGTTGCGGAGTTCACCGACCTTCTTGTCAGCGCAGATGACATCGTATCCATCGATTTCCTTGTTCTCTTCAACAGTGCAAGAAGTTCCGTCCTTACCGTCGATACCGTTCTTGCCATCAGTGCCGTTTGTGAGGTTTCCTATGAATTCGGTACCGCAGTAGACTTCGTATCCATTGACCTTTTCGTTCTTTACGACAGAGCAGGACGTTCCATCCTTACCATCAGTGCCGTTCTTGCCGTCAGCGCCATCCTTTCCGTTGAGGAGCTGACCAACTTTCTTGTCGCCGCAGATGACATCGTAACCATTGATTTCCTTGTTCACTTCGACACGGCAAGAAGTGCCATCGTTGCCGTCTTTACCATCAGTACCGTTCTTTCCGTCAGCGCCATCCTTTCCGTTGAGGAGCTGACCAACTTTCTTGTCGCCGCAGATGACATCGTAACCATTGATTTCCTTGTTCTCTTCAACAGTGCAGGAAGAACCATCGTTACCGTCCTTACCGTCGGTACCATTCTTGCCATCAGCGCCATCCTTTCCGTTGAGGAGCTGACCAACTTTCTTGTCGCCACAGATAACGTCGTAACCGTTGATTTCCTTGTTCACTTCGACACGGCAAGACGTTCCATCGTTGCCATCCTTACCATCGGTACCATTCTTACCATCTTGGCCGTCCTTTCCGTTATGGAGCTCTCCGACCTTCTTGTCAGCGCAGATGACATCGTAACCATTGATTTCCTTGTTCATTTCGACACGGCAAGAAGTGCCATCGTTACCGTCTTTACCATCCTTGCCGTTTTCGCCATCCTTTCCATTAAGGAGCTGACCAACTTTCTTGTCGCCACAGATGACATCGTATCCATCGATTTCCTTGTTCTCTTCAACAGTGCAAGAAGTTCCGTCTTTACCGTCAATGCCGTTCTTTCCGTCAGCGCCATCCTTTCCGTTGAGGAGCTGACCAACTTTCTTGTCAGCGCAGATGACGTCGAAACCATCGATTTCCTTGTTCTCTTCAACAGTGCAAGAAGTTCCGTCCTTACCGTCGGTACCGTTCTTGCCGTCAGCGCCATCCTTTCCGTTGAGGAGCTGACCAACTTTCTTGTCGCCACAGATAACATCGTAACCGTTGATTTCCTTGTTCACTTCGACACGGCAAGAAGTTCCGTCCTTACCGTCGATACCGTTCTTGCCATCAGCGCCATCCTTTCCGTTGCGGAGTTCACCGACCTTCTTGTCAGCGCAGATGACGTCGAAACCGTTGATTTCCTTGTTCACTTCGACTTTGCAAGAAGTTCCATCTTTTCCGTCTTTACCGTCCTTGCCATCGTCACCCTTGTCGCCATCCTTACCGTTGGCGCCGTTTTCACCATTTTTACCGTCGGCACCATCTTTGCCATTTACGATAGAACCGATTTTTTCATCGCCGCAGAACACGTCGTAGCCGTTGATTTCTGCGTTTTCGGTGACGTAGCAGGACGAACCGTCTTTGCCGTCGGCACCGGATTTGCCTTCCTTGCCATCTTCGCCGTCTTTACCATCGGCTCCATCCTTACCGTCTTTGCCGTTCAAAACGACACCTACGGAATCACCGCCGCAGACAACCTTGAGTCCGCTGTCATCGTCTAGCGGTTCTGTTTTGCAGGCGAGTTCGGACAAGTCCGGGGCGCTTGCTTCACTCACCTCGTCGAGGCAGCCGTAAAGCATGGAAAGTGTGAAGATAGATGTTGTTAAGAGTAATTTGGATTTCATACATTGCTCCCAAATAAGATTTTCGCGCCAAATTTAAAAATTTTGTCCTTACTGCCGAGCTCGTTATGTTCGGTTTTCGTTGACTATTTGTCTATTTATGACTTCTTTTGTATATTAAAACCATGAAATTTGTTTTAATTGTTTTTGCTTTGTTTGTTTTAGGTTGTGCGTGCGATAATCCGAGGGGCTGCCCTGCTGTAATCGGCGTCGGCAATAATTCAGATGAAATGCAGCTGAGGAAGGATGGCCGCGATGACCAGTCCGTTCAAATGGCAAAAATGCCTGCGCCTCCGACGGAGCTTGGTACGCCCGAGCCGGTGGACGTCAATGTTCAAAACCAGAATGAACCGATTCCGGTTGATGACAAGCTTGACTTTAGTAAAGTGAAGTAAATCCTAGTATTTATTCCAATGTATAGCACCTAAAATGTGCGTTTTTTCACCACCTGCGTGCACGGGATGGGGTTATACATTATATTTATGATACTAGGGTATAGCAATGATAAATTTTCTGGATTACGCAAATCATGTATTCTTTTTTCCGTCGCTATTGGCGAGCGGGTTTTTGCTTTTTACACTGGCTGCGCTTAGTGAAAAACAGAACCTGAAGAAAGTGCTTTTTTTGGGGGCCGTTTTTTCGTTGACCCCTTACATGATCTATTCGGACTTGATTTATCATGGAGTGATGCGCTTGTTTGGGTGCATGATGGGCGAGGTCCCGTTGCTGCTTGACGTGATTGTGGACTACATGAGTCGCGTCGTGTTAATTCCTTTCGCAATTTTCGTGCTTAACAAAAAGCTGTCCATTCACTGGTCTGCATCGTTGTTCATGCTTTCGGCGTCTGTCGGTGTGGGTTACCTCGGCATGGTGGTGGGCAAGACGCAGGTTGGTGCTGCCCTGGTGAACCTGGTTGCGATTTTCATTTGGTGGAAACTCCTTTGGAACGAACTTTTATTTGTCCGTAACACGCAAATCTTTGCGCGCTTTGGGTTCTTGGGTTTTGTCACGTTATTTAGTATGCTAGTGAACCTCGCCATGTATGTGTGCGTGCGCATGATCGAGGTGACTCCTGAATTTTTGAATTACCTTGTCTTTGTATCGTGGTTCTTCTGGCTTACGCTTACGATTGCGGTGAAGCTCATCTTTAGGATGGTGCGCTTGACGCAGCAGGCGGAAATTGCGCGTAACCATGACAAGCTGACGGGGCTCCCGAATGCGCTTCTGTTCTCGAACTACGTGCAGGACTTGCTCTTTAGGAACCCGAGGAAACGCTATGCGTTTGTCGCCTTTGATTTGGAAAATTTCAAGGCCTTTAACGAGAGGTTTGGCTTTGAAGAAGGTGACGGTGCGCTGAAGTTTATGGCGGATACGTTTAAGGCTCTGTTTGGCGAGCGCTATGTGACGCATGTGTCGTGCGATACGTTCCGCGTTGTGGGTGATGCCGCCGGGATGAAGGCGAAAATCAAGGAAGCGCATGATAAGATCCGTAGTTTTTCAACTCAGGGCGTGCTTGAAATCAAGGCGGGCGTGTATGTGCAGCGTGTGGAAAATGAAAATGTCGAACGTTGCTTTATGCGTGCGCGCCTTGCCGAAGCGACAACCAAGGGCGTTTACGATGAATATGTCGCTGTTTACGCCGATGAGATGGGTGCTCGTGAACGCTTGAAAATGTACTTGATTGCGCACATTGACGATGCTGTGAAAAATGAATACATCAAGGTATATTACCAGCCCGTTGTGGATATCGATACGAATAAGCTCCGTGGCTTTGAGGCTTTGGCCCGTTGGGATGACCCTGAACATGGATTTTTGCCGCCGCTTGATTTTGTCGGCGTTCTTGAAGACGCTCACTTGATCCAGAAACTGGACTTGTTCGTGCTCAAGAAAATTTGCGAGAAGTACCGTGAGGAAACGAATCTAGGTCACAAGTGTGTCCCGATTTCGTTCAACCTCTCGCGCCTGGACTTTAAGCTGAGTGACATTTATAAGGAGCTCACGCGGTTGACCAAAGAATACAATGTGCCGCATGAGATGATTCATATTGAGATTACGGAATCGGTGCTGGATGGTGACGAGGACGGCTATATCCGTGAACAGGTGACGCGTTTCCAGAATGACGGATTTGAAGTCTGGATGGATGACTTTGGCTCGGGCTTCTCGTCTTTGAACGTGCTGAAAGATTATGACTTTGACTTTTTGAAAATTGACATGATGTTCTTGCGGAACTTCACTGAAAAGTCCAAGGTGATTATCCGCGCCATTGTGGAAATGGCTAAGCTATTGCATATTGGCACGCTTTCTGAAGGTGTGGAGACGAAGGAGCATCTGGATTTCTTGAAGGAAATTGGATGTGACCGCGTGCAGGGCTACTATTATTCAAAGCCGCTCCCGTATGACGAGGTGATGGCGGTGCTCAAGGAAAAAGGCGTGGAAGTTTAGGACGCGTAAGATTGAGTACAAAAAAAAGCCGCAGCGGAGTGCTGCGACTTTTTCTGTAAAAGGAGATTCCCGCTCAAGGCGGGAATGACAAGCGACTAAGCCTGGTGGGCCTTATACCACTTGATCAGTCCGTTGGTGGAGCTGTCGTGGTGGAGTTCGGCGTCAGCCTTTGCGAGTTCCGGGAGGATCTTCTTGGCGAGCTGCTTACCGAGTTCAACACCCCACTGGTCGTAGCTGTTGATGTTCCAGATAACGCCCTGCGTGAAGATCTTGTGTTCGTACATGGCGATGAGAGCGCCAAGGCGTTCCGGGC
>JAEEGJ010030460.1_pt1 | contig 10542 bp, 10 predicted proteins | sample 8958761 | NCBI WGS metagenome assembly JAEEGJ01 (sample SAMN16246546, study PRJNA631951) | gut metagenome | biome: gut microbiome; feature: rumen; material: RS-attached | host: Bos | place: Iran: Karaj | collected 2018-10
AGGCACAACAAGTTCAAGAGCAATTCTTTTTGATAATACTGGTAAACCAATCCAAATTGCCCAAAGAGAAGTCACTTGTTTATTCCCACATTCTGGCTGGGTAGAAGCGGATGCATTAGCCATCTGGGTTTCAGTCATGGATGTCATTAATGAAGTCTTGATTAAAGCTAATATGACTATTGATGATGTCGCTACAATCGGTTTAACTAACCAAAGAGAAACCACAGTAGTGTGGTCAAAGAAAACTGGTATGCCAGTCTATAACGCCATTGTGTGGCAGTCCAGACAATCCGCAGATATTTGCGATAAGTTTTCTAAAGAAAAAGAACTCATTCACCAAAAGACTGGCTTAATTATTAATCCATATTTCTCCGCTTCTAAAGTGAGATTCATCTTAGATCATCTTGAAAACGGTCAAGAACGTGCGGAGTCTGGTGAATTATTATTCGGCACAATTGATTCATGGATTATTTATAAGTTAACAAGTGGTAAAGTTCACGCTACCGATGTCACTAATGCTTCTCGTACATTATTATTTAATATCAATGATATGAAGTGGGATGAAGAGCTTTGCCAAATGTTTAATATCCCAATGTCAATGCTACCAGCCGTAAGACCAAGTGCTTATGACTATGGCCAAGCCACTTTCTTAAAGAGTGATGTTCATATCACTGGTGTATTAGGTGACCAACAAGCCGCTTTATTTGGTCAAACATGTTTTGAAAGTGGTGAAAGTAAAAATACATATGGTACAGGTTGCTTCCTTTTAGTTAATACTGGCGATAAACCAGTCTTCTCTAATAAAGGTTTATTAACCACAGTTGCCTGGCAAATAGGTAACAAAGTGACCTATGCTTTAGAAGGTTCTGTCTTTATTGGTGGGGCTATTGTTCAATGGATTAGAGATGAAATGCAGTTAATCGAACACGCTAGTGATAGTGAAAAAGTTGCCCAAATGAGCCATCGTTCACGTGTCTATATCGTGCCTGCTTTTACAGGCTTAGGCACTCCATACTGGGATGATGACGCTAGAGGCGCAGTCTTTGGTTTAACAAGAGGCACTAATAAAAGCCAATTTGTCAGAGCCTGCTTAGAAGCTATTGCCTATCAATGTAAAGATGTGATGGAAGTCATGCAAAAAGATGCTGAACAAAAAATCAGCGTTCTTAAAGTTGATGGTGGGGCTACTAAGAATAAATATCTTATGCAGTTCCAAAGTGATATCTTACATACCACAATTAAACTTCCTAAGTGTTTAGAAACTACCGCTTTAGGCGCAGCCTATATGGCGGGTCTTCAATGTGGATATTATCCAAACTTAGAAAGTATTAAAAAGATTCATGAATATCAAGCCATTTATGAACCACAAATGAGCAAAAAAGAAATTAAAGAACTATACAAAGGTTGGAAGACGGCTATTAAAGCCACAAGAATGTTTAAGTAAGGAATAAAAATGGAAATAAAGAATATCTGGACAAAAGAGCAAGTTGCTAATTATCTAAAAGGTATTCAGGTCACAGTCGAACTCGATCCTGATTACATTTATGATGTTTATGAAATGGCCAACGAATTCATCGGAATAGTGGACCAAGAGAATGTACAAATAGAGGTTAAAGAGATCAATCAATTTGAACTCTTGCTTTACTGTGTTGGAGAATACTATTATTCAATCTCACATCTTAACGCTGAAGAACTCGCTAGATTCAAAGCTAACGAAGAATATCCTTCCTCTATGGCAAGTGTCGCCGCTGATAAATATTTGTCCTTATCCATTTTTAATCACGTCGAAAAGAAACTAAGCAACCGCTTTATTCCTTCCGCTTCCTCTTTAAATATTTATTTAAACTTCATGCTTAATATCGTTAAGGGCTATAAGAAGAATGATCCTCAATCCTCACTTATTAGTGACCTTCTTATGAAGTCATTAACAATTTCTCGTTGTATCTTAGAAAACTTACTTAATGGTTATGAAACAGAAGCCTTCTCTTCTTGGAGAACTCTCCATGAATGTGAATGCACTCTTATCTTACTAGATAAGTATGGAGCGCCTTTGATCAATAAGTATTTAAGACATATGAATTTTGGTTTAGCGTTTAATGACACAATCCCTGATAAAGAACAACAAGACAGAATCTTCCTGGAAATGAAAGAAGAAATGCGTGGATATGGTCTAAAGAGTAAAGATATCCGCAAATACATTGAATATGGTTGGTTATACCTTATCGCGGATAAAGATGATCCAAACTTCAAACTTAACTTCCGTGATGGTTTAGAAAAGCTCGCTGGCTTAGAAGTCTATTCCAAAAGATATGAACTATCTAGTGAAATCATTCATAGTACTCCTCTTCTAATCTATTCCAATAAAGAGTATTTCTACTACATGACTCTATTGAGTCTATATGAAAGTTTCTTTAGATTAGAAAAAGTCTTCGTTTCACTCTTCTCTCAACGTGTTAGTGAGATGCAGATGAAACAATATGAAGAAATGCGTCGAGTCTATTATTCTCAACTGGTGATTATTCATAAAAGAGAGTTGGAAGCATTCAAAAGATTCCAAACAAATAGAAATCAAAAAAGCTCCAATTAAGGAGCTTTTAAATTACAAGTAATTTAGATTAGTCGTCTTGATAACAAGAGCCACCGATGAATTCACGGATAATGGAGTTGCATGGAACCCATTTATCACTTAAGTCATCGAAGAACTTAAGCATACGGATAAGTCTTTCAGCAACTGGGAAGTATTCACTTTCAGTATCGATTTCTTCAAGTAATGGCATCGCGTATTTTTTCATAACAGAGAGTTCATAACTTGAGAAGGAGTTGAAGACATAGTTAGCGCCTTCTTGGGAAGGATAAATCCATCTAAATTCACCTTTTCTAACGCTTGGCCACATTTCTAATGTGGAAATCGCGGAAGCGTTTCTGAATTGGTGGTCACGCACAATTCTTCTTAAAAGTCTTAAATCGGTTAAACTCATTGGATTATGGTTATCGATATTGACTTGAGATTGTGGGGCAATAAAGATTTTGAACTTTTGGTGAGCAGGAATAGAAGCAGTTAATCTTTCATTTAAAGCATGAATACCTTCAATGATGATTGGCTGATCTTGTGGAACGATTAACTTTCTACCTTCTTTAGCACGGCAACCCGCTTTGAAGTCATATTTTGGACATTCAACTTCTAAACCAGCGACTAAATCAGCGAGGTTTGAGTTAAATAATTCGATATCTAACGCATCAGCGCTTTCTAAGTCTGGCTTACCATCTTCGTCAAGAGGAGCCTGACCTCTATCAAGATAGTAGTCGTCCATAGAAATACGAATTGGTTTAATACCTCTAGATAATAATTCAATTCTTAATCTATTGGCGAATGTGGTCTTACCAGAAGAAGAAGGACCAGCGATACAAATCAAACGAATGGACTCTTTTTCGTCTTCAATCATTTGACCTAATTCACATAATTGACGGTTGTGTCTTTGTTCACAAAGTGTGATAAATTCGACATCGCCATCATGTTCAATTCTTTCATTAATACCAACGATAGTGTTACAACCTGTTGCTAACGCCCATTGGTGTGCTCTCTTTAAGGTCTTACCGAATGTCGGAGCGTCTTCAAATGGTGGAATTTCACCATTAAAGTCAGGACGTGGATATTGAATGATGATACCTGGGTGATAGTATTTGATAATCCATCTATTGATATAGCCAGTAGAAGGAACCATACGGTTATACATATAGTTTCTATAATTACCACAGGTATAAATGTGCGCGGTCTTTTCTGGACGATATTTTAAAATATCGACTTTATCTTGATAACCATCTTCCGCGAAGATTCTAGCAGCTTCGTCTTTAGAAACAATCTTTCTTTCTAATGGTAAATCAAGAGCGACGAGTCTATTCATTTCGGCGACTAATTCTTTGATCATAATACCCGAAGCACTGGTGCCTGGATTTAAGATTTGTAAGAAAATAGAACGGGAAACGTTATAGGCAAATCTGATTTCATAATGAGGATGAATATTGTGCATAGCCATCGCCACTAAGAAACGAAGAGATGATTCATAAATTGGTTTTGCATCTCTATCTTTGCAGGTTAATGGAATGATTTCAGAATCCTTATCAATTGTGTATGTGAGTTCACGGACACGGCCGTTAACGTAAGCACATATAATGTTTCTGTCTTTGCCCACGACATCTAATACAGTAACTGGGGCATCATAAATTTTTTCTGTGTTATTAAAAACCACTTTAATTGGCATTGTATAGTTCCTCCTAAGAGTCAAGTCTTACATTCTAAACAAATGTCTAGACAATTTCAAGCAAATTAATTATAACGTTATTTCACTCGTAAAAGAATGAGTTTTTTCGATTTTTATATTTTTTAAATATATTATGTGATATAGTGATTATCGCTAGAAAGGATTGTATATGCAAAGATTACTCGTAGTCGTGGATTATCAAAACGATTTCGTTGATGGTGCTTTAGGCTTTGAAGGGGCTGATAAGATTGCTCCTCGTATCGTGGAACTCATTAAAGAATTCCGTGCTAATAAAGACACCGTCGTTTTTACGTATGATACCCACCAAGAAGATTATTTAAAAACAACTGAAGGCCAATACTTACCTGCTCCTCACTGTTTAAAGGGCACTAAGGGTTGGGAATTACATCCATCAATTAAAGACCTCGTAGAGGATTCCCTAGTGTTTGAAAAACCAGGTTTTGGTAGCAAAGCCTTAGGCGATTACATTGCTAATAATAACTTTGACGAGATTTATCTCTGTGGTCTTGTTAGTGACATCTGTGTCTTTAGTAACGCTATTATTGCTAAAGCGGCAGCCTCTACATACTGCAAAATCAAAATCGTAAGAGATGCAACTTCTTCCTTCGATTTAGAGATGCAAGAAAAGGCTTTTGATGTTTTAAAACATCTCCACATGGAAATTATCTAGGCAATTATAAATCTTATATAAATATATAAAGGAGAAACAACTTATGAAAAACATGGTTTACATCCAATCCGGTGGACCAACCTCAGTCATTAACACATCATTATATGGTGCGATTAAAGAAGCAAAAAAACATCCAGATCTTATCGGTCACATCTATGGCTCTCAACACGGTGTTGAAGGCTTAATCGATGATGACTTAATCGATTTAGGTTTAGAAGACGATGAACAAATCGAACTTCTTCTTCAAACTCCAGGTAGTATCTTAGGTACCACAAGAAGAAAACTTCCAAAGGACATCCATACTCCTGAATACGCCGCTATCATTGAAAACATCAAAAAACACAACATCGGTTATGTTTTCATCAATGGTGGTAACGACTCCATGGATACCTGCAATAAACTTGCTAAATTAGTCAAAGAATTAGGTATCGAAGATGTCAAAGTTATCGGTGTGCCAAAAACAATTGATAACGACTTAGCCTGCACAGACCACTCTTTAGGTTTCCCAAGCGCTGCTAAATTCGTTATAAACTCCGTTAACGCTTTCGCGATGGACGCTAACTGTTTCAAGAAAGGTAAAGTCCATATCGTCGAAATCATGGGCCGTGATGCTGGTTGGTTAACAGCTTCTGTTGATTTATTACCAGAACAAACAAGACCACACCTCATTTACTTACCAGAAATGAAGTTTGATTTAGAACAATTCTTAGTCGATGTTCAAAGAGTTTATAAAGAAAAAGGCTTTGCCTTAGTCGCTATCTCTGAAGGTTTACAATTCGAAAGAGATATGACCAATGTCCGTGTTGACGGTTTCGGTCACGCCCAATTAGGTGGCGCTGCTGCTGAACTCTGTAGAATCGTTGAAAACAGATTAGACATCGGTACAAGAGCGGTGGAATTCTCCATCATTCAAAGAGCCTTCCCACAATACGTCTCTTTAGTCGACCGTAAAGAAGCTATTGAAACAGGTAAAAGAGCCGTTAAAGCTGCCTTAAAAGGTAGAACAGGCAAGATGATTATCTTCGAAAGAGTTAGTCAAAACCCATACAAGATCAAATATAAACTCGCTCCATTAAGTAAAGTCGCTAATGCTGTCAGCCACGTCAAACCAGAAATGATCGTTGATGCTACACGTATGAGCGATAGCTTCAGAGATTACTTACGTCCATTAGTCCAAGGTGAAGTTAAACTCATCTACAAAGATGGCATCGCCCCAGTGACTAACTTCAAACGTATCAAAGTTAAATAATGAAAAAATTCTTTAGCCAAAATTTAGAAATAAAAGCCCTTATTATTTCAATAACCGCTACAGTCTTAGGTTTCCTAGGAACAGTATTTCTATTTTGGTATAACAGAGGAGATATCCCCTTCGGCGTTCTTACCGGAGGGGGTATAATCATCCTCGGATGGTTAATACTTTACTTAAGTAAGAAGGCTAATAAAGAGACCGCTAAGCTCGATGTCTTTGTTATCTTTCTTAGATTAACTTTACTGGTGTTATTTGCAGCGGTATTTGCCGTTTTGCGCTTAAAGCTCAATTTATATATTATTTCGCCAGTATCATTAATTATCGCTTACTTAGTAGTGTCGTTATTAACTCTTATCGCGCATATAGGAAAGGATAAAAATGCCTGAGGAAAACACCAACATTTTTAGTAACTTCTTCAAGATTAATATCGCTGGAGAATTAGTGTCTTCACTAATAGTGATTGCTATTATTGTGATCCTTTCTTTAATCGTGGGCATTATGGCCGCAAAACATGATCCACTTAAAAAACCAAAAGGTCTTTTATTAATCGCTGAGATGGGTGTCAATTTCTTTGATAACTTCTCTCGTGATTTAGTGGGTACCACCTTACCTAACTTTGGTGGTTTCATCATGGGTGTGGCGATGTATTTATTCATTTCATTCATCTTTGGATTAACTGGTTTACCTTCTCCAGTGACTTATATGGCAGTGCCATTATCTCTTGGTCTAGTGACATTCCTTTTAATCCATTACACATCCGCTAGATATACAAAGTGGCGTTATTTTAAACGCTACATTGATCCAATCCCAATCTTCTTACCAATTAACTTAATTTCGATGTGGGCACCTTTACTCTCACTCACATTACGTTTATTTGGTAACGCTATTGCTGGTTGGGCTTTATTATCGATCGTGGAGTATGCTTTAAGAGATTTATCAAGTACACTTTTCTCCTTCATTCAAAGTGAATGGAATCAAGTGTTCCTTGCGCCTATCCCGCTCGCAATACTTCACGCTTATTTTGATGTCTTTTCTGGTTTAATCCAGACATTTGTCTTCATTCTTTTAACCAGCATCTTTGTTGGTCAAGAAATCCCTGAAGACATTACTTTAAACACTATGGAAAGGAGGAAGAATTAATGACCGGTTCATTAAACGTTTTAGCCGCTGCTATTGCCATCTTAGGTGTTATGCCTAGTGCTCTTGGTGAAGGTATGGTTTGTGCACATGCACTAGACGGTATGTCACGTAACCCTGAAATGTATGGCAAACTCAGAACATCAATGATTCTCGCTTGTGCCCTTGTTGAAACCACAGCGATTTACTCATTGCTCATCAGCATTTTGATTTTATTTACAAAGTAAAAGGAGGTAAAAGAATATGTCATTGCCAATATTTAACGCCATTGACGATATTATTGAACAGATGCAAACGATTCCTGGTAAATTAGTGCCAGATTGGTTTTCTCTTGTCATTCAATTATCTTCTTTTATCATCCTTTTACTTGTTGTATTCTTCGTGGCCTATAAGCCAGTGAAAAAGATGCTCCAAAAAAGAGCAGACTTTATCCAAGAAGAAATAGAGCAAGCTCAAAAGAGTCACGCTGAAGCCGTGGAACAAACTAAAGAAGCCAAGAAAATCCTTAGTGATTCCAAAGCGGAAGCAAGCTTAATCATTGCTAACGCCACTAAAAAAGGTGAAGAAAAATACGAAGCAATGATTTTAGAAGCTAAAGAAGAAGTTAAAGAGATGAAACTCGCTGCTCAAGATGATATTGAGCAAGCCCGAGTGGACGCTCTTAACGACATTAGAAATGAGATGGTTAACGTTGCGTTAAGCGCCTCAAAAGAAATCTTAAAACGCGAAGTCGATAACGAAGATAACGCTCGTCTCGCGGAAGATTTTATCAATCGTTTAAATTAATTTAATCTATGAATCAAATAGCCCAAACATACGCTGAAGCATTATTCTCTTTAGGCTTAGAAGAAAAGAAACTTACTAAGCTACAAGATGAAGGAAAAGCATTATCAGAAATTATTCATGATAATGAAGACTTTTTATTGCTTATTGATTCACGCTTTATGAGCCGTGAAGAAAGACAAGACATTGCTTCTAAAATCTTAAAAGATTTTGATGAAGATATAGTTAACTTTGTGAAGGTATTAATCGCTAATAACCGCACTAACTATATTAAAGATGTCTTAGAAGCGTTTAATTCCTTATGTAATGAATATAAGGGTGTTAAAGAAGGGCTTATCTATTCAGCGTTTCCTCTTAATAAAGAAACTATTAACAAAATCAAAAACAAAATCAGTCAAATCGAAGGAATGGATGTTGAACTTATCTCCCGTATTGATCCAAGTTTAATCGGTGGGGTGAAAGTCGTCATCAATTCTCATGTCTATGATGGCTCAATTAAAAACCAACTTGAAAAAATGCAAATTGACCTTCTAGGAAAGGAGCTTTAACTCATGAAAATCCACGCTAATGAAATCAGCGCTCTTATCAAAGAGCAAATTAAAAATTACCGCCACAAAATCGATAGTAACGACGTTGGTACTGTTGTTTCTGTTGGTGATGGTATCGCTAATGTATATGGCTTAGACAAAGCAATGCTAGGTGAACTTTTACTCTTCCCTAACGAAGTATACGGCATGGTTATGAACCTTGACAGCGATAGTGTGGGCGTTGTTCTTTTAGGTAACGATAATTTAGTTAAAGAAGGCGATTTAGTCAATCGCACAAAGATGGTCATGGAAGTGCCAGTTGGTGAAGAATTATTAGGCCGTGTAGTTAATTCATTAGGCCAAGCCATTGATGGACAAGGTGAAATCAAAACTAATAAACGCCGTCCAATCGAAGTGATTGCCCCAGGTGTTATCAAAAGAAAGAGTGTTGATACCCCTCTTGAAACAGGTATCACAATGATCGATGCTATGACCCCAATTGGTCGTGGTCAAAGAGAACTTATTATCGGTGATAGACAAACCGGTAAAACAGCGATAGCCATTGACGCGATTATCAATCAAAAAGGTAAAAACGTTATTTGTATTTATGTGGCTATCGGTCAAAAGAACAGTACAGTTGCCCAAATCGTTGACAAATTAAAACGTCATAAAGCGATGGACTATACCATCGTGATGAGCGCTTCCGCGAGTGAACCAGCGCCATTATTATATGTCGCTCCATATGCCGGATGTGCAATGGCGGAAGAATTCATGTATCAAGGTAAAGATGTCTTAATTGTCTACGATGATTTAAGCAAGCACGCTGTTGCTTATCGTACTTTATCTCTTTTATTAAAAAGAGCCCCAGGTAGAGAAGCCTATCCTGGTGATGTCTTCTATTTACATAGTAGATTACTTGAAAGAGCTTGTAAGTTAGCCCCTGAATTTGGTGGTGGTTCTATTACCGCTTTACCAATTGTTGAAACCCAATCTGGTGATATCAGTGCTTATATTCCAACAAATGTTATTTCCATCACTGATGGACAAATCTTCTTACAAGCAGATTTATTTAACGCTGGTCAAAGACCTGCAATTGATAGTGGTCTTTCTGTCTCCCGTGTTGGTGGGGATGCACAGTTTAAAGCTACTAAACAAGTAGCCCGCGCCTTAAAAATTGAATTAGCGAGCTATCTTGAAATGAAATCATTTAGCCAATTTGGTAGTGATTTAGACGCTTCAACTTTAGCGGTCTTAAATCATGGTGAAGCCTTAATGGCGATGTTAAAACAAAAACAATACGACGTCTATCAATTAGACAAACAAGTCTTTGACTTATACGTCGCTAAAAACAATTACTTAGATAACTTAGATAAAAATAATGTTAGAAAAGTTTTAGATGAGGCTTATGAACAGTTCAAAGCTACGAACGCTAATGTCTTAGCTAACATTAATAAAAATAAAGAAATCAAGGCAGAAGATGAACAAGTCTTAGCCAAGGAAATGAAAGCATTTTTTGAAAACTTGAATCAATAGCGTATGGCCCAAGAAGTAACAAGAATCAAGAAAAGAATCAAATCCGTTACTGGCTCTTATAAAATCACTTCGGCGATGAAACTAGTTTCCACAGTGAAACTTAAGAAGTGGAAAAATAAGATGCTAGCAACAAAAGAATACTCTAAGCGTGTTGATGAAATCGCTAAGATGGTCTTTTCTAGTGTCGAAGAAAGTAATAATCCATTCTTTATTACTAACGATAAAGCGGATAAGAATCTCTATATCATTCTTTCTTCTTCCTTAGGTTTATGTGGAGCATATAACAATAATATCTTTAGACTCGCTGATGCGAAAATCAAAGAAAATGATGAGGCCATCATCTTAGGTAATAAAGCTATTAGC
>JAEEGJ010030461.1_pt1 | contig 10542 bp, 10 predicted proteins | sample 8958761 | NCBI WGS metagenome assembly JAEEGJ01 (sample SAMN16246546, study PRJNA631951) | gut metagenome | biome: gut microbiome; feature: rumen; material: RS-attached | host: Bos | place: Iran: Karaj | collected 2018-10
CGACGTTCCACACGCCCGGTTTCTTCCACAGTCCCTTGAGCAGGAGCATGGCACCGATCATGGCAGGAACACCGGTGGTGTAACTCACCCCTTGCATACCCGTTTCCTGATAGGCAGCCTGGTGCGAGCAGTTGTTATAAACATAATAAGTGCGCTCCTTGCCGTCTTTCACGCCCCGGATGCGGCAACCGATGCTCGTCTCGCCCTCGTAGTTCTCTCCCAGGTCTTGCGGGTTGGGCAGCACAGCCTTGAGGAACTGCAGCGGCACGATTTTCACGCGCACGGTCTTCTCGGGGTCATCGGCCAGAGGCGCGTTGTATTCCACCTCGTCGATACGAGTCATGCCGATGTTCTGCATCACCTCAAGGTGTTTGAGGTATTGCTCGCCGAAGGTCATCCAGAAACGAGCCAGGCGTATGGTGGGATAGTTCTTCACCAGGCTCTCCAGTTCCTCATGGTGCATGAGATAACTCTCGCGCGGTCCGATATTCGGATAGGTAAGCGGCTGATGCACGCTCAGCGGGTCGGTCTCTATCCACTCGCCGTCTTTATAGTAGAGTCCCTTCTGGGTGATTTCCCGGATATTGATTTCGGGATTGAAGTTGGTGGCAAAAGCCTTGTGGTGGTCGCCGGCGTTGCAGTCAACGATGTCGAGGGTGTGAATCTCGTCGAAGTGGTGCTTGGCAGCGTAGGCCGTATAGATGCCGCTCACGCCTGGGTCGAAGCCACATCCGAGGATGGCGCACAGTCCGGCCTCCTCGAATCGCTCTTTGTAAGCCCACTGCCAGGAATACTCGAAATGCGCCTCGTCGCGCGGCTCGTAGTTGGCGGTGTCGAGATAGTGGCATCCGCAGGCCAGGCAAGCCTCCATGATCGTGAGGTCTTGGTAAGGCAAAGCCAGGTTGATTACCAGTTCGGGCTTGTATTCTCCGAGGAGTTTTTTCAATTGTTCCACATCATCGGCATCCACCTGTGCCGTCTTGATGTCGAGAGAATAACCTGCCTTGTGTATATCAGCCACGATCTTGTCGCACTTTGCCTTAGTTCGGCTGGCAATCATGAATTCGGTGAACACATCGGCATTCTGCGCGATTTTGAATGCTGCCACGGTGGCCACGCCACCGGCGCCAATCATCAATACTTTGCTCATTTGCTATGGTTTTAAGGTTATCGTTAGTTGATTGAGGTTCATGTTACAGTTCGTCGGCGCTGATGCCCAGCGCGTTCATGAGCGAGTAGCCCAGGATTTCCTGTCGGAAATTGCCCCCCGGCATGGGTTGCATGGCGAGCACCGTGACCCGTTTGTCATCATCGGTCTGTCGGAGCGCATGGCGCACGGCATCGTAGTCGTCCTCATCGGGCACGATGACGAGTCGTTTCACCTCTTTGGCTGCCGCGCATAGGCTCACCATGTCGACCAGCAACTGTTGGCGTGAAATGATGTCTTGTTCGCTGAAGGTGTTGATGACGAACTCTCCCAAATTGTCAGAGAAGGCTTTCCCGTTGAGTTCTTCGTCGAAGTTGGCCGGAGAGAAATACTCCATCCCCTTCTTTGTCTTGCTGTGTACGAGAGCCACCTGTGTTTGCTGTTGTCCCTCCCTCACCCCACCGTCGAGTGCCAGGCAGTCGATCCACCGTGCCATGTCGGCATTGGGGATTCGTCGTCCGAGCATCCGTTCGAAGTTCACGATGAGGTCGAATGCCACTTTATCGGCAAAATCGGCATCCACGACAATCACATTGTCACAATCTACCGTAGGCATCATAGGGTTACTGTTCATTGGGACAAAGATACGATTAAGCGAGCAAAAAACCAAATGAATTTGAGTTTTTTCGAGCGGGAGTATCTTCGGCGAAGGCAGAGATGAGGTTTATGCAATTTATTCCTGTGTTATTCTTGGGGATTGTTATTCCATTTATTCATAAGGGATTCTTAGTGGTCGCGATAAAATCGCGACATACGGGACGGCTTTTATTTGTGGTTGCTATGACATCGCGACATCGGGACATTCTTACTTGGTCGCGATAAAATCGCGACATACGGGACGGACTTCTTTGGTGGTCGCTATGGTATAGCGACATACGGGACATTCTTACTTGGTCGCTATGATATAGCGACATCGGGACATTTTTTGGTTGGTGTAAACGTTTTAGCAAAAAATAATGTATTTTCCCATACATATTTATAATAATAGTCTTACCTTTGCCCTTGTATAGTGAAAAACAGGAATTGGATACGGAAAAACAACAAAAACCATTGATATGAATTCTTTGACCATCGCGATTGTTATCGTATTTGTCTTCGGCTATCTGTGCATAGCCCTGGAGAGCGTGACGAAAATCAACAAGGCCGCCATTGCCCTGCTGATGTGTGTATTCTGCTGGACACTGCTCATGCTGTCGCCCGCCACATTCTATCCTGGTGTGGAAGCCCCGGAGGTGGTGCATAAAGTAGCAGAAGTGATAGAACACCATCTGGGCGATGCCGGAGGCACCCTCTTCTTCCTCATGGGTGCCATGACCATCGTGGAGATTGTAGACACGAACGGAGGTTTCAATTTCGTCCGCGACGCCATCAAGACCCGCTCGAAGCGCAAACTGATGTGGCGCATGGCGTTTATGACCTTCTTCCTCTCCGCCATCCTCGACAACCTCACCACCTCGATTGTGATGATTATGGTGCTGCGCAAACTCGTTCAGAACCGTGAAGACCGTCTGATTTATGCTGCCATGGTAGTCATCGCAGCCAACTCTGGCGGTGCTTTCTCACCTATCGGCGACGTGACCACCATCATGCTGTGGATAAAGGGCGTCATCACCACCCAAGGTGTGATAAGCGAGATTTTCATCCCGTCGCTGGTGTCAATGCTGGTGCCCGCTTTTATCCTGCAATACTCGCTGAAAGGGAAGTTTGACAAGTCGCAGAACCTTCCTCCTGCCGAGGTGAGCCAGTTTACCCAGAGGCAGCGCAACATTATCTTCTGGCTGGGTGTAGGCGGTCTGATTTTCGTGCCCATCTTCAAGACCCTCACCCATCTGCCGCCGTTTATGGGTATCCTGCTGGTGCTGGGTCTGCTGTGGACCACCACGGAAATATTCCACCACAACACTGAGGAGGGCGATACGATGGCGAAACGTGTGAGCGACTTGCTCTCCCGCATCGACCTTTCCACCATCATGTTCTTCCTCGGCATCCTCATGGCCGTGGCAGTGCTTCAGGAGATTGGCGTGCTCACCGCCCTGGGAGAGTCACTCGACAAGATGTCGGGCGGCAACCACTATCTCGTGACCGGTATCATCGGCGTACTCTCCTCGATAGTAGACAACGTGCCGTTGGTAGCCGGCTGTATGGGCATGTATCCTGTGGCAGAGATGGGCGACATGGCCGTCGACGGCATTTTCTGGCAGTTGCTGGCCTACTGTGCCGGTGTGGGCGGTTCGATGCTTATCATCGGCAGTGCCGCCGGCGTGGTGGTGATGGGTCTGGAGAAGATTACCTTCGGCTGGTACATGAAGCGCATCACCTGGATAGTATTTGTAGGCTATCTGGCCGGCATGTTCTCCTACTGGCTCATCCGCACCCTTATTTTTTAGCCTCCAGCATATCCCGTCTTGACTTCGACTTCGTCACCATCCACACGCCGGCAAAGACGAGGAGCACAGCCAGGCCCTGGCTCCATTTCACGGCACCGATGCCCATGGCAAGGCTGACGATGACAGCCACCAACGGCTGCACATAGTTGTAGATGGCCACGACCGTTGGGCGCAGCACCTTCTGCGCGTTGACGATGAGGATATACCCCACGAAAGTGCCGAACACCACCACATACGCTGTTTCCATCCATGTGGTGGTGTTCACGGCATTCCAGTCGGTCTGTGCCACATGAAATCCCGTAAACGGCCACACGATGACAGTGGCCCACAGAAACATCCATTTGTTTACGGTGAAGATGGAATATTTCTTGATGAACTTATTGAAGAGGGAGAGAAACAAGGCATAGGAAAACTGTGCCCCAAGCACGAGGAGGTCGCCCCGGATATCCCCCACCTTAGCATCCGCAGCCGAGAGACTGGTGAGGATAAGCGTCACGGCTCCGCAGCATCCAATAGCCACGCCACCCGCCTTTTTCCAGGTGATAGGCTCATGGAGTATGAGGAAAGAGAGGAGCATGGCGAAGATGGGCATCGATGTGGTGACGATGCTTGCATTGACAGGCGAGGTGATGCTCAGTCCGATGGTGAAGCAGCACTGGTTGCACACCAGTCCGAAGAGCGCTGCCCCTGCGAAAATGAACTTGTCGCGGGTGGCTACATGCTCTTTAGGCAGGAAGAACGAGGTGAGCCAGAAGAGCAGCGCACCTCCTGCCACCCTGAACGACACCATGACGATGCCGTCGAGGCCATGTGTCATTGCGTCTTTCCCTATGGGTGACATCAGTCCCCAGATGGCGCATGCCATGAACATGCTCAAGTGGGCGTAGAGTGGTCGGTTGTTATTCATCTTTTTTATTCCATCATTTTCCTCGGAATACCTCATTACCGAGGAAAATGGGTTTTATTTCTTTGATTTCAGGCTACAAAAGTAGTAAAATTTTCTGAGTAATGAATTGGGTTGCATACAAAATGAAGCCCCGTATAATAACTGTGCCAAGCCTTCGGCTTGGGGGTCCAACAACCCCAACCCCTTCTTCATAAGAAGGGGCTTCCACCCACCCCCCGTCCCCCGCCCTCTCCAGGGCGGGGGCTCAACCGCTCGCATCCGCTCGCTCGGTCACTAAGGTATCCGCGACCCATCAAAGAGTCGCGGGGAAATTCCTTACGCAACAGAGTTGCGATTGTTTATGTTCGCTCCGCTCACCTTGCTCTCGGAAAAGAAAACAAAAAACATCGGTTTTTTGTTTTGCATTGTCTTCGGCTTTCACTATATTTGCAGCAATTCTGGAAAAGCAATCATGAAGATAGACGCTTCGGTACCGAAATTTCTTCTTGTGGGTGTGTTGAACACCCTCTTCGGCACGGCCATCATGTTCGTGCTCTACAACGTGTTTCACGTGAGTTACTGGTGGTCGTCGGCTGCCAACTACTTTTTTGGCAGCATCCTCAGTTACGTGCTCAACAAGCGTTTCACCTTCAAGCACAAGGGTCATGTGGTAAGTTCCGCCCTGCGGTTCACCCTCAGCATCATTATATGCTATGTGATAGCCTATAGCATAGCCAAGCCGCTGATGATGTGGCTGTTGTCGGGCTATGGCAAGGCAGTACAGGAGAATGTGGCGATGGTAGTAGGCACAGTGCTTTTCACCATCCTCAATTACTTTGGCCAGCGGTTCTTCGCCTTTGATGAGCGCCACAAGTCATGACTTTCCCCATCACAGTCTCACCACCTCTACCACGGTAAGCACGCCATTCGCTACGCGGAACCTCACGTCGTAACCATAGAAAGTCATTCCATAGACGCGCTGCGGGTCGTCGTGGTAGTGTGGACGTGGGTCGAGCGCCAGCAACCGTCGTAGCGTTGCCATTTGTTCTTCGCTCCATGCCTTCTCCAGCCCATCGGGCATCACCACGTGGAGCGTCCTCCACTGATGGTTGTCTACAAAGCCGTTTCTCACCCCCACATGCGCGTCGGCATACTCCACATACGGTTTGATATCGAGGATAGGCGTGCCATCCATCAAGTCGGCCCCCAAGACATGGATTACCGGTCCGAGGCGCTTGTCTACCACCACCTTTTCCACACGCACGGAAGAGAGGCCAATGGGGTTGGGCCGATAGGGAGAGCGCGTGGCGAAGACGCCCATCGGGGTGTTTCCGCCCAGCAGAGGCGGTCGCACCGTAGGCCTCACATGTTGGTGGCTGTTTGCCGAGAATACCCACAACAACCAGATATACTCAAACTCTTCCAGTCCACGGATGAAGTCGGCATTGCGGTATTCGGGCAAGAAGACGATTTTGCCCTGCAGTGACTCCACGATGCCACTTTGCCGTGGCACGCCGAATTTTGAAGCGACGGGCGAATGGAAGGTGGCAATAGGACTGACCGTCATAGCAGATAAGTTTCGATGGCAGCAATTACCAGGAAGCAGACGATGGTTATTCCGAGGGTATAGATAGGCATGAAGGCATGCCTCACCTCGAGCGGTTTCTTAATTCTCGCTATCCATACCAGCAGGTAATACACCAGGGCGGCAAAGACGCATCCGATGAACGTCCCCACCAACAAGTCGCCGAAATAATGCACGCCAAGATACAGCCTCGAGTAACACGTGACGATAGCCCACAGCACTACGGTGCACGAAATCCACGTGCGCCTGAAGAGCAAGGTCATGAAGGCCGCCAGGGCCCATGAGTTGGCGGCATGGGCAGACGGGAAACTGTAGTTGCCTCCCCTGTATCCGTTCACCACATGCACCACTTCGGATAGCGGGTTGTCGAGATTGCTCGGCCTGAGTCTTGCCACCATCGGTCGTATGACACTTGCCGAGAACTGGTCGCAGAAAGTGATGAGCACCACCACCGCCAGAAGCCACAGCAAAGTGACTTTGATGGAGTAATTGCGGATGATGACATATAGGAGACTGGCATAGAAATACACCCATACGTACTTGGCACTGAACAATGGCATGAACACGTCCCAGAAGGGTGAGTGCCATGAATTGACCTTGAGGAAGAAGTCAGTATCCGCCTCTACCAGGTATTGCAAGAAGGTTGCCATTGTTTGTATAGGCATTGTTGTGTGTTGATGCTTTCGTTTGCCTTGAATGCAAAAGTACGCAATTCGGTAGTGATAACAAAAAAAATGGGCGATTTTTTCTAGTTGAGGAAAATTAATGGCCTTTTATTTTGCCTTGCCTTCGATTTGCATTATCTTTGCAATAGAACAATCAACGATTCAAGAAAATGTTTGGAATAGGCACACAAGAGATACTCATCATCGCCTTGATTATCCTCTTGCTCTTTGGTGGCAAGAAGATTCCTGAGTTGATGCGCGGACTGGGCAAGGGAGTGAAGAGTTTCAAGGAAGGAATGAACGACAAGGATGATGTTTCGGAGACGATAGAGAGTCCTAAGGACCAGCAGAAGGACGAATCATCCAAGGAATGAGCGCTAAGGAGAAGGCTGAGCCAACGGGTACGTTCTGGGACCATCTCGACGAGTTACGCGGCTGCATCATCAGGATACTCTGTGTTGTGGCCCTGTTTGCCGTGGTGGCCTTTTGCTTCAAGGACTTGCTCTTCAGCATCGTTCTTGCCCCGAGCAGCAGCGAGTTTGTGAGTTTCCGCCTGCTTGGCGTAGCGCCCTTCTCCATTCATCTGATGAACACGGGCCTTACGGAGCAGTTTATGATTCACATCCGTGTGGCCTGCTATGCCGGTTTGCTGGCAGCCATGCCCTACGTGGTCTACCAACTTTTTGGCTTTGTCTCCCCTGCCCTCTACGAGAAAGAGCGCCATTATGCCGTGAGGGTGGTCTCCGCCTCCTACCTGATGTTCATGCTGGGCACTCTGGTGAACTACTTCCTTGTTTTCCCTCTCACAGTGAAGTTTCTGGGCACCTACCAGGTAAGTCCTGAGGTGAACAACATGCTCACCATACAGTCGTATACCGACACGTTGGTATCGATGAACCTGGTGATGGGTTTGGTGTTTGAATTGCCTGTGCTGAGTTGGTTGCTGGCGGTGATGGGAATCCTCAAGCCAGGTTACATGACCATGTATCGCAAGCATGCCATGGTAGCCATTCTTATTGTCTCTGCCATCATCACGCCCACCACCGATGCCTTCACGCTCTTTGTGGTGGCGCTTCCCATCTGGCTGCTTTACGAGTCGAGCATCTTCATAGTGCGTCTCACGGTGAAGAAGTAAGTTTTCTGCTGATTGTAAAAACAGCCTCGTATGATGGGTATCTCTCAGTCGGAGAGCACTTTTACCGACAGTTGCCTACGGTCGAAGACTATTCCTTTTTTTTCTACGAAGTTGCTCAAAGCCCCACTATCGGCCAGTTCGTGGGGTGTTCCTGTATCAAGGCGCCCGCCCTCACTCATCAGCCAAACGGTATCCGCTATTTGCAGCACGAGTTCCAGGTCGTGGGTAGAGAGGAAAATGGTCTTGTCGGCAGTTCGGCTGAGCCGGTGTAGCAGTTGCATCATCTCCACCTTACTGGGATAGTCGAGGAATGCCGTGGGCTCATCGAGGAAAATCACCGGTGTCTGTTGGGCTAGGGCCTTGGCTATCATCACCTTCTGCCGTTCGCCGTCGCTGAGCGTCTGTATCATGCGCGATGCCAGCGGCCGTATGCCCACCATATCGATAGCCTCATCGACAACGGCTTTATCGCCGTCGGTCAACGTGCCCCAGAATCCCGTATAGGGACTGCGTCCGAGTCCCACCATCTCTTCCACCGTCATGTTCTGCACATCGGGTTTGGCGGTGAGTACCACGCCCACCATCTTTGCGAGTTTCTTTTCCTTCAGCGTAGCGAGGTCTTTTCCATGGATGTAGACCTTTCCTTCCAGGGGTGGCTGGAAGGCCGACAGGGTGCGTAGGAGCGTCGACTTCCCCACCCCATTAGGCCCGATGAGACATGTCATGTGGCCACTGTCGAGCGAGGCATTGATACCCGATGCCACGGTTTTCCTGTTTTTCTTGCTGGCATAGCCAATAGTCAGGTTCTCGAGTGTTATGCTTTGCATGTGTGTAGATTTTGGTTGCGAATTTACGAATTATAATCCTAAAACGAGGCAACAAGCACAAAAAAAATGGAGGTAGACCGGATTCACATCCACCCTACCTCTAAAAAATAGTCAAGGGATTATTCAAAGAACTGATTATGCTTGTTTTCAAGGGCAAAGATAGATGAAACCGGGAGCCTGGAGAAAGGATTTATCCTATTCCGCAGGTGGGAAAATCCTATTCTTTAGGGGGGAATCCCTACTTTGGGACAAAAAGCGGGCGAAAACAAAAAGAGAGCCGATGCCTTGGGTGGCATCGACTCTCTTTTTTATCCTAAAAATTCGCCTTAAACTACTCTTCCGGGATGACGGGTCTGGGGGTCACTGTGGAAGGAGCGGGATTGTCGGCAGGTGGTGCTGTTGTGGCAGGAGCCGGCGTTGGTGCAGGAGTGGTTTCCTGTGGTGTCGGTGTGGCTGCCGGTGCAGCGGGAGCCGGCGCTGTAGTGGCAGGAGTGGTGGTTTCGGTCTCCTGTGAGGGCGTAGAGGCCGTTGTGGACTCCTGTCGCTGTTCGGTCTCAGGTTTCTTCTTATCCTCAGGTTTCTGCTCCTCAGGCAGTTTGAAGAGGTCGTCATTGGCCTTCGCCTTTGCATTCTCGTTGCGCATGATGTTGATGGTATCTTTCTTCACGCTATCCTTGCGTGTCACCACCACTTCTGCCTCTTCTTCATCCTTCGATGAGATTTGGCTCTTCGACCAGAAATAGAGTCCCACTGCCAATGCCACCAAGAGCAGTGCCGTGACGGGCACAATGGGGAAGCCACCCTTCTTTTCGGTGTCCGCACCCGTTTCATCAGCCAGTTGTTCCGGCCTTACCCGGGGAGTTTCCACCGCCTTTGCCTCCACGTCCTCCACCAATGGTTTGGGTTGCGGTTTTGGTTGCGGCTGGGGCTTCGGTTGGGGCTTGGGCTGCGGTTTTGGCTGTGGTTTTGGTTGGGGCTGCGGTTGAGTTTTTGGTGAAGGCGCCACAACTACGGGAACAGGCTGTGCCGTTTCTGCCACCTGCTCGTCCATGGCTTCAGCCATTACGCCGCTCACCCTTACCAGGCTTACCGTATGGTCGTCTTTGGCATCCCCTAACAACTGCTCGATTTTCCGCAATTTCGCCTCGTCGTTGATGGCCTCGTTGAGCACATCGAAGAGTTGCTGCTCCGCGATATTGGCATGTGCCCCTTTGGTAAGCAATACGAAATAGTCGCCATACTTCACGTTGGTGAGGTTCTTGCATGTGGGTTCGATGGGTTTCACCATGTCGGCAGTGGCCGCCTTGAAGTCGTCGCGCGACCTATATAATAAGGTGTGCGTTTTCGGACGATAATGATAGATGCGACAGTTGCCCACATGCACCGCCATCGCGCCCTGCCTGTGGAAATAGAGCATGGCAAACATCACCCCTCCCCCATTTTTGCCATCCTGTGCCAGATGCTTATATGCCTCGAGCAATGTAAGTTGCAGCAGATCTGCCGTCATCGGCTCGTCGCTGCAAGTGTTCTGAAACAAGAAATCGGGTATGGTGCGACACAGCGATGCACTCACCACATCGCCCTTTCCTTGTCCACCCATTCCATCTGCTACAAGAAACAGCCTGTCGTGGATGGTTCCCGCACCTGCCTCAGGGAAGATACTGTCTTCCAAGGCTTTATCCTTTCCAGCCACACAAAACGACTGGGGTTTCAAAATCTCAAATTTCATCTCTCAAATGTTCATTAAATAAAAGAGGAGTAAAAGGGAACAGAAGGGATGCATGTCCATTTTACCGCCATCCTTCTACCATTTTTGCAATTATATTCACCTCTTTTTTATCCGTCTTCAT
>JAEEGJ010030470.1_pt1 | contig 10540 bp, 11 predicted proteins | sample 8958761 | NCBI WGS metagenome assembly JAEEGJ01 (sample SAMN16246546, study PRJNA631951) | gut metagenome | biome: gut microbiome; feature: rumen; material: RS-attached | host: Bos | place: Iran: Karaj | collected 2018-10
AGTAATTTGCAAGTTTTACTATATCCGCATATTCTTTATAACATTGATTAACAGGAATTATGTGATGATGACCAACTCTATACATGTTGCTACCAAATGAAGATGTTTCAATTACGCCACAATCTCCGGCATATAAATCAAATGCATCCTTTCCCATATTATTTTTCAAATCATAAGCATTCTTACTTTCATCTAATTCTTTTGGTGTGTGTGCCGCTTTTAGATACTCGCATTCATTCGACTTACTACAGTTCCTGTAATCGCACAACGCATATTCAACTTATCTGTTTCTTCTTGTGTTTGTTCATTTGACACGGATTCACTGTTCGCTGCTTCAACAACAGAGTTTGTTTCCTTAGCTGTTTTATTTTCAGTGGTATTATCGTATTCACTTGATACACCTTGATGTGACGAACTATTTATATCATCTTCATTCCGAATTTCACCAACGTCAGCTTTCTGAGTCTTTGACGCATCATCTACATTTATCATCATAATGGTCGGCTTAAAAGGCTTTATAGAGCCATTCAATCGGCAACTTATTGAACATCCGCTATTTAATACATCTTTCCCGCCAATTTTCAGATTTGTTGAATTAGACCAAGAACCACTTATTAGTGCACACATACATGTTCCAGGAGGTGAACCCGTAGCAGGATTAGGATTATTTGGAAGATTACACTGTCCAGGTCTTGGACCGCCAATCAGTTTTAAGCGACAATCGCTTAGTAAAGCCTCTTCTCCATTAATTTTAACTTTAGAATCTCCGTCCTGTGGACTAAACCAAACTGCATTTCCATTTTCACATTTAAACCTAGCGTTTTTGTTCAAATGCTTCTTTCCCATTAAACAATCACTGCCTTTCAATATGGTCTATGAATAAACCTATTCTACAGAGAAGTGATTCTCAACATTAAATTATGTTTTTGACATAGCCATTTGTGCATCCTGTTTATAAAATGGAGCAAGTATCAATCTTTAAAACAACTAATATCTACAATTAGTATACCATATTGTGTCTCATTTTGTCAAGTAATTTGATTGTAATTTTTTTGTGATGTTAGTATTATTTTGTGGAATATGCACAACACACAAAAAAACAACTATTCCTTATCATACATAACAAAATACTCTCCAAGTTAAAGCCATACTCAGATATGAGTTTTCCGCTTCACTCGGGGAGTCTTTCCTTTCTATTCAATTGTGCGTCCTAACTGACTAGCAGAAATTGCTGCTGACAGGCAAGAATGCATTTAACTTCATAATCATCGCAGTTCCTTCCTGCTCAAAGCTTAATTTACATTCTACTCTAACTGCATTTAAAAGCCTATTGATTGCTAGTGAAATAGTGTGTAAAGAGATTATATAACCCATACAAGCTCAAAATATTACGATTTGTATATAGTGGTATAATAGTTTACCGCCTGTAAGAATCAATCCTACAGGCGGTCAATAAGTGTCAGATATAATAGAATACTTTGCCTTTTGCGCGGAATGGCAAACGTTTACCTTGTGGAATGAGGAAAGCGTGTTCATGATGAACTTTCAAGTCACTTTCTATCCCTGCATCTGTGATTATAAGGATAGGTCCGTCCTTCGGAAAATCCTTTGCATTTTCTAGCAGGTCAACTGCCGGCTGCAAAACGGTTCCGCCTCTGCCTTTGACTACTACTCTGCCTGCAATGTCCTCAGGAGCAACATAGCCTATGTCATAAGCCTGCGCGTCACAGAACACAACCCTAACATATGGCACATCCTTTGCTACAGAATAGCTTGCAGCCGCTCCTAGTGCTTTTCCTATAAGCTCTGGAGACATTGAACCTGAGGTATCTATAATAACACCATAAGTTCGGCTGTTATCAGGGAGTTCCTGTTTTATCCAACAGGGGCGCGGAATATCCGGAGTACTGCTTTGACGTCTGCTTGGGCGAGCATATGTCCTATGTTTTTCAAGTGGTGCAAACCACATATCAAACCATTTTGCGAGTTCAACGTCCCAAGGAACAGGTGGCATGGACAATGCCTTTATCTCCTCAATCAGTCCAGCCGGAATATACCCTCTCAATGTCGAAGTATGATACTCCAGACCTCCTCGTAATGCACTCTTGCAGAAATCATCAAGCGAAGTTCCAACTCCGTTGGATGGATTCCAGCCCTTGTCAATGATATCACCCTTACTGTATCCTCTGAATGTGTCGATTTTCGCATATTTACGCAAATTAGCTGTTATTAGGTCATATATTTCCTCGGCTGACTGGTTTTTAAGCGTTTCATCAAACATCAGCCCATTCTGCGGCATAACACCGATCTGCATTTCTGCGAGCCAGCCGTTGATAACATAATCGCAGGCTATATTCCACAGATACGGATCACGGCCGTTACGCCTAGCATGATGCTGAAGCCCAGCATGAAGGTACTCATGCGCAAGAACAAACTTCCATTCATCAAGTGTAAGACCTGCGGCAGGATTAACATATATTTCTCCATTTACTACATCCACAGCCGCTATTTGAATATCACTTAGGTCAGTTCGCTCATGTACCTCAATAATTCTGAAACCAGTTGCGATACCACCTAGTAGCGGATAGTGATTTATGAACCACTCAGCTGCCTTCTCCATAGTAGTTTTGTGCTTACTGTGATTTGATGGTTTATCAGCTGCCTGATCTATTACCGAACGTACAGATGCAGCCAGTGCATATGCAAAATCGGTCGAATAGCTGTTTTTTCCATATCGATATATGATAGGTTTTTCAACGCCTATCATATCCGGAAATTCTCCTGCCGTTCCAAACTTGCTGTGTTCGACTGTGATATGCCTATCAACAAGCTGCTCATATATTTTCAACTCACTGGTAGTTGATCCAAATTCATTGATCTGCGACAAATCTATATCGGTACTACCGAATTTCACATCCGCCAAGAACCGCGTTATAAATATATCGCAAGCCATATTCCAAAGCTCCGGCTGATAATCATTTACCCAACTCTGCTTTTTATCCGTAACCTGCTGCCAGAAGCCTGGCATACGCTCAGCATCGAAGTGGCCAAATGCAAGATGAAGCATACAGTGTGCAATGATATATGCCCATTCCTTCGGCTGTTTGTCACAGTCTTTATTGAGATAAATCACGCCTGTTGAAGAAACCTTGGCAGGTATATTTCTGCCTAGCTGGCTCTTGGGAACAACGCTGGTTCCTATCCTCAACCTGCCAAAAAGCTGATGCTTATTGACTGTTTCAATGCCGTCAAGAAGCTGCTGCTCGTTCTTTGAGACCTTTGTCTCGATTTTTTTCTTTCCCATATCATTTTTCGTTTTTTATAAGGCGCGGCAGATCGCGGACTATCTCAACCATAAACCACTCAGGCAGCACTTTTCCGTCATCTGAGGATACTATCATCTGAGCAAGTTCAAGATTTATATGCGACAAATCCTTGATTAGTGCCTTGGCGCGGTGTGTAAGATACTGTGTATTTTTGTCGAGTTTCTGCTTATCCTCGGGAAGTTCCATGAGCAGCTTTGCACGGAAACTCTGGGATACGAAGTACAGGACATCTCTGTCCTCAGGAGCATTTGGAAATCTCGCTTCTCCCTTGATTATCTGGCTGAGAAGGTTCTTATTGCTGAGATTCTTGACAAACGCAAGGAACAGTCCTGCATGGCTTGCCGAAACGGAGCCATATGCGAGCACTCTTAGTATACTCTCAGGAACTTCTTTCTCTCCTGCACCGTATGCCTTTAAGGAGTCGCTGAGCATATCCCATGAGCGAGGTGTAGAATAAGGTTCCTCTGTCTTGGGCGGCTCAGAAAAAAGGTGATCAGGGCGCTGTGTTATGTAGTCTATCACCCAGGGATGCACCTCGTTCTCATACGCCCATTCAAGCCACTGCTGCGGATCAGCAATGAGCTGAACGTGAAACATACGATTAACGAGTGCTGTGGACATAGTCTTTACAATTGCACCATCCTGCGATCGGTTGCCTGCACCTATAACAACACTGCCTTTTGGAAGATGGTACTCACCAATTCTTCTTTCGTGGATAAGGCTATAGAAAGCCTTCTGAACCTCTTGAGAACACGCATTGAGCTCGTCAAGGAAAAGAACGTAGGGTTCCTTCCTTGCTATCATTTTAGGAGGCATGAATTCCGATGTTTCGCCCTTTATCTGCGGTATGCCAATTATGTCCTCAGGAGCAAGCTGACTGCCTAGGAGCGATACGCATGGAAGTCCTACATCGTCAGCAAACTTCTGAACAAGCGCAGATTTTCCTATACCAGGTGCTCCCCATATGAACACCGGACGTATTGGTGAAAGATTCAGTAAAACATCGGATAATTCAGCCTGAGTTACTGTAAAAGGTAAATTCATTTTTCCTCCATATCATTCTTCTAATCTATTAGGATGTTTAGGCTTGCGTTTATATACTTTTTTATAATCGGTAGCAACACGTGTAACGGGATCCAATCCGTTCCAGTCATGCCGCTTCATATCATTTAGCTTTTTCTGCTCCTTCTTGCTTAACTTCTCATAAGGGATGAATTTCTCCATTATTCTTCACCTGCCTTGAAGTTATAAATAGGCTTGATGACTTCATTTATCTCAACAGTATCACCGATATTGTCCACGATATCAGCCATTGACTTATATGCCATAGGACACTCGTCGAGCGTTCCGGCGTTTACAGAAGTCGTATAGATACCGTCCATCTGCTTCTTGAACTCTGAAACGGTGAAGCTCTGCTTTGCCTCAGAACGCGACATAAGACGGCCTGCACCATGAGGCGCAGAATAGTTCCAGTCAGGGTTGCCTTTGCCTGTACAGATAAGGCTGCCGTCACGCATATTAATTGGTATCAACAGCTTTTCTCCTGCTTGTGCAGATACTGCACCTTTACGAAGTATCATAGTTTCGGTATCAATATAGTTATGTATAGTAGTAAATTGTTCCTCAACGTGCAGATGCATACCCTTGATTATCTCGTCCATCATAGCCTGACGGTTTATCATAGCGAACTGCTGAACAATCTTCATATCATGTATATATTGATCAAAGAGCTCACCTTCACAGTAACAAATGTGCCTAGGGATTCCAACTTTGCCTGTGTTTTTTAGGCGTCTTATATCTTCTTCAATCTTTTTCTCCTTGCCCATCTGCTTATACATCTCTATGAGAGCCTTTACATCTTCTCTGTTCTTAGCAAGATTGAAGAAAGCCTTTTCCTGATAGTATGTTGCTGTTTCGACTCCAAGATGACGGGAACCAGAGTGTATAACAATATATATGCTTCCGTCCTCGCCTTTGTCTGCTTCAATGAAGTGATTCCCACCGCCAAGAGTGCCTATACTGAGTTCTGCACGGATAGACTTGATCTTATCGTAACAATAAAGCTCAGTGAGGTCTATCTGCTCACTATATCGGTGAGCTTCTTTTCGTATATCAAATCCAGATGGGATACGCTCATGTATTATCTTATCAAGCTTTTTTAGCTCGATGTGCTTTTCCTTCAGCCTGACTGTTTCCATGCCGCAGCCGATATCAACGCCTACGAAATTAGGAACAAGCTTGTCCTTTACGGTCATAGTGGTTCCGATAGTGCAGCCTGCACCGGCATGAACATCAGGCATAATTCTTATTTTAAGTCCTTCAGCCATAGGCTGATTACATATCTCAGTGATCTGAGACATAGCGTTTTTGTCAATGACATCTGTAAAAACCTTAGCCGTATTATATTTTCCGGTTAATTCAATCATAATGATTCCCTTTCCGAGTCTGCAAAAGGGTACAAAAAAGCACTCCCGCAGGAGTGCTTGGCTATTAATGTGCGCAAAAATTCAACACACGGCTGTACACGATAGGCAAACTCCATGCTTTATTATACAAATATTAAATTTTGATATCTGATATGAGTTATAGCTTCTGGTCATGGTGTTCACCGTCCTTTCATAGAATATGGCTATATTATATCCGTATACAGTTCAGATGTCAAGTATATTTTGAAAATGTAACTGAACTGTAATCGAATGAACGGTATCCAGCCATTCCATTTCAATCTAAAAAATGAATAGAAACATACTCCATTACCCCCACCAACTATGCAATATGCTTTTTCATCATAGTTTTACATCATATTTGTCTTTCGACTCGGATAATATTCTTTTCATTTCATCAAGCGTAATGTCGTTCTCAACAAGTCTTGTGAGTCCTTCTTCAAAATCCGCAAGACGAAATTCCATTTCTTCTATTACCTTGGCAGAACCTTCGTGTGTTTTGATATACTCGCTGACCTGCCTGATAAGCTTCTCATCTTCAGGAAGCTCGCCTTCATACAGCGAAACATTTATAAGCGGTGAGAACTCATCATAACCTGTATAATAATGCTTTATGCCACGCGCTGAAACTACACGGTCTGATCCTCTTTCTGTTATATACCTCAGACAGCCCGGGGAGCAGCATTCGTAGATATTATCAGCCACCCATATAACAACAGCATGATATGGGGCATGGAATGGACGGCAGTCTACAGTAAGGATATCACCCTCTTTATATGGCATGGGCATCTTCAATCCAGCATAATCGACAAAATAATCTCTGTGCCTTATTCCACTTACAACAGGCGATTCACTGTAAAGATCAACGCTCCAGACCTTGCCTTTCGCGCTCATACAGAACCATGCATCAAGACCATATTTACCTTCACACAGAGTATATCGTTCAACGATATACCAGAAATCATCAAACTCATCAATCTCATCCATATCAAAAGGCTGATCGTAATCTTCATCAATTCCTAGGACATAGTCCATAACCTCTTTAAAAGTTTTACATGGCCAGGTATTATCCTCTGTGTATTCCAAGTAATTTTGATTAACACGGGATTTTGAAGTAACCTGAAACAGCGCATCATCTGATTCTTCCTCAAGGAGTCTTATTCCTATTTCATAACTGTTGCGGGCTGCTTCATAGCACTTCCATGGTTCACCGTCATCGTTCATTAATTCATCTTTGTATTTCCCTAGGAGCGCAAGCTTCTCATGGATATCGATCTGTGCACAGTTGATTAGCTGGACAAAATCCAAATTATTCAGTTTGTCTCCATTCTCAATAAGCCAATTCCTGTATTCATCACTTTTTATATACTTAAAAAGTTCTTTCATGTTTACACCTTCTTTTGACGATGTTCTTAACGAAGTTTTTTTCCCAACTGCCTATAGTGATTTCTACACCTCACGTTTTATATAATTCCTTCCATACTCTATGAAGAATAGTATATACATACTCGTTATAGTTATCATCGTCTGTCGGAGGTATATCAAGCACCTCACGTGCAAAAATTCCAACTGCTCTGGAACGTGAAACTCCTGCAAAGCAGTGTATAAGAATGGTATCTACGTCCTCAGCATGAGCTTTAATGAACTTAACAATTGCGATTGCCTGAGGAAAAGAGATCAGGCGCAGCCCGTGTTCAGGTTCTTCGATATCATCAAAGAAAAGAGTCAGAACATCCTTGCAGTATTTATTCTTTTTAAGTTCAAAGCCGAAACCGCCGCCATAAGTATCCTGTATGGAGATAGCTGCGTAAGTATCGGTCTTTTCAGGACATTCAGTTACGCCCGGCTCACAGAAATGTCTCATCACATAACGAAGGGCATTTCTGGCAGAGGTAACTAATATTCTCGGCTTTTTCATAATTACATTCTCCTCAATCAATTATTATCATATTCTCCTTTGTATGTGACTCTGTGTATTTCTTCTGTTAAAGCATCAACCACCATCTCATAATTTCTTCTTGTAAGTGTGATTGGTCTTTCCATATATCCTGTAATTTGTATACCAGGCCTGTTATACTCCGGATCATGAATCTTTACGTTGATCCGAAATGACTTGTCATCCAAAACGTTATCATATACATCAGCTATACCATATGTCAATCCTTTTGTCAGCTGATAAGACGCATCATATTCCCATTTTTTGCAGCCATATATTTCCTGACCATCAGATTTCTTAAAATTACTTATTTCTCTTATCAGTAAAAAATCCTTTCTGTAACAATACTCTTCTTTAATTCGAGAAACAAAGTATTGCCATGTCTGAAAATACAGCTTTCTGAAGTCTGAAAAATCAAAGCAGTTATATTCAGATAGATAATAATTCATTATTTCCCAATTATAAATCAATTCTTCATTTTCTTCCATAGGTTCTGCATATATGATCTCTTCCGTCTCCGGCTTCTCTTCCTGTTCATATATTACTGTTCTGACACATTCATCACCAGCTTCAAAGGCTGAAAAATAAACAGTATACAATGCGGCATCTGTATTTCTTAATACTTCTTCAATGCTTCCGTTGCCGCTTATGATGATATGAGCTCTTCTTCCTGCAAACCAGTACAAGTATTGTATCATTTCATCAAGCTGTTCCTTTTTATCAGCGACGAGGTCAATATTTCTGATTATAAGGGTGACCCAGCTTACAGAATTATATATTTTTTCAAAGAGTTCATCAAGAGTTTCATCTCCGTTTAAGTCTTGCATACACGACTTTGCAATATAACGGAAATAATCATAATTACAGTGAACAAAACTAACGGCTGAAAACATATCATAATATATGTCTCCATAAAAGCCTCCGTCCATATCCTCTCGCTCTTCTTCATAAATGAATCTTTTCAGCGTATTATCCGTCAGTTCTCTATCCCTGCTGTTTATATAAACAACTGATTTGTGAGACTGATGAAGAAATCCAAGCATATTCTTATCAATGATATTTCCCATAATAGACCTCCAGTTCTAAACGAAATTTATCACTTCAAATGAGAATACACTCAACAGTCGGCGCAAGTGTATGCCCCTTTAGGTGCAGTCGGAGCGTATTGGATTCAATAAAATCAAGAACACTCGTTTTCTTCTTATTCATCCCAATCAAAATGGCAATGATAATGCTCACTGTAGTCATATTTTACACCTGGCTTATCATCGAGTTCAAACGCCTCGCATATCCGAGCAATATACTCATTCCCAATATGCGAACTCATATAGATTATCGCCTTACCATTTCGAGTTATTTCTACACGCCCTCTTGGGTAGTAGTCGAATCCGACTTTCTCGCCGCAGCAACGTAAATGCTCCCACAGCTTCCTGTGATTGTATGTATTGCCTGATTTTGCGACTCCATTTTTAATACTGCCGTCAAATGGATAACATAGCAATTTATCGTCTATAAGCCAGAATACTCCTCTTTTCATCGTTCATCACCTTAATTCATAGCCCGTCTTCCTGACAGTAACTGATTATCCTTACTGGCTTACCAATACTTTTCAGATAAATAATGTTCTGCTCGGTCCCTCTTGTTTTACCGTCCCAGAGCATTAAACCAACATCAGCGTCATCTGCCATAGCTATATCCTTCTGCTTGTAGAACTCATAGCCATCCAATCTTTCGCACTCTATATACTTAACAGGAAATACACCAACGTTATTCCTGATTTTATAGCCACTTACATATACAGTAACATTCGTATAATTGATATAAGTAAGATATTCTTGTATCAACTTATCAGCGCCGAAGCAATCTCCTACCAAAATATGAGCTCTAGCTGCACAAAGTTCATCAATTGCAGCTATTGCTTCATCTTTTAACTTTGTTATAGTCTTAGAACCTCCCAAAAAAGCTTTCATGGCTTTAGCTCCTTTTACATTTTTTCCTTAAAAGCCTATATGTAGCTTCTAAGTTTCAGTTTTAGAGCACTTTACAGGTATATCAATATATTCTTCAGAACGTGGTTTAAGATCCTTCTCCAAAGTAGCTTTACACTCAAAATCTCTCATTCCGTCCCCCCCTCCGAATATATAATAGCATAGGCTGTGTCCAAAATATTGTACACAGCCATATCGTATTGTTATTATTAATAAAATTGCCTCATTACATAATGAATAGTATTTCTGGTAGATATTATTATTTTCGGCTTTTACGTTCTTTCACTTTCCTATTCTACATAGTTTAGCTCTTTATATTGGTTATAATCAATGGAATAGCATCTATCATTTTTCTTTTACTATCCCATGATAACTTGCCCAAAAATGACAGTGAATGAAATGGTTTAATGCCAAATGTGTAGTTATCTCTATGTTTATCACTTTTGCACACTGTATTTGACGATGAAGAACGATACTTATTGAACCATACTTCAACAGGGATTTCTTCGCATCCATACTTGAAATAAGTGTATACAGCATATGCATCCCAGAAGTAATACTTATCGAATACACATACAGGCTTTGTTACTGTAAATGAAGCATACAAAGGCTGAGTACCTTTTAATAAAGCATTTATAATCTCTTCCGATGTACGATACAGCATATTTCTCTCTGATAATGCTTTCTCAAGCTCACATTTAAGGTCAACAGCTGAATTTCCATCCTCATGTGTATAGCCTTCAAGGATTGTTTCCGGCAATTGCATTTTAGATATATGCGTCCTTAGAGTCTCTGCATCAACAGCGTAATAGTATTTGTTATCATGGTATCTCTTATGCTGTTCAA
>JAEEGJ010030472.1_pt1 | contig 10540 bp, 6 predicted proteins | sample 8958761 | NCBI WGS metagenome assembly JAEEGJ01 (sample SAMN16246546, study PRJNA631951) | gut metagenome | biome: gut microbiome; feature: rumen; material: RS-attached | host: Bos | place: Iran: Karaj | collected 2018-10
CGTGACCGTGCTCAAGATTGCGGACAGGCTGGAGGTGATGCGTAACCTTGGCATCTTCCCCAAGTCTTCGCGCGACCAGAAGGTGCTGGAAACACTGATGCTGTATATCCCGCTGGCACACCAGTTGGGGCTGTACAACATCAAGAGCGAGCTTGAGAATATCTATTTCCGCTATGCGGATCCTGAGCAGTATCGGGCCATCACCAACAAGCTGAAGGCCACCGAGCGGGACAGGGAGCGCTTGATGGCGGACTTCATAGAACCCCTGAAGCAGAAGCTTTCGGATGCGGGAATCGAATATAAATTGAAGATCCGCACCAAGACCGCCTATTCCATCTACCGCAAGATGCAGGTGCAGAAAGTGCCCTTCGAGGGAGTGTACGATGTGTTCGCCATCCGTTTCATCATAGATTGCGGGCAGGATCCCAAGTTGGAAAAGGAACTCTGCTGGAAGGTCTATTCCTACGTTACAGAGGAGTATGAGCCCGATACGAAGCGTCTGCGGGACTGGCTGACCACTCCTCGCCCGAACGGCTACGAGAGCCTGCATATCACCGTAAAGAATAAGCGTGGGAACGCCCTGGAGGTGCAGATCCGCACCAAGCGCATGGACTACGAGGCCGAGAACGGGCAGGCTGCCCACTGGGCCTATAAGGGCGTTCAGCACGAAGCCAACATGGACCGCTGGCTGAAGTCTGTACGCTATGCGCTCGAGCATCCTTCCGAGGCCAAGCCCGAAGACCTGCCTCAACCGCCATCGAAGGAGATATTCGTTTTTACCCCTACCGGAGAACTTCGTATCCTGCCCGCGGGAGCAACGGTCCTGGATTTCGCCTTCAATATCCACACTAATGTTGGCATACGCTGCACGGGCGGACGTATAGGCGGGAGGGCGGTATCCATCCGGGAGAAGCTGCACACCGGGGATACCATAGAGATAATCACTTCCAAGAACCAGCGCCCGAACAGGGACTGGCTGAACTATGTGGTGAGTTCCAAGGCCCGCACCAAAATCAAGCAGGAACTTGATGCCGAGGAACGCAAACTCTCTGCGGATGGCCGCGAATTGCTGGAGCGGCGCCTGAAGAACTGGAAACTGGAATGGCCGGATGCCTTGCAGCAGGAATACATGAAGGCGCACCAGTACTCTTCCGTCATCTCGTTCATGGCGGATATCGCCCGCGAGGTGATTGATGTGAATGACATCAAGGCCTATATCCAGAAACAAGCTGAAACGCAGGTGCACGAGGTGGAGCAGGCGCCGAAGGATCGTGTGCTGAACTACACTTCCGGCAGCGACGAGATTCTGGTGATCAATGCCAAGAATGTGCGGGGGTTGGATTATAAGCTTGCCAAGTGCTGCAACCCCGTGTTCGGGGATGATGTTTTCGGCTTCGTGACCCGCACCGACGGCATCAAGATACACCGGATGGGCTGCCCCAACGCAGCCCAGCTGATGGAGAAGTATCCCTACCGCATCCAGAAGGTCGTTTGGCAGGACAGCGCCGCTTCGGGAGATTTTCAGTGCACGCTGAACATTACCGCAGACAAGGAGCAGTCCGCCCTGGCTTCCATCATGGAGATCATCGGCCAATTCAAGGCATCGCTGCGTTCTTTCAATGTGAACGAGAACCCGCGTGGCGGCACGTACGACATCTCTGTCCGCTTATTGGTGCCTTCCAATACGGAATTGGACAAGATTGTTTCGCAAATATCCAATTTACGCAGTATTCTCAAGGTTAAGAGGAATTAAATGATTATATTTGTGAGTTGAAACTTACATATTAATACTCTATATTGAAAATGAAAAATTATTTCGATCTCTCCGGCCGTGTAGCAGTCGTTACCGGCGCATCCACAGGCCTGGGCCTCCAGATGGCCAAGGCATTTGCCAGCCAGGGCGCAAATCTTGTGCTTCTTGCACGTCGTATGAACCTTCTTGAAGAAAACGCGAAGGCCATCAATGCCGAATTCGGTGTCGAGGTTCTTCCTTTCGCATGCGACATCACCGATACCGAAAAGGTGAAGGCAGCAGTCGCCGCAACGATCGAGAAGTTCGGCCGCGTAGATATCCTCATGAACAATGCAGGCACCGGAGCAGTCGCTCCCGCCGAGGAAATCACCGACGATCAGTTCAAGCACGAGATGCAGATCGACCTCTTCGGAACCTTCGTCTGCGCACGTGAATTCGGTAAGGAGATGATCAAGGCCGGTTATGGCCGCATCATCAACATCGCTTCGATGTATGGCCTCGTGGGCAACCTTATCGTGGGAAGCGCTCCCTACCATGCAGCAAAGGGCGGTGTGGTCAACCTCACCCGCGCTCTCGCAGCAGAATGGGGCAAGTACGGCATCACCGTCAACAGCATCTGCCCCGGCTACTTCTACACCGATCTTACCACCGCAACCCTGGATTCCGATTACTTCCAGGCCATCGCCAAGAACAACATCCCTCTCGCACGTTACGGCAAACAGGGCGAACTGGACACCTGCGCCCTCTTCCTCGCATCTCCCGCCAGCACCTATGTCAATGGCCAGAACATCGCCGTTGACGGTGGCTATACCTGCATCTAGCTTGTATTGCGAACCGCGAATTCCGACCCCGGCCTGCAGAGACCGGGGTCGCTGCATTCATGCCCCTCCTGAATCCTGCGCCACCGATTGTTTCCATAATTATCCATGTCGGAGCTAAAAGTTTGAATAACAGTTTGATATTAAAAATAAATACATATATTAGCGGCTGGATACCAACTGAAGTTTTGGAATATGAGGAGACGCGCCTTTATTATCATATTTGCTCTTGTTTCGGTCCTTGCTCATTCTCAAGAACTGGCAAAGTATGCAGTAAGGGGAGTCGTTTGGGAAGATAATGGCAGGAAATCAGCGCCTTTGGCTTTCAGCAGGATTCACGTAACTGACGCAGAAGGGGCATTGGTCACGAAGTCAGACGGTTTCGATGACGGATCCTTCAGTTTTTATGTAGCCGATGGCAGTTATAAGATGCTTATCGAAAACACCGGTCACGAATCCCGCATCATCAATCTGTCAGTTGCCGGGAAAGATCTTGACCTGGGTAATATCTTCCTGAAAATTGGAGAGGAGATAGCTGCCGCCTCCATCGAATCCGAATCGTTTGTAAGACGCCGGGGGTCCAGGGTGATCTATGACGTTTTCAAGGATCCGGATGCCGACAAAATAGATATGGCGAAGATGATTACCCGTATCCCGGAACTCCGCAAATCCGCCAGGGACGGAAAGATACGGCTCGATGACAAACCCCTGGGAGCTATCTACGTCGACAAGGATGAAAACGGGATGATCAATAAAAGCCGTCAGTATCCCATGGGGTTCATAAAGGCCAGTTATATGCGACAGGTCGAACTGGTTCTTCCGGGAGATCCCGAATACAATAACGAAGAACCCATCTTGTTGATTAAGCTGGCAAGGGCCCTTCCTTTCGGTTTCGCGTCGGAGTTGTCGGATGAATCCTCCACAAAGAACGAGCACACCCCCTCGATCGATGCAGTTATCAACACTCCGTGGATAGGTATCGGCCTTAATTATCAATATGGTTTTCAGGGTTCGCCAAAGCTGACGAATGAGAGTGTAGTGGAGATGATTGACAATAGTTCAGAGGTTGCAAAGACAGAAAGCACGGAGTCTTCCTGGTCAAAATCGACAGAGCATAATTTTGGCACAAACCTGTTCAGGTCGTTTGCAAATAATCTAATTACGTTCAATGCTTCGTTTAATGCTCAGCATTCTGATGTTGCGAGTATTGACGAATCGAACAGTGTCATTTACTATTCCGACAATGTCAGGCAGGAAGATCAGACCAGAGTTCAAGGTTCTATGAAGTCTCCTCTTAATCTTGGGACAGCAATAAGATTGACAGGCAGGTTTGGAGAAGAAGTAAACAATAGTCGCAAGAATAGTTGGGTTATTAACTACTCATACGATGATAAGTATGATGAGCGTGCAGAATCTTATCCTGATTATTCGAGGTTGTCTTCATCCGGAGTAAAAGAGCATAGGGCTTTCGCGTCGCTGAGGTGTGATGATATTGTTTCTCGTCCTTTCTATAACACAAGTCTGTATGTCGCGGCAGGACATTACAACAGGAAGTACGACGATCTTTCCACCGCGCCTGCCGACACCAATGGCCTCAGTTACAACCAACAGGTAAGCTATTTTGATGCACGGCTCTTTGGAAAAATCAAAGGCAAAATCGCTTATTCCTTCACGTTGAACGGCGAGTATCTTGCAAATCAAGGGTCTTTTTTAAACGGTTCTACGATTTCTCCTCTGGATTATAGCACATATAACTTGAATCCGAGGATCAGTGCTGTACGGTATTTTGGTCGCCGCGGGTATTTGGGCCTTTCGTATGGAAGACAGGTTTCCAGGCCTAATGTCAAACAGCTGAACCCATACGAGAATAAAGTCAATCCTCATCATATCCGGACAGGAAATCCGTATCTGAAGGGATCCAAAACGGATTCCTATAGCGCATTATTTATGTATACCCCAGCCCCCAAGTGGATAGGTATCATTAATATAAGAGCCACTTATTCTGCAACGAATGGTTCGATTCAGAACGTTACCACATGCATGCAGGATGGTACTATGAAGAGTTCTTTCTACAATTTGGGCAAGTCGGAGAATTTTTATATCAACAGTTCTGTAAGATTAAAACTCTTAAGTTATCTTCGTTTGAATTTGTTTTCGGCATATTCCAGAGCATATTATGCACTCCCGTCTGGAAGTAAAAACGTCGTTGCTCTACCCAGGGGGGTTGTTTCGCTCTCCTGGGTTCCTGATTTATATGAGCTGCATTTTGATTTGAGAATGAATCCTTCTTCACAGTCAGTACAATCATCCAAACTTATATTTGAACCGTCATCAAGCATCTCTGTGTCCAGATACTTCTTAAAACCAAATATAACCGTATCTTTGGATGTCGAAGATTTATTGCATAAGGGCGGGTTGAAAGAGAGTGTAATAAGTTCAGAAGATTTTATCCGCCATGACTGCGTCGAAAGAATTGGGCGGCGCTATATTCTGACCATTACATGGCAATTCGGGCGTTTCAAGAACACGACCATTTCTCCCGTAAAAGCATATGATATGTAGTCTTCCTTAAGTGGATGTAATTAACTATTATTTAAATTATTATGAAGATTAGGTTTATTTCCATGGCAGCTTTCGTTCTGCTTGTTCTAGACTCAAGTACCGGGTCTGACGCAAAGGGTTTTGTCGATTCATCTCAGAGCATTGGCCCTACGGAATTATCATTTTCGCAGCGAGGTTTGATGAGAACGACAAGGATTTTCAACTTTATAAAAGGTTGGATTATAGAAAAAAAGAGTTATGAAGATGTAACAATGTCAACCAATTTCATAAATGATGTTGGAATGGATTCTTTTGACTTCTATGAATTGAGCATAGCGGTCGAAATAGAATTTGATGTGAATGTTGCATTTGCAATGATCTTCAATGAACTTTTGATTGTTGAAGACCTGGTATATGCAATTGAGGCTGCGATGTAAATCAAAAGATTTAGCCAGTTGCTTGTTTTAAAGTCCATTCTTGTTGCGGCCATTACAGCAGGAACAGCGTGCCCTAGGCAAAACGCAGACCGCCTGGTTGGTATTGTCGCCAAAATTCCCTATTTTTACGAAGTTTATGTACAAGATAGGGGATTACATCCATAACGGACTTCTGTATCTGAACAACCTTGCCCGGCCCAGGCATAAGAAGCTGAGCCAGTTGATGATATATGCCACGACCATCTGCCAGTCCCGTTGCAAGCACTGCTCCATCTGGCAGAAGCCCCACGAAAGCCTGACTCTCGACGAGATCAAGGCCATAGTCGGCAGCAAGTGCGTCACCCGCAGGACCGTGGTGGGCCTGGAAGGGGGAGAGTTCGTGCTGCATCCGCAGTACCGGGAGATAATGGCCTGGCTGCGGGACAATCATCCCTATTACACCTTGCTCTCCAATGGCCTTGCGCTGGCGAAGGTCATCGATGCCGTGCGGCAGTACAAGCCGGTGCGTCTCTACATCTCTCTCGATGGCGACAAGGACTCCTATCCGGAAGTGCGGGGTGTGGATGGCCACGACAAGGTCATAGAGCTGATAGAGACCCTGAAGGACGAGATTCCCATCTCCCTGATGTTCTGCCTCACCCCCTGGAATTCCTTCAAGGATATGGAGTATGTGATCGGGGTGGCGAAGCGCTACGGCATCGACGTCCGCATAGGCATCTATGGTACGATGGATTTTTTCGATACCAAAGCGGAACTCCTTGAGGCAGAGAATTTTAAGGACAGTATTCCGGCAAGCATCCACGACACCGAAGAGAATTTCGATTTCGTCGCCCTCTACGATGAATGGAGGAACGGCAGGCTCAAACTGCGCTGCCAGAGCATCTACGGGAGTCTGGTAATCCATAGCAACGGAGATGTTCCCATCTGCCAGAATCTGGGCGTCAACCTCGGCAACATAAGGGAGAATAGCCTGGACGATATTTTCAACGGCGAGGCGGCTCACAAACTTCAGTGCGAGCACGACCGCAACTGCAACGGCTGCTGGATCAATTTCCACCGCAAGTACGACATCATCCTGCTCCGCAACTTCGAAAAGGTTCTCCCCAAACGGGTGATAGAATGGTTTTACGGCCCTTATCAGTGGACTGACGACCGCCGGATGACATATAAACGCTACTTCAAATGATTATGGGTATCATAGACAAATACAAGAGGGCCCGCAGTGAGGCCTTCCTGAAGGAGACCTACTCAGGTGCATATGCATTCGTCGGCCTTGGCCAGCATAGCCTGAGTAATCTGTATCCGGTCATCAACTATCTTCAGCTTCCCCTTAAGTATATCTGTGTTACGTCGGAATCGAAGGCTGCGCTAATTGGGAAAAAGTTCCGCGGAGTAACGGGAACCACCGACCTGGATACCGTCCTTGCAGATCCGGATGTGAAGGGAGTGTTCGTCGCCGCCAGCCCCAAAGCCCATTTCAGCATTGCGCAGAAGGTACTGCAGAGCGGAAAGGCACTCTTCGTGGAGAAGCCCCCGGTGCAGAATGGTACTGAACTGGAAAGCCTTATTGCACTGAACAAAGGCCTTGCGGTTGCGGGATTACAGAAACGCTATGCCCCGGCGGTGCGCATCCTGAAAGATAAATTGGCTAAAGAGAAACTGATCAGTTACGATCTGCACTACTGCACCGGTGCATATCCTCAAGGCAATTCCCTTTTGGACCTCTATATCCATCCTCTGGACCTGGTATGCTACCTTTTCGTCAGAGTTGAAATCACCGCCTGTGAGAAAACAGGAAAGGATTCATTCCTGCTGATGCTGCGTCACAAGGATATCTGCGGCACGCTGGAGCTGTCCACTGAATACAGTTGGACCGATGCCAGCGAAATATTGAAAGTGAATACCGGAACCGGGCTTTATGAACTGGACCGCATGGAACGCCTCAGCCTGGCACTTAAACCCACTGTAATCGCCGGCATCCCTCTCGAGAAAACCGGGCTTGGCAACAACGGAACAAAAGTTCTGTTCGAGCAGAACAGTTTCTCACCCGTACTCACTCAGAATCAGGTCTATACCCAGGGCTTTTACGACGAGGTGCGCAACTTCGCCCTCCGTGTCGAGGGTCAGAAGGCCGAGGCCCTCTCCGACCTTGCATCCCTGCGCGACACCTACCAGCTTCTGGACAGCCTGGGATAGTATTATTTTACCTCCAGACCAAGGTCGGCGATAAGGGCTGCGATTTCGCTGTTCTCGAAGAAGATTTTAAGATCGTTGGCGTTCATGGCATCATCATTTTTAATTCAACGATGCAAAGGTACGCCCGTGTTTTGACAGGTTTTGTCAATTATAAAAAATATCAGAAAGTTGATGTGTACTTCCCTAAAAAAGGTTGACACTTACAGGGTCTCTCAACTGTATTATGTTGACATTTTCCCTAAAGAAGTTGTCATTCGCTCCTGCTTTGGTTGTCGCTTATTGCGCCGGAGCTATGGAAGTTCATTCGGCCGGCCGTAGCGGCGGGCATACCTCTGGAGAAAATCGGGCTTGGAAGAAGTAAGGGACTTCGCGCAGTGCACCCAGGGACGCAGGCAAAAGCTCTATAAGCTTATTGAGGATCTACGGAAAATCCAGCCCTGAATATAAATAAGCACTTCCTGTTTGCATAGTTTTTTGCATTTCGCTGAAAAATACTTACCTTGCGGAGCAATAACCAATACGACCGAGCAATATGTCACGCAACCTTTTCTTTTTGGCTGTAGTTATTCTCTTCACGACCCTTTCATGCAGCAAGGACGGCGGTTCCGCCACCGGCGACCCCTATTTCAGCGTAAGCAAAGAACTCAAGGTTCAGTTCGCGCCCGGGAATCTGGCTTATGACAAAACGGACGGATACTACTTCGTAGCTCCCAGCGCTCAGGGAGACCTCTTCTGCTGGGGCACCGGCGACCGCCCCCTGTACCGGTCCGACGACGTTGATTTCAATGAATTCGGGACCTTTGTGGACTGGGGCAAAGGCGTCCAGGCGGATGGCGGAACTTGGCGCACCCTGTCCGGGCCCGAGTGGGGATACATCCTCGACTACCGCAAGAACGCATCCAAGCTTTACGCCGGCGCAACCGTATGTGATCGCTGGGGCGTGCTCCTGCTGCCCGACAACTGGAAGGCGCCGTCCGGCGTCAAGATCAAGACCTACAGTGCAAACAGCACCTCATTCGAAGACAATGTTTTCGACGAATCCGGATGGGAGAAGATTGCCGCTGCGGGCGCCGTATTCCTGCCCTACTACGAAGCTACCGAAAAAGATCGTTACGGATACGATTACTACGAACCTAAAGGGGAATACCACAGTTCTTCCAATTATGTTTACGGAGGAATGGAGTACAACTATACGGTTTCTACCCTGGAAATCAACAAGAGCGCAGGTTCAAGCATAATCATGTGGAATGTCCAGCGGTCCCGCGCCAACCGAGCCGCAGTGCGTCTCGTTAGGGATATAAAGTAATATCAGGCCTTCCAGACCTTGAGATACTGCTGCAGTGCCCACATTTCATCGCGGTAGCGGGCGGCTTCGGAGAATTCAAGGTCTGCGGCAGACTTCTGCATGCGGCGGCGGTCTTCCTCTATCATCTTCTCGATCTGCTCGCGGCTCATGGAGCGTATGACCGGATCCTGGAGCAGGGCGGCGAGGTCGGCCTTCACATAGCCGTCTACGAAGGCGGCGCCGGGCTCCCGGTGGGAATCGTGCCCAAGCCCTACGCTGACCACTCCGGAACCCAGATCGGAGGGGTTCGGAATGTAGACGGGATCGTCGTAGGAATTGGCTGCGCTCACTCGGCCTGTAGTGCCGTTCGCCACGCGCGGATTCATTGCCTTCCCGCCTCCCATCGAGGCCAGTTCGGATGCCAGCACATTGCTTCGCGTCTCGATCTGCTTTGGAGTGATTCCGTGCAGCTTGTTGTATTCCATCTGCTTGGTGCGGCGACGGTTGGTCTCGCGTATGGTTTCCTCCATCGAAGGAGTTATCTTGTCGGCATACATGATCACCAGGCCGTTCACGTTGCGGGCGGCACGGCCGGCGGTCTGGGTAAGGGCGCGCGTAGTGCGCAGGAACCCTTCCTTGTCGGCATCGAGGATGGCCACGAGCGACACGCTGGGCAGGTCCAGGCCTTCGCGTAGCAGGTTCACGCCAACCAGCACGTCGAACAGTCCGTTCTTGAAATCCTCTATTATCTCCACGCGCTCGCCGGTATCCACGTCGGAATGGATGTAGCGTACGCGGATGCCGATGCGGCGCAGGTATTCGTCCAGTTCCTCAGCCATCCTCTTGGTGAGGGTAGTCACCAGCACGCGTTCATCCACCTCCGCACGCTTGCGTATCTCCTCCACCAGGTCATCTACCTGATGCTCGATGGGGCGCACCTCGATGGGAGGATCCAGCAGGCCGGTGGGGCGCACAACCTGCTCTGCCACAAGGCCTTCGGACTTCTCCAGTTCGTATTCAGCGGGGGTGGCGCTCACGTAGACTTTCTGGCCGGTGATGGCCTCGAACTCGTCGAAGGTGCAGGGGCGGTTGTCGGCCGCTGCGGGCAGACGGAATCCATATTCCACCAGCACGCTCTTGCGGGAGTGGTCGCCCCCGTACATCCCGCGTATCTGCGGCAGCGTCACGTGGCTCTCGTCGATGAAGGTGATGAAATCCTTGGGGAAGTAGTCTATTAGGCAGAAGGGCCTCTGGCCGGGCTGGCGGCCGTCGAAGTAGCGGGAGTAGTTCTCGATTCCGGGGCAGTATCCCATCTCCTTGAGCATCTCCAGGTCGTTCTCCACCCTCTGCTGCAGGCGCTTGGCCTCTATTGGCTTGCCGATATCTTCGAAGTAGGCCATCTGCTTCACCAGGTCGTCCTGGATCTGGGAGACGGCTGAAACCACCCGCTCGCGGTTGGTCACGAAGTTGTTGGCCGGATATACGTCCACGCTGTCCAGGGCTTCTATAC
>JAEEGJ010030478.1_pt1 | contig 10537 bp, 10 predicted proteins | sample 8958761 | NCBI WGS metagenome assembly JAEEGJ01 (sample SAMN16246546, study PRJNA631951) | gut metagenome | biome: gut microbiome; feature: rumen; material: RS-attached | host: Bos | place: Iran: Karaj | collected 2018-10
GAGGGCGCGACGGATTTCCTTCATCGTGTCGGCAATATTCACCTCAGTGATATAAGCCTGTCCCTTAAGGACTTTGAACGAACGTTCTAGTTTTTCGCTTAAACCTTCAAACATAGTTATTCTAAATTTGGGTGCAAAGGTAAGAAAATTTCAGCGATTTGTAGCAAAACCCGCGAAACCTTAGTAATTTTGCACGATTTTTAATTCTTGGAATCATGATCAAAGAAAACCTTGAAAAAATCAGGGCGACACTGCCCGAGTCAGTGACTTTGGTAGCTGTCAGCAAAACCAAGCCCGTTAGCGACTTGCAGGAAGCTTATGACGCTGGACAACGTATTTTCGGCGAAAACCACGCCCTTGAGATGCGCGACAAACATGAGGCGCTGCCGCAAGATATCCGATGGCACTTCATTGGCCATTTACAGACCAACAAAATCAAATACATCATCCCTTTTGTCACACTCATCCATAGTATAGACTCGGCTAACTTGCTTGAGGCCGTCAACAAAGAAGCCAAGAAGCACGAACGTGTTGTCGATTGCCTGCTACAATTCCATATTGCGCAGGAGGAAACCAAATTCGGCCTCGACATGGATGAGGCTCACCAATTGCTTGATTCAGAAGCGTTCAAGCAGATGGAAAATGTGCGTATCTGCGGCGTGATGGGCATGGCCACTTTCACTGACGACGAGGCAGAAGTCCGCAAGGAATTCAAACATTTGAAAGACATATTTGACATCCTTAAGACAGAATATTTTGCCAATCAGCCGCAATTCAAAGAGATTTCGATGGGCATGTCGGACGACTATCCGATTGCCGTGGAGGAAGGTGCGACTTTGGTGCGTGTGGGAAGCAAGATATTTGGAGCGAGACATTATAACGTTTAATAAATGAATCGGCCCTTCGACAAGCTCAGGGACCTTGCCAAAAAGCGAAGGTCGTTGAGCCTGTCGAAACGCCGACCACAACTATATGACCTCTTTAATACCATTATTATTATTGATTGTCGGCTTCGTTGCCCTGATTCTAGGTGCCAACTGGCTTGTCAACGGAGCTACCAGCGTGGGCATCCGTGCCAAACTGTCGCCACTTATCATCGGTTTGACCATCGTGGCCTTTGGCACATCGCTGCCTGAGATGATTGTCAATGTGTTTTCGTGCATCAAAGGTAGTCCTGGGCTTGCCATTGGCAACATCATCGGGAGCAATACGATGAACATTTTGCTCATTCTTGGCGTAAGTTCAATTATCTGGCCTATCGATGTGAGCCGTGTCTCCATCCGCCGCGACATCCCTGTGGGCTTTGTAGCAACCCTTGCCATTACTTTGATGGCTAACTACTTTTTCTCGGGTCAGGCGCGTACCATCAATTGGATTGAAGGCATCGTCCTCCTGTTGATGGGTTTCGCTTACCTGCTGCTGACCATGCTGAAAAACGACCCAAAAGAAGAAACTGAAGATGTGCAAGAAGCCATGCCTTGGGGCAAGACCATCCTTGCATTGGTTTTTGGTATTGCTGGGTTATACGTTGGTGGCGAACTTGTTTCAAACAACGCGCAAATCTTGGCTAAGAACTGGGGCATGGATGAAGGCACTATCGGCTTGACCGTAGTGGCAACTGCCACATCTTTGCCCGAGCTCATCACTTCCATTGTGGCTGCTTTGAAGAAGAATTCCGGCATCGCCATCGGCAATGTGTTGGGCTCTAATATCCTCAACATTTTCATGGTGTTAGGCGTCAGTTCCATCATCACCCCTTTGCCTTTCGAGCCGATGATGAACAAGCAGCTGATGATTCTCTTTGCTGCCAATATCCTCATGCTGATGTTTGTCTTCACAGGTAAAGGTCGCATGATTTCCCGCTGGGAAGGCGCTTTGTTGACGTTGGGCTATGTGGGCTTTATGTGGTTCTCGTTGGTGATGCAATAAAAAACAGTAGAGACGTAGCGCGCTACGTCTCTACCTGAATTATCCTATCAAATTATTCCCAATCAATCATCAGCCAGTTGGAAGGCAGCCTTTACCGCTTCGTAATTGCTGTAGTCGACATCGCTACGGATGTTGTACAGTGTGGCTTCAATGGCTACGATCTTGAAGTCGTGGGTGTCGGGGCGATAGCCATCGTAGAAGTCACTCTCCGTCCAGAAGAGACGCACACCACCGTTATTTAAAGTAGCTACCTCGATAGAGGCAGCGCAGTTGATGAGTTCTTGCTCGCCATTATTGTTGGTAATCAAATCCTGATAATAGTAGGTCAATGGCACTTGTGACCAGGCCCCGGCAACATTCATATAGACGAATACTGCACCATAGTTGAAAACATTATCGTTGATGGCTGGATAGTCAATTTCGACCATCCATTGGCAATCATTTACCCATTGCCAATCATTGGAATTAATAGTCAATGTAGATGAAGCAACATTGACATAGCCATCATTTCCGTCATTTCCAGCAGGGCCTTGCGGACCAACTGGACCAACTGGACCAACAGGACCGGCAGGACCTTGGGGACCTTGAGGCCCCATAGGACCAACCTTGGTACAAGTAGCTGAAAACAAGACTGCTAAAATCATCATGCAGAATATGCTGAACTTTTTCATTGGTTGAATTTTAATTGTTTTACTAAAATATAGAGACGCGCCATGACACGTCTCTATCTGAATTATCCTATCAAATCATTATCAATCGTCAGCCAATTGGAAGGCTTTCTTCACAGCCTCGTAGCTACTGAAGTCGACATCGCTGCGGGCGTTGTACAGCGTAGCCTCGATGGCCACAATCTTGAAGTCGTGGGTGTCGGGACGATAGCCGTTATAGAAATCGCTTTCAGTCCAGAAGAGGCGCACACCACCGTCGTTCAGGGTAGCCACCTCGATAGAGGCTGCGCAGTTGATGACTTCCTCTGTGCCGTCATCGTTTGTCAGTAAGTCTTGATAGTAATAGGTCAGCGGCACTTGCGACCAGGCACCTTCAACATCCATATAAACAAGCACTGCGCCATGGTTATACACATTGTCGGTGATGGCAGGGTAGTCAATTTCAACCATCCATTGGCAGTCGTTCACCCATTCCCAATTGTTGGGATAGATGGTTATGGTTGACGAAGCCACATTAGCGTTACCATCATGTCCGGCAGGACCTTGTGGACCACGGCAAGAGGCTAAAAAAGAGACGGCAAGAATCATCATGCAGATTACACTAAGCTTTTTCATTGTGTTAGATTTTTGAATATTAAACATTGAATTATTTTCATTTTACGTTGCAAAACTACAAAAATCCTGCCAAAAAACCAGCCGTTCCCGAAAAAATCAGGAACGGCTGGCTCTTTTCTGCAAAAGTAATAACCTTATGGCAGGAACGGCATTTTCACCACAACAGCCTTGATGAGCTTGTTGCGGATCTTGATGAAGATTTCAGTGTCCTTCTTGCTGAAGGCCTTCTTCACCAAAGCGGTGCCGATGTTCTTGCCAGTAGAAGGTGACGGACTACCTGAGCGTACCATACCGATGCAGTTGCCTTCGGCATCGCAAACCTCGTAGCCGTTACGCGGAATGCCGCGGTCAATCATCTCGAAACCAACAATCTTCTGGCTCACACCATTGGCCTTCTGAGCGGCGAAGATTTCACGGTTGAGGAAGTCGTTGCCGTCGACGAACTTGGTGATCCAGCCGAGACCAGCCTCGATGGGGCTGATGGTGTCGTCAATTTCGTGACCGTAGAGGCAGAAACCCTTTTCGAGACGGAGGGTGTCGCGGCAGCCTAAGCCTGCGGGCATGATGCCGAACTCCTTGCCAGCCTCAAAGACAGCGTCCCAAACTTCCTTGGCGTGGGCTACGGGGATATAGATTTCGCAACCACCTGAGCCTGTGTAACCCGTGGTCGAGAAGATGATGTTGTCGACACCAGCAAAGTTGATGATTTGGAAGGTATAATACTCCATATCCACCACATTGGCCTTCGTGAGCTTCTGCATGGCTTTCAGGGCGTTGGGGCCTTGTACGGCCAGCTGAGCCCATTCTTCGCTCTCGTTCTTGAAGTCTTCACCGAGGGTCATGCCAAACTTCTCGGCAATTTGGCTCATCCAAGCCCAGTCCTTGTCGATGTTGGCGGCGTTGGGCACCATGAAGTAGTGGTCGTCGGCAATGCGGTAAACAAGCATGTCGTCTACGATACCACCCTTGCCGTTTGGCAAGCAGGTGTATTGCACCTTGCCGTCGCTCAAAGCAGCAACGTCGTTGACGGTGCAGTATTGCATGAACTGCTTAGCCATGGGGCCTTTGGCACGGAACTCGCCCATGTGGCTCACGTCGAACACGCCGACATTGTTGCGGACATTGTTGTGCTCTTCGACAAGGCCGGTATATTGGATCGGCATGTCGTAACCGGCAAATTCAGCCATCTTGGCACCCAGGTCGTGATGGATCTGGTTGTAAGGGGTTTTCTTTAATTCGATGTTTTCCATTATTTTTGATTTAAAGATTTAAGATTCAAAATTCAAAATTCAAGAATTCGTAACTTCCAACTCTTAACTGCTAACTTATCTTCTTGTGTCGTGCAGTCCTTTCTTGAAACTGGGACCAAATTGCAGTTTCGTGTACTTGAGGTCGTAAACGGTGACCACCTTCGCGGGATCGGCGTTCATCTGGCGTTTCAGCGTGCAGCCATTGGCGGGGTCGACCCAATATTGGATGACCACGTCTTCGTCCTTGAAGTCGACGAAGAAATGCCAACAGTTGATGTTGAGTACCTTTTCCATTCCGACATAGTAGTTGGAGAGGTTGGTCTTGTCCACCTCGGTGGCAAAGGAGTTGATGATGGGGAAGCTTTCGCCGAAAGCTTCAAATTCCCAGTCGACGTCGTCGGTCCAACCTTGTGCATCGGGACGGTAGTACCAGTTCTTACCAGTCTTGATGTTCCAGAAACGGTCGATGCCTAAGCCATCGTTGTAGGCTTCGTCGTCACCATGTCTCATATAGGTCTCGTTGCGTTTGGTGCCCAAGTCGTTGATGGTGATGAAGAAATTGTCGGTGGGAGGATTGAACTTATAGACGCCCGTAAAAGCTTGCGTGGCAGGCTTCACTGGCTTCTCGACCACGACGGGGACATCGTTCGGGTCAAAAACAACAAAGCAGGCCACAGCCACAGTGCCATTGTCATTGCATGTGGCGATGATACTGCTTTTGCCTACACTTTTCGCGGTAACCTCAATGCATTCGCCAAACTTGACAGGTTTGAAACTGATGATTTTTGGCCCATTGACGTCGTAGCCGGTGTTGTCGCAGCCGTCGAATGGCTTCCAAACTACGGATTCGTCTAAAGCCATCTTGAATTCTTTCTTATTCATCTCTTGTGCCGTAAGAAGGCCGCAGAAACAGAGAATCATAAAGGTAAATAGTGCTTTTTTCATATTGAAAGGTTTTGAAATTTGACGCAAAAATACAAAATATCTCATTTATGAGCGTAATTGCTGTAGAAAAATGCATTCAGCTATGGTGTTTTTGACATTTTGGGCAAATGCCTTTGAGCACAAAATTGGCACTTTGCATCAAATATCCTTCGGGCAATTGAACTTCAGGAATGGCCAGTTCTTCAAGACAAATGGTCTCGCCACATCGCTCACAATGGAAATGAATATGCATGTCGTTGTCGACAGTATGGTCATGGCTGTGGCAGAGTTCATATCGCACGCCATCGCCGTCTTCAAGCACATGCACGAGATGATGCTCCTTGAAGAGTGTCAAAGCACGGAAGATGCCTGATTTGTCGATGCTGCCAATGCGGTCTTCCAACTCTGTCATTGAGAGGGGACGGCTTCCCTCGGACAAGGCCTTGGCCACGATGATACGATTGGCGGTAGGCTTGATGCCGTGTTCTTTCATCAATAAGGTAAGGTCGGATTCATTCATTGGTTCTGATTTTCTCAAAGGTTTGATCAAAAGCCTTTCGCATCTTTTCTTCGTCACGAATAATTATTCGCAATTCTTCCAATCGAGTGGCATTGTCCGATTCAGGAATCCAAAGGCAAAGGTAGCCTGTGTCGGAATACTTTTCCAACAGATGTTCTCGGAAGCGTTGGTATTGTTGCTCCTTGTCATAGTCGGGGAAGTGGTCTTGAGTGAATTGAATAGTGCGCCGGATGACCTTTTCGGGTGTGATGAGGCGGTCGGCTTCGGCCACGATTTTGCCATAGATGCTGCGTGGCTCGTGACCCGATGAGGCGCGATGATCCTCAGCGGCCTGCGCCATGGTCTCGATTTGGCTTTCATCGAACCATTCTCGTAACTTTCTGTCTTCGCGTATGATGCGCCCCGAGACGAGATGATGGGTATCGCGTTCTTCGCAGAGACCCGTGTCGTGGTAAGCGGCGATGGTGTAGACCATGTTTTCGTCCACATCATAATGCTTGGCCAAGGCTAAGCTTCTTTCTATGACTTCATCGGCATGGTTGCGCTGATGGGCGGCATCGAAATGGTCGTAGCGTGGGAGGATTTCCTGCTCGACGTATGCTATGATCGTGGGATTTACCATCCTCCACCTCCAGCATTCACCGTGGTCACCATCGAATTGACATTCACATTGACGCTTTGTCCACCAGTGTAAGTGACATTACCCGTGTAGTAGCCGTTCCAGTTGGTGCCGCCGCTGATGGTGCCGTTGTATTTCACGGTGTAGCTGTTGCCTGTTTGCAGCTGCGGGTCAGTGAAGAGCATGACCATGCTGTTGCCCCAACCGCCACCGCCACCGCCCGTGAAGGTGGGGCATTGGTAGGTGCAGATGATCGTGCCGTCCGATTTGAGGATTTGAATGGCATAACCAGGCTGCGTGTTGATCTTCAGCGATGGCTGAGTGCAGACATTCGTGCTTGGGTTGCTGGTGCCGCCGCCCGTACCGATGGAAGTGCTGCCTGTAATCTTAAATTGGTTGTTGTCGCAGTCGAAGCCTTCTTCAGGCGAACGGGCACCATTGGAGATGTTGAGGCCACCGTTGAGGAACATAGTGCCGTTCGAGTCGGTGCCATCGTTGTTATCGCTGTGGGCATAATAAATGCCTCCGTTGATGGTGAGGTTCTGTACTGCATTGACGGCGTCGTCTTTCACGGAATAAGCCTCGATGTTGCCTCCATTGATGGTCAGCGTGGCCTTGCTTTCGATGCATTCGCCACCTTCGTTTTGCGTCTGGGTGCAATGCACGGTGATGTTGCCACTGTTGATGGTCAGGTTGCCTTGGGCTTTGACGCCTTTCGGATTGGCATAGTCGCCACCGCCCCATGGGCCGCCACCACCTTGTGTGATGGTGATGCGCTCACCGCTGGTGGTGACATTGAGGGTGAGGTCGTCATTGTTTGCACCTTCCTGCCCGATGACAAGAGTGCCGCCCACGTTGATGCCCTTTCCACCGCGGCCAGTGCTGGTGAGGTTAAAGTTACCGCCAAGCAGTTCCATATTGCCTTCACTTTTCAAGCATGATGAGGTGTAGGCATCCTTGTTGTTTCCGCTGATGGTGTAGGTGGCGCCGTCACCTTGTGTAGTGATGGTGAAGTCACCGCCACTGATGCTCATATTGCCATCGGCACTGATGCTCTTTCCGCCGTGATTGGTGGTAGGCAATGTGATAGTGAAGTCACCGCCTGTGATGTTGATGTCAGTGTCGCATTTGATGGCCGTGCAATAGGCAGGCTCATTTTGGTTGTTGACCAACTGCAGGACAGTGCTACCCGACGAGGTGATGCCGATGGTGCCGCCCGAAATGTTGATGTCGCCGTCAGCCTTGATGCCTTTCGACATGTCGCCGGAGTTGGCGATGATGAGCGTCCCACCGTTAATATAAACAAGGCTGTCGGCCTTGATGCCCTTGCTGTCTGCCCCGCTTGTGTTGAGGGTAAGTGAACCTTCGTTCATGGTGAAAAGGCCCGATACTTTGATGCCTCTTTGGTTTTCCGCCGTGGTGTTGATGGTGAGATCCCCGCCTTGGATGGTGACGTTCCCCGAAATATCGAGGCCATCTGAACCGGCCGAAACAATTTCAAGCGTACCACCGTTCCATGTAAGGTTGCTACTACCATGGATGCCGTCGCTGTCGGAGCCAAGGATACGGATAGTGCCTGAGTTGATGGTGATAGGGCCTTCGATGTTCATGGCATGTTTGGCATTGCCTGTTATTTGTAGAGTTCCTGGACCGTTTACGGTAAGCTCACAAGGCATATCCATTGTCCCTACTTGTGGACCGTTAGCGCCATCGGCGAGTGTTGAAGTGCCTTTGAGTCTCAGTGTTACGGGAACAAAAACGCCCATCGCGATAGCGACAGTAGAAGGGTTTGACAAGGATAAGTTGTCGAGGGTCAAATGGAAAGGTGTCATGCTGTAATAGATTAACCTGCCATTATCCGAGCTACCGGAAACTACGTATGGAACATCCATTCTCCAAGATTCCACATCAACGAAAGCACCGTCTGTATGGATTTGAACCCCGTCATCAGCGAAAGGATTGTCCACCGTTACGGAATTGCCATTGTATGTGATGTAAACTGTGTCGCCCGTGTGTGGTGACTCTTTTCTGAAAATGATACTGTCAATATCCCTGATATTCAGTGTGTAACCTCCATTATCGTCGTTAATGAACATGTGTTCGCCATTAAAACGAAATCCTTCAATAGTGCTCACATCCTTATCATAAAGCATGAAGGCTGTATTGAAGACTTTCATGTGGTAGTTCTGTGCATTAAGGCCTATACAACCAAGCAGGAAGGCCATAATAAATAAGGTCTTTCTCATAGCTTGATCATTTTAAGGGTTTGCGACTCGGTTTTGACCAAATATAGCCCAATAGGAAGATCGGAGATGTCGATGAGTTGGTTTTCAGATACTTCTGCCGATTTTACCAATCGTCCATCCAAGGCATAGATGTTGACGGATTGCTTGCCATTGAGGTTATGGAGCATAAAAGCATCATGAGTAGGGTTGGGGGAGAGGAATACAGATGCGTTTGTTGTTTCCGAAACTCCTTCCGTTTCCTGGCATGTGATTTTGCGGATATCGGCAAGGTTAAAACGGTCTGAACGGACATCTTTGCCATAGACAGCGAGTTCGACGACAAGTGTCTCATTGTCTTCAAAATAGACACGATCGCTTTCGTTCATAAAATAGGTGCGTTCGGTGCCATCGTTCAAATGGATGGTCATCCGGGTGGATTGCGCTGCAAGGTGAAAGGCCAGTCCAAAAAAGAAAGCCAAAAGCAGCAATCCGCGTTTGAAAATGCTTTTCATTGGTAAGGAAATAGGTTTGCAAAATGTTGAAAGATGCAAAAATACACTTTTTTGGAATACTATGGTTCCTGTTTTGGAGAAAAAAAGTTGCTATTGCAGACCTCATCAGGCATGTCTTCCCTGTGGGGGCAGGAGGGCAAAGGCATGGGATCTATGCTTGGTGAGGCCGTTCAATTAAGGCTTATATTTCTTGAACCGCCTCCTATAGATTCCCGCTTACCCACTTTCCTCCGTTGGAATGACATTGGAGGCTAGCTGGCTTAAAGAGCCGTCATATAAGGTGCAGTGACTGACTTTTTACAATCCAACATTTGTTTGGGCGTGCCCGTGAAAATGACCTTGCCACCCATGGCTCCACCGCCAGGACCGAGTTCCACGAGGTAGTCACAAGCTTTCAACATCTCTAGGTTATGCTCGATAAGGAAGATGGTGTTGCCCGCTTCAACCATGGTGTCGAAAAGGTCGAGGATGCGCTTGATGTCGTTGAGGTGGAGACCGTCGGAAGGCTCGTCCATGATGAAGATCTTGCCTGCGTCGCGAAGATAGGAAGCCAACTTGATGCGCTGCAACTCGCCGCCCGAAAGGGTCGAAAGCGACTGATTCAGATGCAAATAACCCAACCCGACCTTGCGCAAAGTCTCCAACTTCTCAGCGATGACGGTGCCGGCGAACATCTCTAAGGCTTTGTTAGCGGTCATGTCCATCACCTCGGCGATGTTCATGCCGTTGACCTTATATGATAAGACTTCGTTGTTGTAACGCAGTCCGCCACAGGCCTCGCAGGTCGTCTCAATGGCATCCATGAAGGCCATGTCGCTGACGATGACGCCCTTGCCTTGGCACACGGGACAGCCGCCTTTGCCATTGAAGGAGAACAAGTCGGCTTTGGTTTTGTTCGTCTTGGCGAAGAGTTTACGGATGTCATCGGCCACTTCGAGATAGGTGGCGGGAGTGGAACGCAAGCTGATGCCGATGTTCTTCTGGCTGATGTAAACGATTTCCTCGGGCTGCGGATAGGCCTTACGGAAGCATTCCATCAACGAGCTTTTGCCCGAGCCGGCCACGCCCGCGATGCCACACATCACGCCTAAGGGCAAATCCACTGTCAGGTTTTTGATGTTATGCAAGGTGGCGCTTTCAAGGTGGAAAAAAGACTTGGGCTGACGAACTTGTTCCTTTATGGAACTTGTTGCGCTGAGCGAAATGCCTGTCAGTGTCTGGCTTCGCAACAATTCGTCGTATCTGCCTTCGAAGACGATTTCACCGCCTTTCATG
>JAEEGJ010030481.1_pt1 | contig 10537 bp, 4 predicted proteins | sample 8958761 | NCBI WGS metagenome assembly JAEEGJ01 (sample SAMN16246546, study PRJNA631951) | gut metagenome | biome: gut microbiome; feature: rumen; material: RS-attached | host: Bos | place: Iran: Karaj | collected 2018-10
ACGGTTATTTATGAGGAAAGAGTTCAGTTTTTAGGAACAAGAAGTGACGGACGAATATATAGTCAGCGTTTCTGGATAAAAGATGTCTATTTTGAAAATAATGTAATATGCAACTCCAAGTTTGTTCAGCGCGGCGTTAACTTGGATTATTAAAGGAGGCTGGGACAGATGAAGATTAATGGTCTAACGAAAAGCATTTCGCTCCTGCTCATTACAGTATTCATAATATCACTGATAGGAACAGCTTCTGCAAAGGCTGAGGCTGCATCTAAAGCGGGCAGCCTAGTGATAGTCTCTACGAAAAAAGAGCTCGTTAAGGCAATAAAGAAAAAGGCAGCATCTACTATTTTATTCAAAACAGATGATTCCGCCAAACTCACGATAAAAAAATATGCTAACGCAAAGAACAAGAAGCTCATAGTCAATGCCAAGAATATGGATATAGTAAATAAGTCCAAGTTCAAGTCGGTAACTATCATGAATGTAAAAACCTGGTCAGAAAGGATATCGGGCAATAACATAGTTCTTGGAAGTGAAAAAGCAGTTTTTTCAATATATAAAAATGTGACGGTCAGCAGTCTCACCGCTCCTGATTACAGAAATATAAAGTTTGGAAAGAAAGCTTCTGTAAAGACTGTAAACTATACCAAAGTGACGCCGGAGCCTACAGCAACCGCTACCCCGGAGGTAACTCCTGAGCCTACGGCAACCGTAACGCCAATTCCTACCGTCACCGTAACTCCGGTTATAACACCTGAACCCACAGTGATAGTGACACCGGAAGTAACACCGGTTGTAACACCTGAACTTATTTCGATTGTCACCCTGACACCTACTTCGGCTCCTGATTATACAGATGATACGACGATCGTTGTCAGCCTGCTCAATGCTCTGCAGATGGGTGCAAACAAGCACAGCGAAAAAGGATATATCACATCCTTTAAGCAAAAATACAGCCTTACGTATAATGATGACACCGAATTTGAGACCGACAATTATGTTCTGTCTTATGATGGCGAGGGATACGTTACATTGTCATATACTGTACGCGATGGTGAAAATATCGAATCCGAAGTCATAGGCAAGGAACTTCTTTCAAAAGCAAATGGTTATCTGTTTGGTTTCCAGAGAGATAAATACTCCTTTAAGGATGATTATACCGATAAAACCGACGCTGAGAAAAGCCGGACTATTGATGAAAACTATGAAGAATTACGAATTTTTGCTGTACAGGTAGATGATGACTATTTCTATGTTGCAAGCAGCGATACCTATACAGATAAGCTTTACCCCGAGGATAACAGGGATGAGTCTTTCAACGGAAAAATAAAGAAAAATCTCGTAGTTGATTCAGTATCTGATAAAATGGTGACCAATACCGCCCAGCAGTTATTATATATGGATGCATGGCCATATATCGAACAACTGATAAAGTATTCCGATACCGTTTTCACAGGGCTCGACATCACAGATACTAACGCCATAAGCCTTTTCATTACAGAAAACAATGTCAGCGTCTGCGATAACGGTGATACAGAAACCATAAGTTTTTCATTTAACTCGGGAGAAATATTCTTTATCGACCCTGAAAAAAAACTTAAAAATGCTCCAAATATCTATGGTAAGATAGAAATAGATAAGAGTACCGGCGAAATGGTTTCATACAGCTACGATCTGAAGGAATTTGCGATCGGATGGATGAATATCGGAATGCAGGGAAAAATGGAATACAATTATGTTGTCGATGAATTTGTTGCAGAAGGTGTTAGGCTCAATGAACCGTTAGGAGACCTGCCTTTTGAGTATGAATATACAGAATATGATGAAAATACTCAGGATGAATTTATTGAAAAGTTCCATGCAAATGTTATGAAGTAATATCGCATACACTTGAAAATAAAAGGCACTGCAAAAACAGGGCTGTTTCACAAAGCATAAAATGAGTTGCTGCAATGATTTATGCGCAGCAACTCATTTTTTTGTTCTTATACTGGATATAACAATTCTTTCAGTGTTTTCATGATTGCGGGAATATCATACGGTTTAGCCAAATGACCATTCATCCCTGCACCTAAAGCGCTCTTTTTATCTTCTTCAAATGCATTTGCCGTGACAGCAACGATTGGGATATTTGCTTTTTCCTTATCATCAAACGCACGGATCAGATTTGTCGCCTCATATCCATCCATTTTTGGCATCTGGATATCCATCAGGATTACGTCATAATAACCTGCTGGTGCTTCTTTCATTTTTTCTACAGCCTCTGTTCCATCATTTGCTATGTCAACTGCAAGACCGACACTGGTCAGAATATTTTCTGCAAGAAGCTGATTCATCTGATTATCTTCTGCAAGCAGAACACGCTTTCCTGAGAAATCCGGCATTGTTTCAGAAAGTGTCTCATTTTTTGATGATGCGCTGCAGATTTTACAAGGGAGCTCAACTATAAATTCGGTACCCTTTCCCTCGGCTGAATTTACTGTGATCACGCCTCCCATCATATCAATGATGTTCTTAGCGATCGCCATACCCAGGCCTGTCCCCTGTATGCCGCTGACCGTGCTGGTCTTTTCACGGGTGAAGGCTTCAAATATAGTCTTCTGGAACTCTTCGCTCATACCAATTCCGTTATCTTTTATACTGAATTCATAATTTACAGTATTCTCAACCGATGACGGCTTCTCAATGACTCGGAAATTGACGGTGCCACCTGATGGTGTGAATTTTATCGCATTTGACAAAATATTCAGCAGAACCTGGTTAAGCCGGAGCTTATCAGTAATTATATCCTCATGCTTAATATCCTTTGTATCAACAAACAGCTTCAACTTCTTAGAGTCAATATTTGACTGAATTATCGTCTGCAGATCATTTATCAGATCCGGTAAATGTACCTCAGTCTCTTCAATAGTCACTTTCCCGCTTTCAATGCGGCTCATGTCCAATACATCATTGATAAGAGCCAACAGATGCTGGCTGGATACTGAAATCTTACCCAGGCAATCCTGCACCTGTTCTTTATCATCAATATGCGATGAAGCCAGTGCTGTGAATCCAACAACAGCGTTCATTGGTGTACGGATATCGTGGGACATATTGTTCAGGAAAGCGGTTTTTGCACGGTTGGCATTCTCAGCAGCAACCAGTGCTTCGGACAATGCTTTCTGGCTCTCCGCAAGTTCTCTGTTTTTCGCTTCAAGATCCTGTTGAGCTTTTTCCTTTTCTTTAACTTCCTTTTTTGTACGGCGTACATCACGTATAAGCAGAAATACTATTATTGCGGCAATAACAAGAATGAGTGAGCCAACCAGCGCCATATTATCGTGCAATACATCTAAAAATCCGTATGAATACAGTCCGCCGGTATAACGATATGAAATATTCTGTGCATAATCCTTACCAAGCACATTGATTCCGCGGTTCAATAGTTTCAGCAGCCCCTCATTGCCTATCTTTACACCAAAGCAGCGATCGTCATTTTGGCTCGACTGACGGATAGACAGATCCTCATATTTAGTGTTTTTCAGGATTTCATTTACCCGCAATCCATTCAGTGTCGTGCATTCTATCTTGCCTGAAACAACAGCAGCAAGACTTTCTTCAATAGAAGAGAAGAAAACGATTTTCGCATCAGGATAGTTGGTCCGCACATAATAGTATTGCATGCGGTTATTTTCATTGACTGCAAACTGGGATGTGGTTGCTGCACCGAATTCACCCTTATATACCAGGGCAGTGGGTGCTGAAATAACTGCATTTGACTGATAAATACCATTCTCTTCTGAATAATACAATCCGCCACCGACAGGGAATGCCACATCTATAACACTGGCAGCCATGTCGGCAATCATATCATCATAACTTTTGTAGCCTCTGTATGTAACTTTAGTCTCCGGGATGCCCAGCGCTTTCATGATATCCGGGATCATATCTTTGATTACACCGGTCACATTTCCCGACTTATCCGTGTCACTATACGGAAGGTAGTTTTCAAGATAACCGATATTAAGTGTCTTATGGGTATCCATCCACTCGCGTTCAGCCTCTGAGAATGCTTGTGCCGTAACACTGACTGAATAATACTTGGCTCTCAGTGAACTCAGGTAATTAGGTTCGTTGGCAGCCAGTAATGCCTGAGCTGAATTCAACTCTGTTAAAAGTTCCGGCCTGTTTATGTTTACACACAGATAATAATCCGATGTACCGAAAACCGTCAGGACTTCAGCGTGTTCCCGTCCGTATGCACCATCACTTTCTGCCGCAAGAACGTTTACTTCATGGGAATCGAAAGCGTCAAATAAGCGGGTATAGTCAGGGTAGGTAACAATCTCAGCATCCACATGATGTTCATCAAGATACTTATTAAGTGTGCCAACCATTGCACTGTCAAGTACACCGATCATGATTCCATTTAGCGATGCTGAATTTGCTGTGATATTTATATCCTCTTCATGCTTAACAAGATAATATGATTCATTGCCCATTACGGCATCCGGATAACCGATTATCCTGGTACGGTCTTCCCTCATCGCAAGCCCTGCAAGCAGGTCTATCTCGCCGTCCAGAAGCATCTGATACAGGTCACTGAACTCTCCATACACATATTCGTATTCCCAGCCTGTATACTCTGATAACTTACGATAGTATTCGTATGCATATCCGCTCTTGACTTCACCTTCGCCGGCTCCCTCTTGAAATACTTCATTCTCATAATAGCCTACACGAACTCTTTCTGTTCTCGTATTGGCATATACGGCAACAGAAAAGCAGCCGATCATGGCAAAAATTGCACAGGCAAAAAGAATAAACCTGAGTAATGATATTCTATTCCGTTTATTCCGAATCCGTATCATAGCAGCTGCTCTCCTGTTTCCAAAGGGAATATTTTATCCGGCATTTTCAGGATACCACTCATTAATCACATCCGTAGGAATTTCAAAATGCTGGTAGTCCTTTCTGTCAGTCCATGCTCCGCCCCATTCAAAACCTTTTTCAATAATCATCCTTTTTTAAAACGCCCGTATTTACCGTAATCATCTTTGCCTGCCACTATTACACAGGTATACTTTTTCCCGTTCTCACCAAGTATTGTAAGCTTTGTGGTGCCGGCCTTATGTATCTTAATTTTCCCCTTTTCATTTACAGTAGCTAGTTTTTCATGCTTGATGCTATAGCTTACTGTACGAACACCTTTTAGCTTAACATATAGCTTGTCCCCGACATTACAGATTTTTTCGGTAGCTGTGATATAAGGTCTGATATAATTGAATTTCTTTGTCTTACTCCAGGCAGAACTATCTTTGCCTTTTACGGAACGTATCCTGAAGTAATATGTTTTCCCGCTCTTAAGCTTCCTTAAAACCCTTTGAGTTAATGAACCGTCTTTGATCCTTACAGTCTTAACTCCGGTATCAAAGCTTTTATCCGTACTAAACTGCAGCTCATAGCCTTCTATACCTTCTGCCTCGGTCCATGCAACAGTAAGATTCCCTTTTTTCGTGATTTCAAAGCCTGATATCTCAGTCTTCTCAAGAGACGGAGTCTTAATCTCCTCTGCAGGACTATTTTTATCGTCTGCAGTACTTCCGTCCGTTCCGTTATCCTGTGAATTATTATCGGAAATGTCGGTATTATAGGCATCACTATAATAATATGCACCAGGAAGGATATTGTAGGAAACAGTTATCCTGCCTGTATAATTTCCTATCCCCTCAAGCTGAGCTTCATAATAACCTGCGTAAATAGGATCCGGCAGGCCTTCCACCTTTTGCCAGGTATAATCAATGCCCTCCCTTAAAACAGAACCGTTAAGCGAAAGCCTGGGGCCCTGCTGACTGCCGTTATAATATACATCCGATACGGTCACCATATCAATATTGTAAATTGTTTCGTTAACATCACTGATCATATCAGAAATATTAAATTCATGCTCGTAAATATCTTTTATAACGTATTTGAATCTATAACCCTCTATATCTTCCACACTATCTGTATCTACCAAAACAAGCCTGATAGAATCTGCATTCTCCTTTGATATGGAAAAACTTGATAATGTGAGCGGGAAGTAAAAATAATATTCATAAGCTGACATATTTCTGAAACCGACACAGGTATGTACATCCTGTATAGTTCTGTTCAGCATTGAAGCAGATACGGGACGCATTCCATCCTCATTGGAAAGATATATCTGTGACAGCCTGTATCCATCCGGTTCTGATTCAAATATAAGTCTTCCGTATATTTCATCATCATCCTCGAAGTATTCATCCAGGCCGTCATTCCTGAAGCTTATATGTACGATAGCTTTTTCTTTTTCAAAAATGCAGTTAGCAGCGTGAAGCCTTCCCTCTGCATCCTGTAATGCATAAATCTGTTCCTGAGTCGAGGGAATGATCCATGTGCTTTCGTTTTTCGAATACCATTTAATCTGATCACCGATCAGCTTTTCAAGGGAATCGTTTACATTGCCTTCCATATCACCCGAATCCAAGCTTCCGTAAACGGTATCCAATGCAAAATCAAAGGCATCCGGCATATATGTGAGATAGTATTCAAAACCCTCGCGTTCTTCCAAATACTTTTTAACCGCAGTTAATTCCGGTATGAATTTTACTTCAACCTCATCGATAATGCGCTTATAGGTATTCTTTATGTTAACCATGAAACCTTCATATTCCTTTGCTTTATATTTTGCAACGGAAATATTTTCTATGATCACGGCGTCGGCAGCCTGCTGGCTTATAAGTCCGGACAACCAGTCGGACATATATTCTTCACCGCCGACATAATTAAGAACATCAGATAAAACATCATCCCAGAGGTTAAGAGAGCCATTAGAAGTCTTAACCGTATGTGCCTTCCAGTACTCCCTGACTTTCTCATAGTCTATCTCGTTTTTTGGGATACCTGATGCTGCAAGGGCAGATACAGCCTGTCCACATTCTGTAACAAGTGAATACTCTATTATTGTTGCCAGGTACGATGACAGGAATCGCATAGCATCTGTATTTTTATTGTGATTACCTTTCCCCAGCTCCTTTATGGTATTGAAATAGTCATACAATCCGGTGCTCGATGTTATATTAGGGAAGAATATATACATGCCGCTGCCCGGAAGCTTGCCATATCCAAGATCACCGTCACCATTCATGTATGTAACATAATCAGTTTCTATCTTTTGTGTGTTTCCTGCGTAGATTATAGTTTCGTCATTTAATATTTCAAGCAGTTTTAGCGTTGCATCCTTATAATCATTTAAAGGTGTATAGCTGCCATCCGCGATGTTTTTCTCACTGACCTCTTTTGCGGCAACAGTCATTATAGAAAGCAGATTTCCAAAATCCCTGTAAGCATCATCTGTATACATATAGGAATTTCTTACGGCATCAAGCTCGTCATAATACATAAGACCGCTTTCCGTGTCAGTGGTTATCTCGCTGTAAAGAATATCATTCCACTGAGTAAGATAATCCAGGAATCCGCTCTCCTGAAGTTTTCCTGAATTAACGACTGCCAGAGTACCGTCCTCACCATACCCGGGGCTTGAAAGATCTTCATCATAAAATTTTATAAAACTGTCTACTATGATCTTTCCAAGTTCATAACCGTCCATATCAGGATCATCCTTAAGAGATGATATCCATCCGCTGTACTCCTGACCGTAGCTGGGCTCTGTCAATGCGGACGCGATATAGTAATCTGTATATGGAGCAACCAAAAGATTCAGTTCGACGGAATTCATCAGACAAGTATCAAAATCTATAAAATCAAACTTGTCGCCATATAAGGTAATATCATTTTCAGACAATGCAGTCACTATTTCCGACAGTGTCATGACATCAGCTTCGTATGTTTCAATATCTATACCAAATTCGTCATAACCATATCCTCCGTCAGGACCGCTTCCGTGGTCCCAGAGAACAAGGTCATACTTTTCAGCCGGAAATCTGTTAACCGTATAATTGATAAAAGCCTTTAATGTATCAGGATCCGTCATCAGTTCATTGGGAGATGTTTTAGCTTTCTCGCCATCACCGGTCACGCCATCTCCATCTATCAGGATCATTTTTGAACTAAGCTGTGTGTTACCGTCTGTTTCAGTAGCATCCGCACCCTTTATTTCCCATATCTGATTATATTTGTTGCTGATTTCGCCGGGGCTTAAGCCTGTTGCAGGGTCATAAAGGTTTTCAGCAGGCACATACCATCTCCTTGCTCCTCCGGTCATGGCTATAACCTTTATATCATCGTTCTCGGAGAATTCTGAACCAAAAATCTGATTCAGGTTATGGGTTGCCATCTCATCCCACGATTCAAGGTTTGATCCGCATATGTAGAGCATTATGGTACGTTTATATTTACCATAATAAGAGTCCATATCCCTAACCAGACTCAGAGTCCTCTGAGGATAATGATTTGCAAGGATTTCCTTATAATTCCTGATCAGTGTTCTTAAATGATAAAGATTTAATGATTCCTCATATCCTACAGGTCCCGATAACAATCCCTCATCGTAACCCTTGAGGTATTCTTCTTCATATGCTTTATTATATGCTTCGATATACTCAGCGGTCATCCAGTCACTTTCATAAAAGTATTCATTTACCGGATTTTTTTCGTTTCCGTTAACCGCATTTGCAAACCCGCTTGTATAGCCTTCTGTTATGCCATCATGTGTGCCGCGTTCAGCAAGGTTCTCCCTGTGGCTCTGGCCTAATGCATACCCTTCAGCGTATGCCTGCTTGTATGCAGCGATATATGCATCGGTATAGACCTGGCCAAGTTCCTTTATAAACTCAGGTTCGTCATTATATTCTTCGTCATCAAATCCATGGGTATATCCATCGGATTCACCCATGCTTGAGCCCTCGTACGTGCCCATTTCATCATCGGGCATCTGATAAAAACGTACATTTTTCTCATAAAATGCATCGTAATCCCTGTCGGGATAATAATAGAAATCAAACACTGCTATAGGAGCAAGCACCTTGATGATCGGTATGATATAGCTCTTCACTTTCTCAAAATCTTCTTCGGTAAGTGGGAATTCTACACACCTTTCCTTTGATGTATCAAGAATATAAACAAATATATCTGCAAGCTTATTGTAATAGAATTCCGACTCATGCTCCGTCATCAGATTCAACAGATCGGTAAACTCAGGGTTTTCCTCTCTGTATTCAGCAAAGCATGGATTAAATACATTGAGAAAGTAATCCTTTATCGCAGCCTGCTCTTCTTCGGTCTTTGACAGTATAAGATTAAGCATAAAGCCTAAAGGTTCCTGAAGATTATCAGCATAGTTATCTCTGGTAAGTCTCGTAGAAAGCCAGTCAACCGTTTCTTTGACAAAATCAGAGGTTAATACTTCTCCATATTCCCTCTCGCCCGGCATTCCGCAATATGTCATGATCGTGGAGCTTTCCGTAATCTCCACTTTCTTGCCGTTTTTACTGAATCCCCATACCTCAGAATAAAAATTGGGAATAAGGTCATTGGGATTAATAACATCGTACATGTTGTCATAAACCGTTGAGTCAAGAGAACAGTTCGGTGTTTCGAACATGTATATGTAAATGTCATCGGCAGTGGTGTTGTAGTCATTCAGGTGATTATTTATATACGCACCGCTAAGATCTGCAACGGATCCCGATCTGGAATAGCCTGTCATCCAGATTTTTACTTTATCCAGATTATGATTATCTATATAATCCTTGATCCTGTCATTTACCTTTTGAGCCGCATCTGCAAAACCATTTGCATCACCCGAAAGTCCGGCAATGAAGTTTGAAACCCATTCCTGTTCATACTTCTCCCCGCGTATGGCTATAGCCACGACATCATGATCATTAATTTTCTTATGTGCTATAGCTGTTCCTATGGTATCAGGGGTACCACCGTCGGTCATATCCATGGTCTCAATATCTGTAAACCCTATGTCTTCATACAGCTTACGTACCCATGAATCGCCTCTTATCTGGAAAGTAGAAAGTTCAAGGCAGAGGGACATTGAAAGAAGATGCTCGTTATAAACAGTACCACTCTGTGAAAAATACGAATCACTGTAGTAAAAGGTCTCTTCACATGCAGGACTGAATGCGGGCATATAAGTGAATGTACCTTCAATGATATCTTCGGGTTTTTCTGTCAAACCGGCATTATCATACGCATGTACATTTACTCCATGGATATTAAAGGTCCCGATAATCATCGCTATAATAAGCACTAAAACAGTTGTTTTCTTCATACGCGTCACCCCGTTTTGTCAGATTTTTGCTTCAGGACCCGGTATCTCTTTCTTAAAAGCCCAGTTGCCAAGCCAGAACCCGAAGCTTTTTACCCTGCCTATGTGAAAGCATGTAAAGCCACACTTTTTATAGAATATTACATTATCTTCCGAATTGGTTATCAGGGCGAGCGTTCCCCCGCCCTTTTCTTTAATATATCCTGACAAATCCTCCGTGAATTGCAGCCTATTCTGAATAACCTATGGAAAGAATTGTAAACGCTTTATCTTCGTCCCCTTCTGCCATTTTTA
>JAEEGJ010030484.1_pt1 | contig 10537 bp, 9 predicted proteins | sample 8958761 | NCBI WGS metagenome assembly JAEEGJ01 (sample SAMN16246546, study PRJNA631951) | gut metagenome | biome: gut microbiome; feature: rumen; material: RS-attached | host: Bos | place: Iran: Karaj | collected 2018-10
TTTTCTTTCATTGTATCCCCCGCCAGCCGCGTCATTCCGAGCGAAGCGAGGAATCTCACCATTGTGCATTATACATTATGAATTGTGCATTAATTTGCGCATTGAGCATTAAAAAAGGGACTTCCTCACGGAAATCCCTTAATTACAATGTAGAATTATGATTAAATCTTATTTATTTACTTGGAATTTCTTGTCACCAGTTGTGATGAAAGAAACGATTTGGCGAGCAGCAGCCAAACCAGCGTTGATGTTTGCTTCGGAGGTTTGGGCACCCATTTTCTTAGGAGTTGAGAAATAACGGCCTTCGAATTTAGCAAATTCATCGTTTGCCGCAGGCATAATGTCAGTAACATACTTCAAATCAGCACGTTCCGTCATCAATTTAATCAAACCAGCTTCGTCAATAACTTCTTTACGTGCTGTGTTAACCAAAATACCGCCTTTCTTCATTTGGTTAACCATATCGTAGTTGATGCTGTTAACTGTTTCTGGAGTTGCAGGAATGTGCAAAGAAACAACATCACACGTCTTGAACAACTCGTTTTGATTTGCAACAGCCTTAACACCTGCAGCTTCGATAACTTCTGCAGGGCAATATGCGTCGTATGCGTACACTTCCATTCCGAAACCTTTCGCAACGCGGGCAACATTACGGCCAACGTTACCGAATGCCAAGATACCAAGTTTCTTGCCCAACAATTCAGAACCAGATTTTCCGTTGAAGAAGTTACGAACGGCGAATACCAACAAACCGAACACCAATTCAGCAACAGCGTTAGCGTTTTGTCCAGGAGTATTCATTACAACTACATTGTGAGCAGTTGCGGCAGCCAAGTCAACGTTATCGTAACCAGCACCGGCACGAACAACGATCTTCAGCTGCTTGGCGGCATCGAGCACCTCGGCATCGACCTTGTCGGAGCGTATGATGAGGGCGTCGACATCCTTCACGGCATCGAGCAGCTGCTGCTTCTCGGTGTATTTCTCGAGCAGTGCCAGCTCATGGCCTGCTGCTTCAATCTCTTTGCGAATACCTTCGACGGCAGCTGCTGCGAAAGGCTTCTCGGTTGCAACTAATACTTTCATGTTCGTATAAACTTAGTGATTAGCCTCAAATTCCTTCATGCAGGCAACGAGTGCGTTGACGCCCTCGATGGTCTGGGCGTTGTAGCAGCTGGCACGGAAGCCGCCGACAGAACGATGGCCCTTGACACCGACCATACCCTTCGACACGGCAAAGTCGAGGAAGTCCTTCTCCAGTTCCTTGTACTCGTCGGCCATGACGAAACAGATATTCATTAGCGAGCGGTCCTCCTGAGCGGTCACGGTGCCGCGGAACATCTTGTTGCGGTCGATTTCGCCGTAGACGATCTCAGCACGCTGCTGGGCCAGACGGTCCATTGCCTCTACGCCACCCTGACGCTTGATCCAGCGAAGGGTCTCCAGGGCCGAGTAGATGGGCACCACGGGAGGTGTGTTGAACATTGAACCCTTGTCGACGTGTGTGCGATAGTCGAGCATTGTGGGAATCTCGCGAGGAGCCTTGCCCAGGGCGTCGTTCTTCAGAATGATGATGGTGACACCTGCCATAGCCAGGTTCTTCTGGGCTCCGGCGTAGATGGCGTCGTATTTAGCCACGTCGATGGGACGGCTGAAAATGTCGCTCGACATGTCGGCGATGAGGCGGGCAGGAACGTCGAGGTCCTTGCGGATCTCAGTGCCGTAGATCGTGTTGTTAGTGGTGATGTGCAGATAGTCGACATCAGCAGGGCAGGTCCAGCCTTTGGGGATGAAGGTGTAGTTGGCATCAGCCGAGCTGGCTACCTCGACGACCTCTCCGAAGAGCTTGGCTTCCTTCATGGCCTTCTTGGCCCATACACCCGTGTTGAGGTAGGCTGCCTTCTTGATGAGGAAGTTATAAGGAATCATGCAGAACTCCAGCGAGGCACCACCGCCGAGGAAGATGACTGAGTAGCCCTCGGGCACCTGCAGGAGCTCCTTCACCAGAGCCACTGCCTCGTCGACGACGGGCTGGAAGTCCTTTGCACGGTGGCTGATCTCCATCAGGGAGAGACCTGAGCCATTGAAGTCTAAACACTGTTGAGCTGTTGCCTCGATGACCTCGCGGGGAAGCATCGAAGGACCTGCGTTGAAGTTGTACTTCTTCATAATAATTGAATGTTTATTGAGTTTGATATCCTATGTTCTGAAACACGGTGCAAAGGTACTAATAAGCGCGCGAATAACCAAAAGAAAAAGGCTTTTTTTTGATTTTCTCTGCGAAAGTACCGCCGATGTATGGAAAAAACTCAGGGGATAGTGGCGGTGCGCAGGAATTCGTCCCACTGCCCTTGGTAGCCGTTGAAGACATTGAGGTCGACCTCGGGCGTGATGCCCCTGACGTGTCCGTCGGCCGCCAGTTGCCAGATGTCGAGGTGAATGTCGGGCTTGTATTCGCCGTAGCGTGCTATCCAGAAGTGATAGCCTTCCTTGAGGTCGGGAGCCAAGGGAAGGTAGGTGTTGGCGAAGCGCTGATTGATGTAGAGGAGGGGGCGTGTGTGTGTGACCTGTTCGATGACGCGCAACCACTGCCGCACGTTGGCGAAGAGCACCTCAGGTCCTCCCATATCCTCTATCTGCCTGTCGGATGGTTCGATGTCGAGCATGGGCGGCAGGTCGCCTCGGCTGAAACGTGTGTTACTCAGGAAATGGCGGGCCTGGTCGTCGGGTGGCGTCTTCGTCGAGAAGAAATGATAGGCTCCCACGTGCAGCCCGTGTTGGCGGGCGCTGGCATAGTCGCTGTCGAAGTAGTGGTTCTGGATGGTGGTGCCTTCGGTCGACTTGATGTAGACGAAGGAAACGGGGTAGTCGACTTTGTCGTGCACGCGGTCAGCACCGATGCGCCGTCCGAGGTGAGTGATGTGCAGGCGGCCCCAGTTGATGGGATAGCGGCGTCGGCCCTTCTCGTGCTGATAGCGCGAGATGTCGATGCCGTAGATGCGGTCGGAGTGGTAGCTCATGCGCTCGCCGCGGAACTGGTCGCGCAGCCATGTGCCGATCTTCAGGTGGTCAGGACCAATGCTGAGTCCGAAGCCTTCGCGCTGGTCGTGCTCCCAGTGGCCTTCGTAGTAGGTGCCGTCTGCAGAGCGGTAGAAACCGTGCCCCCATGCTTCGCCGCGATGGTTCATCATGCCGGCATAAATGCCTAGGGTGTCGATGCGCAGGCCGCTGACGAGGGTGTCGTTCTGGAAACGTCCGATGACGAGCCGTCCCTGTGCGTCGCTGACAAGGCTCTTGCCCTGGTGGCGGTTGAGCATGTTGCTCAGCGTGAGTCGTCCCTGCGGCAGGTAGACGGCCATCGTGGAGTCGCCCTCCTCGGCATAGCGGACGACGATGTCGAAGCCTTCGTCGAGCGGGTTGTGGCGCTCGAGATAATACTTGATTTCGGCATCAATGCGCTGCTGGCGCTCGGCCGCAGCAGCAGGATCGGATGAGGGAATGTCGAGAGGCAAGGACGCATGACGTCTCGGTGGCAAAGGTGCATCACCTCTGTCGCTGCATCCGCTGAGCATTGCCAGCAATAATATGAAAGGTGTAAGTCTCAACTTTCAACAAAAGTCTCCCGACAAATATCTCTCAACTCTTAACTTCCCTCTCTGTTCTCGTCCCAGAAAAGAAGAGCCTTGATGAATGTCTCGTTGGGATTGTTGTGGAACTGGCGTCCGCGAAAGGCTGCTATAGTCATATAAATAATGTATACCAGCATGCAGAGCGTGAAGGCCGTGGCGTAGGCTTCCCAGGTGGCGCCTCTGACAAAGAGACTAAAGGCTGCGACGGTGAGCAGGAACACACTGCCCAGGATGAGCAGACGACGGCTGCGCCAGGTGTCCTTGAAATCCTCGAACTTCTGCTTCTTCTCCAGATAGGCTTCGAAGGCTTCTTCCGTCGTGCCATAGTTCTCGATGTGGGGCAGGGTAGGGTCGTTCTGGTTGTCAGTGCGGATATCCCAGATGCGGCTCTGCAGCGACTCCAGGTTGACGCTCTCAATGTATGAACGGTCGATTTGGAACACTTTATTGGGCTTGAGGTTTGAGATTTAAAACGTGAGAGTTGAGACTTGAATTCTCAAATCTCAACTCTCAAATCATGAAAAGCTTAGCAGAGCTTGCGCGAGCCGTCGCCGATGACGACATCGTAGACCTTGGGCTCGTGGCCGTACTTGGCAGCGAACTTCTGCTTGGCATCGGCAATGAACTTGTCGTAGAGTTCGTCCTTGACCAGGTTGATGGTGCAGCCGCCGAAGCCACCGCCCATGATACGGCTACCGGTGACGCCGTTCTCCTTGGCGATGTCGTTGAGGTAGTCGAGTTCAACGCAGCTCACCTCATACTCCTTTGACAGACCGTAGTGGGTCTCGTACATCTTCTTACCTACGGTCTCGTAGTCACCAGCCAGCAGGGCATCGCAGACAGCAAGCACGCGGTCCTTCTCGCCTAGCACGAAATGAGCGCGGGTGTAGTCTTCCTCACCCACCTCGGCACGCACTTCCTCGAGCTGTTCCCAGGTGCAGTCGCGCAGGGTCTCGAACTTCCCTTCCGGATGCTTGGCAGCGATGTGCTTCACCACGTTCTCGCAGGAATTGCGGCGGTCGTTATAGGGTGAACCGGCCAGTTCGTGCTTCACCACGCTGTCGAGGAGCACCAGACGATAGCCCTCGGGCTTGAATGGGAAGTACTCGAACTCGCGTGAGCGGCAGTCGAGGCGCATCAGGCAGCCTGCCTTGCCGAAGACGCTGGCGAACTGGTCCATGATACCGCAGTTCACGCCGCAGTAGTTGTGCTCAGTAGCCTGTCCGGCGAGCACCATGTCCCACTTCTCCACCTTGTTCTCTCCGAAGATATCGTTCAGGCCACAGGCGAAGCAGCTCTCCATAGCAGCACTCGACGACATTCCGGCACCGAGGGGTACGTCACCTGCAAAAGCGATGTTGAAACCCTTTACGGGCACACCCAGCTTCTGCATCTCCTTCGAGATGCCATAGATGTAGCGGGCCCAGGAGGCGCGGGGGCCTGCAGGGTCGTTGAGGTGAAAGTCCACGCGGTCCTTCAGGTCGATGGCATAGGCCATCACAGTGTCTTCAGTACCATTGGCACGCATCTCGGCCATGATGCCCTTGTCCACTGCTCCTGGGAACACGAACCCGCCATTATAGTCGGTGTGCTCACCAATCAGGTTAATACGTCCAGGCGATGCATACACGTTGCCGGTCTTTCCGTCAAAATGCTTGATAAAGCGACTTCTTACAAATTCAATGTCCATCATAAGTTTTGAGTTTTGAGTTTTGAGATTTGAGATTTGAGATTTGAGATTTATGAAAATCTCAAGCTCAAATGTGGTTAATAATTGTTGTTGTTATTAAGGGTCTAATAATTAAGATGTGGGTTTGATACTCAAGATCTGAGGCTTTGTCACTTTGACTATCTTGACGAGAACAACATAGACATGATTCCAGTCCTGGAAAAGTGAGTCATACTGGTTGTCGTCAAGATAGTTCGCACGATGAAGAAGGTCTATCCAAAAGCCCGTTTCACCTGCCTCTTTTAATGCAATGCTCATCTTGTAGGCGAAGTCATCGCGGCTGTGGGTATTCTTCCCTTCAAAACTATTTGCTCCGATGCTTGTTCCTGAGCGGAGCAATTGTTTTGACATCACATATTCCTTCTTCTCTTCTGTTAGATATTTATACAACTTTACTATTCTCAAAGCAAAACTGCTGGATAACTCGTTAATGTTATTTGCAATATCTTGCTCCATGACAGCAGTCGAAGTATAAATCTCAAACCTCAAATCTCAATTCTCAAATCACACTGGGATGTCCTTGTTAACATTCTTGCAGCCGATGGTGCTGTAGAAGAGGATGTAAGCCAGCATGGCGATGATGAGCCAGTAAGAGGCGATAGGGCCGGCACTCTTGGCAATGGCTTCCTGGATGAGCGGCATGATACCACCACCGACGACCATTGTCATAAAGATACCACTGGCAGCCTCAGTATACTTGCCCAGTCCCTCGACGGAGAGGTTGAAGATGCCACCCCACATGATACTGGTGCAGAGTCCGCAGAGTGCGATGAAGATAGCCTTCAGAGGCACGTCGTGACCATTGAAGCTGAAGGTGACACTCTCAGGCAGGAAGATAGCGATGAGCAGCAGGCCGATGGCAACGCTGGAGACGACGGTCATCTGCAACGTGGTGCTGAGCTTGCCCGACAACACGCTCGACGATGCACGACCCACGAGCATCATCAGCCAGTAGCTGGCTGCCAGGGTTCCGCCGATGGCTGCCGATCCTTCAAATCCCAAATCAGTAATGTAGAAGTTGAGCTCCATGGGAATACCGATTTCGACACCCACGTAGAAGAAGATAGCTATGACACCGAGCAGACAGTGGCGGAAGGCCAGCGGGCTGCGCTCGAACTTAGGCTGCTCCTTACCCAGGGTGGGCTCAGGAATCTCGACGCGACTGATGATGACATAGGAGATTGCGAAGACGGCCATGCCGATGAACAGCAGGGGTGCCACGTTGCTCATGCTGGTCTCAGCTGTCACGGTACCTACGAGCAGACCTGTGAGCAGCGGGGTGAGCGTAGCAGTCAGTGAGTTCATCGTGCCACCAATCTGGATGTACTGGTTACCCTTGTTGCCACCACCTCCGAGGAGGTTCAGCATAGGATTCACGACGGTGTTCAGCATGCAGACGCAGAAACCGCAGATGAAGGCACCGAGCAGGTAGATAACCAAGTTGAGGGCCACGGGTATGCCGTCGTAAGTGAAGACATAAGTTCCATCGCCTGCGATGCTCGACAGATACTGCAGGGCCAGACCGACGATACCGACGATGAGTGCTATGAGAGCAGTCTTCTTGTAGCCGTACTTGATAAGCATCTTTCCTGCGGGAATACCCATGAACAGGTATGCTGCGAAGTTCATCAGGTTACCCCAAGCCTTGGCAAAAGGATAGGTGAAGCCCCAGATGTTGCCGAAGGGGGCGCCCATGTTCGTAACGAAGCTGATCATCGCGAAGATGAAGCACATGGTGATAATAGCAATCAATTTGCTATTGTTCTTCTCTTGTGTCATAATTTGAGTTTTGTTTTTGTAGATTGATTATTCTGTGATTCCGAACTTGTAGACGGTCTTCTGCTTGTAGCGGTGGTGCGGGTTGAGCACGACGCTGGGGAAGTAGGGACGGTTGGGGCTGTCGGGGAAGTGCTGGCATTCCAGGCAGACAGCTGAGCGACGTGGGAACGTGGCACCGCCAACGCCTTTATAGTCACCTGTCAGGTAGTTGCCTGTGTAAAGCTGTACGCCAGGTTCGGTGGTGTAGCATTCCAGCGTGCGTCCGCTCTTTGGCTCAATGATTCTTGCAGCGAAGCTCAGCTCGCCTTCCTCATGCTTGTTCAGCACGTAGTTGTGGTCATAGCCGTTGCCGAACTTAATCTGCTCGTTGTCAGCATTGATGTCCTGTCCGATGGGCTTCGGGGTGCGGAAGTCGAAGGGAGTTCCTTCTACCTTCAGTATCTCACCCGTAGGAATGGCAGTCTCGTCAGTAGGCAGATAGAAGTCGCCGTTGATTTCCAGAATCTGGTCGTCGATGGTCGGCGTGGGGTCGGCCGTGCCTGCCAGTGAGAAGAAGGCATGATGAGTCAGGTTGACGATGGTCTTCTTGTTGGTGGAGGCCATGTACTCGATGATGAGTTCATTGTCGTCGCTCCAAGTAAATTCAACTGTTACGTCAACTTCGCCAGTGAAACCCTCTTCGCCATAACTACTTACGCGATGCAGAGCCAAAGAGCGTGGCCCCATCTGACGAGCATCCCAGACGCGGGCGTGGAAGCCGGTGGGACCGCCGTGCAGGGCGTTGGGACCATTGTTGATGGCCAACTGGTAATCCTTGCCGTTCAGCGTGAACTGTCCGCGGCAGATACGGTTGCCGAAGCGTCCGATGAGTGTCGACAGGTAGGGCTCGGGCGAGTCGATGACAGACTGAATGTTGCCGTGTCCCTGAATGACGTTACCTACTTTGCCTTCTTTGTCAGGCACCATAATTGAGCAGATTGCTCCACCGTAGTTTGTGATGGCCACCTCGAAGCCTTTGCGGTTGCGCAGGATGTAGAGGTCGGTCTTCTTTCCGTTAACAGTGGTCTGAAAGTCTTCGCGCTTCAGGCCACAGAGATTCGCATTTTCTGTTAAGTTTCCCATAATGAAATTGGTTATTAGTTACAAATATGTGGCAAAAATACACAAAAAAGCCGACATGGGCAAACATATCGGCAAAAAAATGGTGTTAAAGATAACTAAATGTTTGTTTTCATCAGGTCGGCCACTACATAATTGCTGCCTCCAACGAAGATAAAATCATCGTCTTTGGCTTGTTGCAAAGCAGCGCTATATGCTTCTCTCACAGTGGGATAGTACTCTCCTTGCAGCCCAATCTGCCGGCCTGTTTCGCACAACAAAGCCTCAGGCATGGCCCGATGTGATGTTCCTTTGGTAAAGTAGTAGATGGCATGCTTAGGAAGCGAAGCCATGACACTTGTCACGTCTTTGTCCTCGAGCATACCGAACACGATGTGCATCCTATGGCACTCCACTTGATGCAGCAGTCGGCTGAGGTACTGCCAGGCTCCCATGTTGTGGCCAATGTCGCAAACCACGGTGGGGCGAGTCCTCAATGTCTGCCAACGGCCCTGCAGGCCAGTGAGGCTGGCTACATGGCCAAAGGCGCTGTCGAGACTAGCTTGTGAACTGTCGAGTCCCAACGCCTCGATGGCACAGAGAATGGTGTTGGCATTCTTGGCCTGGAACGATCCGCCTAGTTCTCCGTCGATGGTGATGCCTTGACGTGTGGTGTAGCGCATGCCCGGCCTGTCCTTCAGAGGCTCTGCTGTAGTGATGCGTGGCGCATCCTCAGCATATATAAGGTGTGCCCCAGTCTTCAGGGCGACCTCGTCGAATACCGGACGCGTCTCTTCCCTTGCCTCGCCGATGATGGTGGTCACACCCTGTTTCATGATGCCTGCCTTTTCGCGGGCAATCTCTCCAAGAGTGGATCCCAGCATCTGCGTATGGTCGAGCGAAATGTTGGTGATGATGCTGAGCTCGGGAGTGATGATGTTGGTGGAGTCGAGCCTTCCGCCCAGTCCTACTTCTATGACGGCGATGTCAATCTCCTGGTCATAGAAATACTTGAACGCCATAGCCGTAGCAACCTCAAAGAAAGAAGGTTGCAACTGCTCGATAAAATCTTTGTGCTGGGCTACGAAGCTGACTACATATTCATGCTCGATGGGCTTGCCGTTGATGCGTATGCGCTCGCTGAAGTCAACGAGGTGTGGCGAAGTGTAAAGGCCGACCTTGTAGCCGCAGGTCTGAAGCATGGCTGCCAACGTGTGCGATACCGATCCCTTGCCGTTAGTCCCTGCCACATGGATAGTGCGGTAGTGGCGATGTGGATGACCCAGATGTTCGTCCAGCGCCAGCATGTTGCCTAGGCCTGGCTTGTAGCCCGACTTGCCTTGCAGCTCATAGTTGGCTGTCTTTGCAAACAGGTATTCAGTAGTCTCCTGATAGTCCATCGCCCTTATTGCTCAACGCTCAGTTATCAGTTCTTTGTCTATGAGAAGTAGTTGCGGAAGCGCTGGAAGATGCTCTCCTTCGTCTGGCGGTCGCCTTTGAAGTTGTCGCTGTTGCGGAATGACTCGATGGCTTTCTTTTCATCGCGTGAGAGCGTCTTGGGTACGTAGACACTGATGTTTACCACCAGGTCGCCTCGTCCCTGACCATAACCCTGCACGGCAGGCAGGCCCTTACCCCTCAGACGCATGGTCTTTCCTGGCTGGGTGCCGCTTTCAATCTTCACCTTCAGATTCTTTCCCTCGATGGTGGGAATGTCAACCTCACCTCCGAGCGCAGCTGTCGGGAAGTCGAGCAGCAGGTTGTATATCAGGTCGTTGCCATCACGAACGAAGTCATGGTTGTCCTCCTCCTCAATAAATACCTGTATGTCGCCGGCTACGCCACTACGCTGTCCGGCGTTGCCCTTGCCTGGAACATTGACCACCATTCCCTCGGCTACACCGGCGGGGATGTTGATTTCAACCACTTCCTCGCCTTTCACCACGCCAGTACCGTGACATTCGTGGCACTTGTCCTTGATGATCTGACCCTCACCTTGACAGGTAGGACAGACGGACTGCGTCTGCATCATGCCGAAGATGCTCTGCTGGGTGCGTGTCACCACGCCGGCACCGTGACAGGTGGGGCAGGTCTCGGTGCCTGAACCGTTCTCGGCACCCGTTCCGTGACAATGCTGACAAGGCACGTCCTTGCGCACCTTGAACTTCTTGGTAACACCTTGGTTGATCTCCTCCAGCGTCAGACGTACCTTCAACCTCAGGTCGCTGCCTCGATGCTGGTGTGTACGAGAAGAACCTCTTCCGCCAAAGCCTCCGAAGCCGTGGCCTCCGAAGATGTCGCC
>JAEEGJ010030485.1_pt1 | contig 10536 bp, 10 predicted proteins | sample 8958761 | NCBI WGS metagenome assembly JAEEGJ01 (sample SAMN16246546, study PRJNA631951) | gut metagenome | biome: gut microbiome; feature: rumen; material: RS-attached | host: Bos | place: Iran: Karaj | collected 2018-10
GGGGGGAGCCTATTTTCCGGAGCCGGCAGAAGCTGCGGAACCCTGGCCGCCAAGGGATAATTTTTTCTGGCTGGGGCAGATCAACAAAGCCAGCGATATCATCAATACGGATGAGAATCTGCTGACAAAAGAAGAAGGACGGCGTTTTGCGGCCGCCATTCAGAAGGTGCTGGATGCCGGAAACACTAAAGGGGCGGAACGCCCTACGGTGGTAATCACTTTTGAACCCTTGCTGATTAAGGCCGGCGGGCCGGACATCACCAAAATTCACGCAGGCCGGTCCAGCCAGGACATGCTGACCACGGTGAGCATTTTAATGCAGCGGGAGCAGCTGCTGGAACTTTCCGCAGTGCTGAACAGGATGACAGAAACCTTGCTTAACCTGGCCAAGGCCCATGAGGGCACGCTTATCCCGAACTATACCAACGGAGTGCAGGCGCAACCCAACAGCCTGGGGCACTTCCTGCTGGCGTACGTGGATGCCTACGAGCGTGACCAGGAACGCGTCAAAGAGTATTATAAACGCCTGAATCGTTCTCCCATGGGCGCAACGGTGCTGAACGGTACCGGCTGGCCGTTAAACCGCGACCGTATGGCTTCCTATCTTGGTTTTGACGGCATTGCTTACAACACCTATGACGCGGGACAGGTCTTTCCACAGGAAGCGCCTATAGAAATGGGCAGCATTGCCAGCAGCATTGCCATCCATACGACAAGCCTGATCCAGGAGATCATGCAGCAGTACGCCCAGCCCCGGCCCTGGATTTTATTACAGGAAGGCAACGGCAATACGTATGTTTCCAGTGCCATGCCGCAAAAACGCAACCCCGGCATCCTGAACCGTTGCCGTACTGACAGTTCCACATTGTTAGGTCTGGCAGTTGGTGAGGCGTTCCGCGCTCATAATATTCCGGCGGGAATGGCTGATGGCCGTATTCGCGGCACGGACAGCATTGTCAAAAAGACGACCAGCGTTGTGAATCAAATGGACCGAATTTTACAAGCGCTTGACATTCGTCCGGAACGCGCTTTGGAAGAACTGAATCTGGACTGGACCTGTTCCCAGGAAATCGCGGACGTAATGATGCGCAAACATAATATACCGTTCCGTTCCGGACATCACTTTGCTTCGGAAATTGTTACCTACGCGCGGGCCCGTGACATTACGCCGGTTGATTTCACTTATGACCAGGCCCGGGAGGTTTACCAAAACGTTACCGCGGCAGATGCTACACTTCCCAAAGAGCTGCCTCTGACTCCCAACGAATTACGGGAGGCGAAAGATCCGGCGGCCATTATCAGGAACCGGGCGGTAAAAGGCGGACCGCAGCACAGCGAGATGGTAATCATGTTCAGTAAGGTGCAGAAGGTATTGGACAATAACATCGCATGGCAAAAGAACGCAGCGGACAAAGTTAAGAATGCGGAAGTGAAACTGAACGAAGACTTCTCAAAAATGTTGTAGAAGTTTTATCCGTCGATGTGACATCATAATGACGGATAAAACAAATTTTTCAAATAGAAAGCCTCTTATACGTGTCTGCAGCAAGAAAGATTTAACGTGGACATTGCTAATTTGTCTGATATTTAGTAAAATAATAGTGAAAAGAACACGAATGCAAGACCGGTGTCGAGAAAGACAAAACAGTTCGCAGGTATACGTTAATTGAGGGGTCGACAGAAAAATGCGACAGGAAAACTCTTTTGGAGCAGGGGGGAAGTTAGCTTTACCCTTTTTCATTTCTACATAAAACAGACTGACCGTTTTGGCGTAACATGTTTTCATGTTGCGTCAGACGGTTGTTTTTTTCTGTGGGAATCCGATTACATTATGGCTGATTAAAACGGGGGAGTTTTTCATTGAACGGCAGTATTTTGATTGCAGCAGCTCTCGTATGCTGCGTCTTCGGTTTTCTTCTGAACAGAATATATGCTAAAAAGTATGGAGATCCGGCAATACAGTGGAAACCGTGTGTCCTGCAGTTTATTTGCATTGGTGGTGCTCTGACGCAGCTTCCCGGTGACGAAATGTCGTTGCGGTTTTTGTTTTGGATTATTGCAAGCATGATTTCCTGTGCAGCGGCTTTATGGATGTGCCGGCAGCATGCTAAGAGTCAACAGGCCGGACCGGGTGATACTGTTGTCGCCATGGTGGCGCAGGCGATATTACCCGTTGGCGCAGCGGTATTGGTTCTGCTGGCTGCCGGTATGATAGCGTTTGGTTTTCTTTGGGATCATTAATTCATGATAAGATTCATAGATTTTATGGGGAGGTGAAAATTCGTTATGAGAAAAAGCATGCGATTCGGTATGGCGGCGTTGTGTTTCACATTAACGTTGGCTTCTGTTATCGACACGGCAAACGCGGCTCCTAAAACGTTGAAGAATGCGGAGCGTTCCGTAGCGAACTGGTATTGGAGCGATGAGGGCGAAGTATGGCCACCTGCTGCCGGGCGGTATGAACGGAAAAATGACAACGGCGTGACAAACGCGTTTATCAACGTGACGGTACTGCCGGATCAATGGCCGGTGATTACACTGCGCACTTGTGATTACAACGGAACTGATGATGAAAAAGGCTGGGAAATGTTATCCCAGGCGCCAGCTGTCGTTCTGGGCGGACAGATTATCGGTCTGGCAATCACGGATTCCCCTCCGGACAAGAAATATATTAAAGCCGGTAAGAAACCTGTCCAGCTTCGCCTGGGCGCCCAGTTTGCCACTGGCGCCGAAGTCCAGGGCATCCATAGAGGAAACGGGACTGGGGCCATGCTGGATGATGTACAAATTAATCTGATGCATGCCGGCGTCACATCAGAAAAAGACGGGCTGGTTCTGGACTATTTTGGGCATAACGGACTGCGTTTACCAGATGTTCGTGGCAAATATGTATTGAATAAAAACCGTACGCCGCGGGCTGACGAGTTCGCCGCCTGTGCGCTGGTTGCCGCGCTGCCTCTTCGCGAAACCAACACCGACTTTACGGATAAGACGTTGCAAATCATACCGGAGGCTGTAACGGGCAGTATGATGCCGAAATACAAATACATCATTAAGAATTATGGCTTTGCCGTTAAAGTATTCCAAAATGGTAAACTGCTCCGCACCTTCATGGTGCCGAAAGATTTAAGCGCTGTGTACCGCTTCGACAGCGATGGCGGCGATGTGATGATTTACAATATCGATGGGTCGAAAGGATGAGTTTTAAAGAAAAAACCAGGGAAACCGTTATAGAACGTTTTGTTTGTACACATACGGATTAATCAGTGTGTTTTTATCTTTGTATATAACACTATTAAGGAGGGCTTTTAGTATGGATCGGGCACGAAAGATAACAGCGCTGTGTCTGGCAGCAGTGTTCCTCGTTACCCTGACGGTGTACGCTGCTTCAAAAGGATATTTTACCAAAGTTAAGCATAATGGCACTATTGTCAACGTTAAGGTTACGGAAGGAAACTATATTAAGACAAGTCAGAGAGCGTACCTTAAGGACAGTAAGAACAAGGTGCTCCTTAGCTGGAAGGATCATAAGCCGTCAAAAGCATATCGCGGGAAAGACGGTAAGACCTACAGTTATTTCCCTTACAACATCAATATGTACCGTTATAAACCTGGCAAATATAAGCTGGTGACCCGTTCTTTCAACCGTAGCATCGTCGTTCCCTTTACCTATGCCGGCCGTACTTCCCTGCAGTATCACTCCTCCAAGGTTGTGCGCAATAATAACGGCGATCTGGTGCAGCGTTTCTATTTCAAGCGCAGCAATGCCAAAGGCAAGATGGTTAACGCCCAGATTTATAACAATAAAAACCAGCTTGTACGTGCATTTAAATTCAAATCAGGCGGCTCTAACCAGCTTCTCTCATTCAATTGGAACGGATGGCCGGGGAAAAACGCAGCCAACCGCTGTTCCAGAGGCGTGTATACGCTGAAATACTGGGTTGACGGTGCTTCACCCCGCACGGCGAAATTCAGGTTAGCGATTTAAGGAGGCGTAAGAACATGAAACGTAATTTTATGATAACAAAATTAGCAGTTTTCATGGTAGCGCTGGTCTTAACGCTGGCTGTTACCGCAGTTGCCCTGGCCAAAGGCGCCGATGAATGGAAAAAGGCGGAAGGCCTTTACGTTTGGAAACAGAGCGCCCAATACAGTAACGGTTTTCTCTTTGTAAAACCCATGGAAGAAGATCTGTTCCTGTTCGAGTTCAAAACCATGCGCGGCAGCGAAGCCGAAGATAGTTCCTATGATTACAACGTAGCCGGTATTTTCCTGGTAGAAGATAACGGCACCGGCGAAGCCGAATTTGAAGTTGATAAAAAGCCGGTGAAACTTACATTTACGTTGAAAGGCAAAACTATTGCCGTAAAACAGAACGGTTCCATGCCTGCCGACGTAAGCGGTGAATATGATTTCCAGGAGAAGGGCTATGAAGCTACGGAAGCGGCAGCTACCGCAATCCTGGAAGGCATCACCCCGGCGAAGACCAGCCTGAACGCTTCTAACCGTCCTTACAGATTGGTATATGCCAATGAAACAGTCGGCGGCTGGTTCTATGATGTACGTGCAATCCACCAGCCCGGTAACAAGATGTTCGCCAGATTTCTGGTAGCTGCAGACCTGACTGCAGTATATCGCAACGACGACGTGAAGAATCCCCAGTTGATCTACGGTTCTCCGGCTACCATGCTTACGACGGAATTTGCTCCTCTGTTAAAAGAAGAAGAGGAAGAAGAAGACGTTCCGGTACCGGAAGGCGCCACCGAGGAAAAGGTGGAAGGCAAAGGATCTGACAGCAGCGAAGACGGGTCGAGGCTCAGTGCTGTAGTAAGCGTGGGTCCCGAAGATCCGGAAGTCAAAGTGGGCGAAAGCAGCAAACTGGCCGTTTCCATTCCCGGCAGGCTGAAATATAAATTGTCCGATCTGAAATCCAGTGCTGACGGCAAGGTCAGCGTGGCCGCCGATGGTACTTTGTCCGCAAAAGAAGAAGGCACTGCGACAATCAGCGGAAAATTAACCGTTGATAACGCCTCTCGTGATTTCAAAGTAGATGTTACCGCTTATGTTCCCAAGCTGGAATGTGATGCGCTGCCTGTTCATTTAGAGATTGGTGAAAAGGTCGAGTTAGCCGCTTATATTACCGAACAAGAAGGCGAGGTCAAACCCCAGTGGAGCGTCAGTGACAGCAAGATTGCCGAAATTAAAGACGGCGTACTTACTGGCAAGGCAGATGGTCTGGTAGATGTGACTGCCAAATACGATAAAATGGAACGTACCTGGAAAGTTGCGGCAGGCAAGGCAGAACTGCCAAAAAAAGGTGATGCGGCCAAGGGAGACGATGGTTTTGATATTTTTGACCTGTTAATCATTGGTCTGCCGGTAGTTTTGATCGGTGGCGGTATCTGGATGTTCATGAAACGCAGAAAGAAATAAAGCAGTATAACGGTACAAAATAATCAGGACGCAGCTTTATCTGATTGAATTACAGATTGAAGCGCGTCCTGTTTTTCTGAGATAAGGCAGCCGTTTTTATTGTGAAAACAAAGCAATTGCGGTTTTTTCGTTTTTGGAGTAAAATCAGAAAAAAGATTTGCGATTGGAGACTGAACATGAAAAGAGTATTTGCTGCCTGCCTGCTCCTGTTTTCGTTTTTGTGCTGCCTGCCGGCTTTTGCCGATGCAGCGGTCCAGACAGGCAAAAAAGTTTATGAACTGATTTCCCCGGAGAGTTACGAAGGCTACTGGGAAGAAAAGAAGGAAGGGCGTTTTCTCATGACTGTTACGCCAACGGATGAACCGGGCTGGTATGACGTGACTGTCACGCTACGCGAAAAGTGTCCGAAGACAGATGTGTACATGATGCGGGCGCACTACCAGAAAGATGGCAGCATGTATTATGAAAATTGCCTCTTTGTGCTCCGCAAGGTGAAAAGCGACGGCAGTGTGAAGGATAAGGTAAAGTATCGCAACGGATCCGGCCTTTTATATTACAGTTTTGATGAAAATGTCCTGTACTGGACCGACTACAAGCTGAAGCCGGAAAAGCGTGTGCTTACTTTTACAAAAACAGCTTCGCCTGATGCAGACGAAGCCAAGTGAAGTGACAGGAAACGATTATAGTATTATAAGTATTAACAGGGAAGCGCGGACAAACAAGCCGGCGCTTCCTTTTTTATTGATTATCGGAAAACGTGTCTTCTTTCATAAAATGATACCCGAATACAATGATGCGGAAAACCCAGTCTACGAACATGGCATACCATACCCACAACACATTTTTGTGCCAGAGGTCAATAAAGAGATAGGCCAGGCCCACACGGAACACTGCCATGGCAAAAACGGCGACTTTCATGGTAAAAGCTGCTTTTCCGATGGCCCGGAAATAATAGGGGAGCAAAAAGGCAACCGGCCAGATGACCATGGCTGCGGAATGGGCAAGAATGAGGCCTTCCGCCAACCCGGCGGAAAGAGGCGACAGGTTGTAACATCCTACCCAGAAGCTTCTGCCGATAATCAATACGGAACAGATTACGGCAAGGAACACATAATTCAGGTATAAAAGAATCTTTGCGTAATATTTGGCCTGTTCCGGTTTCTTTGCTCCGTAACACTGGCCCACTACAGTGATCATTCCGGCTCCCAGCGCATTCCCGGGCAGGTACAGATAGGTGGCCAGGTTGGACGCGACCGCATATGCCGCTATAGATGCAGTACCCAGCGTAGATACCAGGCTTTGCAGCAGGATTTTTCCGAAATTGAACAGACCGCTTTCCACGCTGTTGGGGATTCCAATAGACAGGATTTTCCGGACAATCTCTCTGTCCGGCTTTAACTGTGAAAAAGCGTGAATCCGGATTTCTTTGCCGAAACGTTGCAGGCTGTACACCATAAACAGCGTTGCCGCCATCCTCGCGAGCAGGGTCGGCAGGGCTACGCCCACAACGCCCATGCGGAGTCCGAAGATACAGATTGCGTTACCGATAATATTGAGCAGGTTCATTCCCAGGGACGCCAGCATGGCCAGCTTTGTATTGCCGGATGCCCGGAAGATAGCTGCTGCCGAATAATAAATTGCTAAAAAAGGGAAGGAAGCAGCGGTAAATAACAGGTATTTGACTGCGTCTTCCATTACCCTGCTTTCTACCTGACCGAAGATTGCAGAAAGCAGAGAATTACCTTTTAACAAAAACGCCGCCGCTATGCAGGCCATTAGTGAGGTGGTGATAAAAAGCATCTGCCCGCCGCTTTTGCCTGCGGCTTTATAATTCCCGGCGCCGATGAACTGGGCGCAGACTACCGTGCCTCCGGCGGTAAGGGCGAAGAGGACCTGGATCACCAGCATGTTTACGGAATCCACGAGGGACACGCCGGAAACGGTGGCTTCACCCACATAGGCAACCATCAGCACATCTACCATGCCTACCAGCACCGAAAGGAGCTGTTCCACCACAAGAGGCCACAGCAGGTGAAGCAAATGGTGTTTGCTGAACAGTAACTCTGAATCAGGTGTGTTGTTAAAATGATTTGTCATTTTGTGCTCTTGCTATTCTACTATAAGTTTCAAAGATGGAATTTCTGCCAGGGTTTGGCGTTGTTTATTGTGAGTGTGTTAATGAATGCATCTGCGGTTCCGTAAGTCGACCGGATGATTTACAGATAACCGGTGTGTTCCAGCAACACTTTCAGTCCGATCAGGCACAGAACCAGGCCGCCGGTTCGGGTCGCGTGACTCCGGAAGTGTTCTCCCAACTTGAACCCGATGATGCCGCCCAGAAAAGAAATGATAAAAGTGACCACGCCGATCAGCAGCGAGCTGGTCCAGATGTTCACATCCAATACGGCAAAGCTGACACCTATAGCCAGGGCATCGATGCTGGTGGCAACAGCCAGCAGGACCATGCGCTTCACACCGTAGCTTTCAATTACTTCGGCGTCTTCGCCGGCTTCCCGGATCATGTTGATGCCGATATACAGCAACAGGAAGAACGCAATCCAGTGATCATACGCTTCGATGTATTCTACGGCCCAATAGGCTGTCCAGTAGCCGATGACCGGCATGAGGAACTGGAATGCGCCGAACCAGGCTCCGAATTTGACTGCTCCTGCGAACCGGGAAGAGGGCGCCAGCACCAGACTGCCGCAAATGGATACGGAAAAGGCATCCATGGCCAGACTTACTGCGATTAATAAAAGTTCAAAGAATCCCACGATGTAGTCTCCAATACATTTTTGATCCGTGTTTCCTTAATCAGCTTTTTTCGGAAAAGATTTCCGGATCTTCCCAAGCACCTCGTCCCGTAAAGCCAGAAAGTCGTATACGGCGTCTTCCGACAATACGCCGCGCCTTAAATTCCGGGGAAGCCTGCCTGCCTCATCGTCGGCAAAATCTTTTTGCCATTGCCCACCTGTATAATACAGTTCCAGTTCGCGTATCTCTTCTTCAAGAGCAACGTAACGCTCCAGCGCCTCCCGTAAATCCCGTACGGCTTTGCCGCTTTTATCCAATATTTCTTCCATCCGGCAAATCCGTGTGATCTGGGTTTCACAGTCTTTTACATATTCATTTGTTATGTCGCACTGCCTTGAACCCTGCATCGAGAAAAAACTCCTGTTTCTTTGATATTATGTTTTTAAATTATATCACAACAGCGCGAGAAATGTTATAATAAAATTATCCATGAAATAAAGGGAAGGAGAGGTGCGTCATGATTAAATTCGCCCACAATAATTTTAACGTGTTGGATCTGGAAAAAAGCATGAAGTTTTATAAGGAAGCGTTAAACCTGAAAGAAGTCCGCCGGGTGGAAAAACCGGATTTTACATTGGTTTATTTAGGCGATAACGGCGAAACGCCCCATACGCTGGAACTTACCTGGCTGAAAGACCGAAAGGAACCCTACGACCTGGGTGAGAATGAATTCCACCTGGCTTTTGTTACCGATGATTATGAAGCCTTGCATGAAAAACACAAAAAAATGGGTTGCATCTGTTATGAAAACCCGATGATGGGCATCTATTTCATCAATGACCCAGACGGTTACTGGCTGGAAATCCTGCCGGTACGGTGAGGTTGGGAAACGTTGTAAAAATGCGTTAGTGAGATTGCCGGCAGGATAGTTACATGTCAGACCAATCACCTGTTAAAATTAATTCTGATAGCTTGGAGAAGATGATCATGCGTATTCTTGTAATAGATGGACAGGGCGGCGGTATCGGCCGTTCTTTGGTGGAGTTGCTTGTCAAAAATTTTCCGGACGCGGAAGTCGGGGCGACAGGGACGAACTCCATCGCAACGGAGACCATGCTGAAAGGCGGGCCGTCTTTTGCGGCTACCGGTGAAAACGCGATTTTGTTTAATGCTGCGGAAGCAGATGTGATCATCGGGCCGGCGGGCATCATCATGGCCAACGCCTTGCACGGGGAAATCAGCCCGGCTATTGCCATGGCAGTTTCTTCCAGCAAGGCAAAGGTGGTGCTGATCCCCATGAATCACTGCCGGGCTTACATTGCCGGCGTAGAAGAAAAGAAGGTTGCGGAATATCTCCAGGACGCCGTGGACATTATACGGAAGATTGCGGAAAAATGAAATAAACGTCTGAGGAAATGTTTGCATAATTATTCCGACACATGATATAATATATTGTCACAAGAGTGACGGACTTCGCAAAAGCGAAGCAAAGCACTAACAGTTTTGTCCTTAATTGAATAAAAACGCTAAAGCTATGAAGGCTTACCGGTTCCGGAAGGAGCCAGCCGCTTCATAGCTTTTTTGTTTGTCTGTGCAGCATAGTTGCAGGAGTGAGCGGAACAGTTTTGCTCATAAAAGGCAGCGAGGCCGAAAAAGTGCACGATTGCAAGCTGGACAGGCAACCAGGCAACTAATTATGTAAGCGGAATAAATTGCATCCGGCTTTTATGAAGTATACCGGCATTATGGGAAGGAGAAATGTAATATGAAGGTTAAGAAGCTTTTATGTGTTATGACGCTTGCTGCGCTGGCATTGTCCGGCTGCGGCGGGGAAAAGAAAAAAGAAGCGGCGGTGTTCAAGGTGGGCGTGCCCCACTTAATGGCCACGTACGATCACACGAAAGGGTATGACGGCTGGTCCACCACGCGTATCGGGGTGGGCGAAACAGTTTTGAAGTTCGATGCCGACGGCAAACTGGTACCCTGGCTGGCAGACTTTGACGGGAAGGTGTTTACGGTGAAGGACGTGAAATTTACCGACGGCAGCAGGGTGACTGCCAAAGATATCTGCGACAGCCTGACCGATTCCTGCACAAAGAACGTTCGTGCCAGAGAAGTGATGAAGAAAAGCAGCTGGAAAGTGCTGACGGACAACAAGTTTGAATATATTGGCGAGAAGTCTGTCCTTACCGATCCCGTGTTCTGCATTGCCAAAGGCGGCAACGTGTATACCGGCGGCAAGGTAATTTTCTATTCCGCCGAGAAAGCGGTGGTAGAGCGTAACGGCAGAAAATATGAATACCTTGCCATAGGTCATAATGCTACCCGGGGCATGGCTATTGAAACGGG
>JAEEGJ010030486.1_pt1 | contig 10536 bp, 6 predicted proteins | sample 8958761 | NCBI WGS metagenome assembly JAEEGJ01 (sample SAMN16246546, study PRJNA631951) | gut metagenome | biome: gut microbiome; feature: rumen; material: RS-attached | host: Bos | place: Iran: Karaj | collected 2018-10
AGGGCCTTTCCAAGCTCAATCAGATACTCATATTTATCCAGCCACTCCTCATACATTGAGAAGTCTTCTATAACCTGCTGTTTCTTTTCTTCCAGTGTCATACCAACATATTAACTGCCTTATCAAGGCACTCTATAAAATACCTGGCCTCATCCATGGTGTTATACGGGGCAAAAGATACCCTCAGAAGGCCTGTAACGCCTAATCTGTCCATCAGAGGCTCTGCGCACATCTGGCCGGAACGGAGGGCTATTCCCATCTTGTCCATGATAAGGGCAAGGTCCTCGTGGTGAGCTCCTTTGACGGCAAAAGAGAACAAAGGAATCTTATTTTCAAAGCCTGTCCCATATAGCGTAATCCTCTCATCCTCAGTTAGTTTACTATAGACAAACTCCATTATGGCGGGGTCTGTTTCTTGAGACTTTGCAAACTCCAGCGCAGGAATAAGGGTGGGAACTGCGTTAAAATTCTGTGTGCCAGCCTCAAACTTAGTGGGAGTATCAGCAAAAGTAGTACACTTAAAACTAACCGACTTTATCATTTCACCACCACCCATAAAAGGAGGCATGGCATCAAGAAGATCCTTCTTTCCGTAGAGCGCACCGGTTCCGGTAGAGGCATAGACCTTGTGACCGGAGAAGGCATAAAAGTCGAAGCCAAGCTCCTGGACGTCTACCTTTGAATGAACAATACCCTGGGCGCCGTCAACAAGCACAGGAACGCCATGTTTGTGGCAAACTGCAACTAATTCCCGCACGGGGTTTACAAGGCCTAACACATTGGAAATGTGACAGATAGCCACAATTTTAGTGCGCTCAGAAATGAGTTTTTCCAAAGAGTCGGGGGAGAGCACGCCATTTTTCTCAATGTCAAGGACTTTAAGGACGGCTCCCTTTCTCTGACAAAGCAGCTGCCAGGGAACAATGTTGGAATGGTGCTCTGCAACAGAAACAATGATCTCATCACCGGCCCTCACAAAAGCCTCCCCAAAACTATGAGCGACAAGGTTGATTGAAGCTGTTGCTCCAGAAGTAAAAACTACCTCTGAAGAATACTGCGCATTGAGATATTCGCGTACATATTCGCGTGTATTTTCGTAAGCCTCAGTAGCATCAGAGGCCAGTTTATGAACAGCACGGTGTATATTGGCGTTGGCGCTTTGGGACAGCTTCTTCTGCAGCTCAACAACAGTATCCGGACGCTGCGCAGTTGCAGCATTGTCCAGATACACCAGCGGCTTGCCATAGACTTTCTGGTCCAGGGCAGGGAACTGGTCTCTGATGTTTTTGAGCGTCATAATGATATTGTAAAATCCTACAAATTTACATAAATTTGCGATATGATAGACTATATTAAAGGACAAATCATTGAGCTTACGCCCACAGAGCTCATTCTGGAGAACGCGGGAATAGGTTACAGTATCCTCATTTCGCTCCAGACATATGAGGCATTTCAGACCAAAACACAGGCCGTAGCATACATCCATCACTATATCAGGGAGGATGAAGAACTGTTTTATGGGTTTGCCACCAAAGACGAAAGAGAACTCTTCCGCCTGCTCATAGGTGTCTCCGGAATAGGTGTTGCGTCGGCCAGGATGATGCTCTCTACGCTCACCTCAGAGGAGATTCGCCAGGCCATACTTTCGGAGGACGTGAACAAGATCAAGAGCGTTAAAGGAATAGGTCTCAAGAGCGCCCAGAGGCTTGTTTTGGAACTCAAAGACAAGGTTGTAAAAGGAGAAGGGCAGGCCGAAACCGTACTGTTCAAAGCCGGCAATTCTGCACTTGTTGAAGAGGCCACCACGGCTCTTACAATGCTTGGATTCTCCAAGGCAAACATCGCCAAGGTTATGCCTTCTATCCTAAAAGACAATCCTTCCGCTCGCGTAGAAGACATAATAAAAGCCGCCCTTCAGCGGCTATAGCGTTCCACGTGGAACAAAGATTACCTTCCAAAGTAGACCAACAAAACTGATATATCAGAAGGGGACACCCCGGAGATTCTTGAAGCCTGAGCGATTGTCTCAGGCTTATATCTTTTCAGCTTCTGGCGACACTCAATTGAAAGCCCCTGAAGGGACTCAAAATCAAAGTCTGAAGGTATTCTAATATACTCCAGGCGGCGGTTTTTATCGGCTTGAGCCTTCTCTCTTTCAATATAACCTGAGTACTTGATTCCAATTTCTACGGCCGCCACAACATCTTCCGAATAAGTTCCACGTGGAACAAATTGAATAAAATCTGAGAGAGAAACCTCTGGTCTGGAGACGATATCCTCTAATCTTTTAGACTCTGAAAGCGGCGTAGAACCTAAAGACTCAAGGACCGGATTTGCAACTTCTGAACGTAGTTTGACTCTGGAAACAGCGGAAGAAAGAGCCTCAACATCTTCCTGTTTTCTCATCATAAGAGCATACCTATCTTCAGGAGCCAGACCAAGAGAATGAGACAAAGCAGTTAGCCGGAAATCGGCATTATCCTGCCTCAGGAGTATCCTGTACTCTGCTCTTGAGGTAAACATACGATAGGGCTCGTCTACACCTTTATTGATCAAATCGTCTATCAGAACACCTATATAAGCCTGGTCTCTGGAGAGAACAAAAGGCTCCCTTTCCTGGAGGTAAAGATGGGCATTAACACCGGCCATTAGACCCTGACATGCAGCCTCCTCATATCCAGTTGTTCCATTAACCTGACCTGCCAAAAAGAGGTTTTCTACAATTTTTGAACGCAGACTATGATGAAGGTATTGGGGGTCGAAATAGTCGTATTCAACTGCATATGCAGGCTTAAACACCACAGCATTCTCAAGACCTTCAATGTGCCTCATTGCATCTAACTGAACTTCCAGCGGGAGCGAAGAAGAAAAACCTTGGAGGTAATATTCAGGGGAGTTCACTCCTTCCGGCTCAAGGAACAGTTGGTGGGAATCCTTATCGGCAAACGTCCTTAACTTATCTTCAATGGACGGACAGTAACGGGGACCTTTGCCATGAATCATTCCGGTAAAAAGCGGAGACTTGTCAAAACCGGATTTCAGAATCTCATGTACTGTCTCATTGGTATGGAGAAGGAAGCAGTCCATCTGGACACCTCCGGACTGGACAGCTGAAGGAACGTCAAGGAAAGAGAAGCGCTCCGGAGATTCATCTCCTTTCTGGCGGAGCAACTTATCAAGATCAAGAGACCGGACATCAATCCTTGGAGGTGTGCCGGTTTTCATCCGGGCAGTAGGAATTCCAAAAGCCGCAAGCTGATCGGAAATTCCATAGGCAGCTTTCTCTCCTATACGCCCCCCCTCAAAAGAATGCTGACCGACGAACATCTTTCCGTTAAGGAAGGTGCCGGCAGTCAAAATAACCGCTTGAGAGTAAAATTCTGCGCCTGTAATTGTACGGACTCCAGCAATTTTTTGATTCTCAAAGAGAAAATTTTCCGCAAAATCAGCGTAAATCCTTAATTTACAATTACTTAAGAGAAAATTTAACCAGGTTGCAGAAAACTTCTGTTTATCGCACTGGGCACGCGGACTCCACATTGCCGGACCTTTAGAGCGATTGAGCATCCGAAACTGGAGAGTGGCGGCGTCAGTGACAAGTCCGGAGTATCCGCCAAGCGCATCAACCTCCCGGACAATCTGTCCCTTGGCGATTCCACCAACTGCCGGATTGCAACTCATCTTGGCAAGCCCGCTCAGATCAGGTGTAAGAAGAAGGACGGAAGATCCCATATTGGCGGCAGCCATTGCGGCCTCGCAGCCAGAGTGACCTCCACCTACAACTATAATGTCAAAACGGTTATTCATACTTTATCACGGAGACCAAGATAATAATTCTCCTTGGCTCTCATCATGGCAATATCTTCCTCAGAGTGGTCGTCATATCCAATAAGGTGAAGAAGTCCGTGGACTATTACACGGTTTAGTTCAGTAGGGAAATCCACACCGTAAAAAGAAGCGTTCTCCCGGACGGAATCTATAGAAATGAACAAATCTCCGGAAAGGCGGTCACCCTCACAGTAATCAAAAGTAATGATATCTGTATAATAATCGTGTCCCAGATATTTAATATTGACATCCAGAATATAATTATCGGAACAAAATATAATAGCAACATCACCCAGCTTCTTGGCTTCGCTGCCTGCAACAAACTTGAGCCAGCGGGAAGTAAGGCGCTTTTCCTTAAAGGGAAAAACAATATCTTCATTGAAATAGGTAACCATTACTCAAACTCAAATATTGATATAAAACCGGTTAGTTCCAGAACATCCTTGACAACCTCATTGACATTCTTAAGGACAACCCTGGACCCTACGCTCTTTGCTTTCTTAAGAATACCTAGCAAAAGACGCAGGCCGCTGGATGCAATATACTCCAGCTTGGTGCAGTCAATGACAACATCCTTACCCCTACTGTCAAGAAGGGGCTGGAGCGAAACCTCGGCTTCGGCCGCCGCTGCGGTATCAAGTTCGCCTTCAAGGATAGCCAGAATCTGGTTTTCTGACTGCTGAACATCTATTTTCATACTATGGATTTTGTTAGGGTTAACACGTTGAATTCTGTCTTTCGGCAATAGGACACAGAGTCCATTATCTCACGGGAAAGGAGAATACCAAGGCCTCCTATAGAGCGTTCCTCGGCGCTTAAGGTGATGCTTTGAGGAACAACAGCGGTTGGGTCAAAGGGAATACCTTTGTCAACTATGGTGAAGCGCAGCTCCTTAAAGTCGCTATCGGCATAAATGGACACCGTCCCTTCCTTGGGAGAAGGATAGGCATAGCTCACAACGTTTACAACCATCTCCTCTACCGCAAGCCTGATACTTAGCCCAAGCTTACCTTCAAGCTGAAGTTTGGCGCAGATACCCTTCAGGAAATCGCTAAGCTTAGAAAGCTCCTCAACCTTATTCTTAAGGACCAGACTCTCTTTGAAAAGAGTCATCTTGGGATAGTGGATAAGGAGCATCGTTAGGTCGTCGCTCTGGGGGGCTCCGCCAATGAATTCATGGGCCGATTCTCGAAGCGAAAGAACGGTCTGTTCCGGCGAAAGAGAATTGTCAAAGGACTGCCAGAGAGCATCCTCCAGGCGTGACTTGCCAAAGGGTTTTCTCTGTGTATTCTTTGCCTCCGTTAGGCCGTCAGTATAAAGGAATATGGACGATCCCGGAGTGAGCTCTATGAACTCTTCCTCATAAACGGTGTCGGGAAAAACGCCCAGAGGAAGATTGGCCTTGGACGGCAGTACAGAAACGTTTCCGGAAAGAAGGAAAGGTTTGTCGTGACCGGCGTTACTGTAGCGGAACTTTCCCGTATAGAGATCCAGGCACCCTACAAAGAAGGTCACAAACATATTTGTGTCGTTATCCCTGCACGCCTGAGTATTGAGCACTGTCAAGATACGCGAGGGGCTTTCCTCTTTTTCAGAAACAACCCTGAAAAGGGAATGGATAACAGACATGAGCATTGCCGATGGAACACCTTTCCCGCTTACATCACCAACACAGAAAAAGAGCTTTCCGTCACGACGATAAAAGTCAAATAGGTCTCCTCCCACCTCACGTGCGGGTTCCAGAAGGCCAAAGATATTGTCCTGGAATGCCTTGGGAAGCATTTCCTTCTGGATGCTGCGCGCGGCGGAAAGTTCTCCGTTTATGCGCGCCTGCTCCTGGGAGGCCTCGCGGAGTTTTGCCTCACTGCGGGCATAATGGTAAAGCATCACGGCAAGCACGCCAATGCCAAGAAGAGCCATCAGAAGATGCTCCTGATGCATTTGCCGGATAGGGGCCGATATTTCTTCTGACAGATCCTCGTGAACCTCCTCTTCCACCATATCAATAGTGCGCCTATAATGCAAAACTGAAACAATCTCCACCAAAACGGCAGCGACAACAGCAATGCACACTATGAAAATCCACTTTCCGGACGGTTTTTTCATGGTGTAAAGTTACATATTTCAAACGAAAATTCTAAATTTGTAAATACCAAACACTCTAACGATGAATTCGGCCCCCACTAACACCATCCTTCAGGACTTTCAAAAGCACGTCAAAAACACCCCGGAACACGTAGCAATTGTATATGAAAACGCCAGCCTGACATACGAAGAGGCCAATCGCCTATCCGACAACCTGGCTGCATATATTGAGTCAAAAGTCCCCCAGAAAAGCGTTGTGGGAATAATGATAGGCCGTGGCCTGCATATGCTCACGGCCCCTGTGGGTGTTCTGAAGGCCGGCTGCGCCTATCTTCCCCTGGATCCATCGTATCCGCCTGAGCGCCTGCAGTTTATGATGAAGGACGCGGGCGCCGCCATGCTCATCGCCGACGAATCCCTTCTACCCATCCTCAAGGACACGGACGTACCCGTTGTAAAGACGACCGATATTGAAAAGCTGCACCCCGGAAAACCGGTTTCCGAGCCATCGGCCGATGACCTCTTTATCCTTCTTTACACCAGCGGCACCACCGGTACGCCTAAGGGCTGTATGCTTACCCACAGGAACGTCTATGCCTTCTGCTCCCACCACAGGGACAATATGGGCTTTGACCAGAAAACCCGCATGACCGGCTACGCCAGTTTTGGCTTTGACGCCTTTGCGGCAGACCTATACACCACAATTATCTCCGGCGGAACCCTGTACGTCATTCCGGACCGCATACGCCTTGACCTTCATGCCCTCCACTCCTACTATGAGGAAAACGGCATCACACACTGCTTCATGACCACCCAGGTGGCCACTCAGTTTGCCATCAATTACCCTGACTGCAAGGGCCTGAAGGTTCTATACACCGGAGGAGAAAAGATGTCAAGTTTCCCGCTTCCGCATTACAGGCTTTTCAACTGCTACGGTCCTACGGAATGCATGTGTTACGTGGTGGACGAGGAAGTGAAAGTGCAAGAGGACAACATCCCCATCGGCCTTCCCCTGGAGGGCGTACACACCTATATTGTAGATAAGGAGGGGCGGCAGGTCCCCCAGGGAGAAAGCGGAGAGCTGTGGGTTGCCGGCTGGCAGGTGGGACTTGGATACCTCAACCGGCCGGATAAGACCGCCGAGGTATTCATCCCCAACCCCTTCGAGAAAGAGCCTGAATTTGCCCGCATTTACCGCACAGGAGACATAGTCCGCCAGCGGGCCGATGGAAAGATAGAATATCTTGGCCGCCGTGACGGCCAGGTGAAAATCCGCGGCTTCCGCATTGAACTCAAGGAAGTGGAGGCCGTGATAAGGGAATTCCCGGGCATTAAGGACGTAACGGTCCAGGCCTTTGACGAGCCCGGGGCAGGCGGAGGAAAATTCCTTGCGGCATACATAGTAAGCGATAAAGAAATTGACATTCGGGAACTTGATTCCTTCATTGCCGATAAAAAGCCCCCGTATATGGTCCCGGCCGTCACCATGCAGATAGAGGCCATCCCCCTCAACGTAAACCAGAAGGTGGACGTGAAGGCCCTGCCAAAGCCGGAGCCACAGGAACGCAAGGCCGAAGGCCACGTGGCTCCTCTGAATGTCCTGGAGGAGGAACTTGCCGCTCTCGTAAAGGATACGGTTGGAATAGGCGGCTTCGGCCTTACAGAGCCCCTGTATTACAGCGGCCTGTCGTCCCTCAGCGCCCTCAGGCTTGCCACGGAACTGTACAAGAAATACGGCATAGAGCCCAATATGGACAGTTTTGCCAAAACAGCCAGCCTCCAGAGCATTGAGAACGAAGTCCTGAAGGTCCTGATGAAGCCAAAAGTGGCCGATGATAAGGGCGCGCAGGCCCAGGACGAGCCGCAGGAACTCACGTTCCAGCAGATGGGCCTGTACCTTGACTGCGTCAAAAACCCTTCCTCAACGGCCTACAACCTGCCATTTATCCTCACCCTCCCAGATGATGTGGGCGCAATTGAACTGAAGGCGGCGCTGCTTGACATCCTCAAGGCCCACCCGGTACTCGCGGGCCGCTTTACTCAGCGTGACGGAAAGGTTCTGATTGCTCCCGGGGCTGCTCCGGAAGACATCCCCTATACAAAACTTAAGGAAGAGAAAGAGTTCCTGAAGCTCAAAGAGAACTTTATGCAGCCCTTCGACCTCTCAAAGGGTCCACTCTACAGGCTCAATATAGTACAGACTCCCGGCAAACTGCGCCTTATGGGAGACTTCCATCACCTGGTGTTTGACGGCAGGTCCTACGACGTCTTCCTTGCAGAGCTTGCCGCCGCCCTTGAAGGCCGTAAGCCTGAAAAAGAGTCCTACACCTACTTCCAGTACGCCTCTGATCAGAAATCCTACCAGGACAGCCAGGAATTCAAGGAGGCCGAGGCCTACTTTGCCGCCCGTATGGAGGGGAAGGAAGAGGAAACCGGCCTTATCCCTGACAAGAAGCCGGAAGAAGGGGAGGTGGGCCACGAAAAATGGCTCCGGAAGAAGGTTGGGGCAGACGTCCTTGCCCGCTGCCACGCCCTTGGCATATCCCCCGCAAGTTATTTTCTATCGGCCTCATTCCTTACCGTAAGCGCCTTCTCCGGGCAGAAGAAAGTATTCCTCTGCACCGTTGCCAACGGCCGCACGGATATGCGTGCATCGGACACTTTCGGCATGTTTGTAAACACAATGCCGCTGGTGGGAGAGATCGGCACCCAGAGGGCCGATGACTTCCTCAAAGAGACAGACGCCGGTTTTTCGGCCACCCTTTCATATCAGAACTATCCCTTCGCAAGGATTGCATCGGCCTACGATTTTCATCCCGCGGTGATGCTGGCATACCAGGTGGGACTGCTGGAAAAATACAGCGTCAACGGTAAGGCTCTTGAGGATGAACTCATAACTCAGGACACGCCAAAATTCCCCATGAGCATATTCATCGAAGGCACGGAGGATGCCCCGGAACTGGCGCTTGCCTACGACGACTCCCTGTACTCCGAGCCCATTGTGCAAAGTTTTGCCGATTCCCTTGAGACTGTTTGCCGCGGACTTCTGAAGGACTACCCCGTAACGGAAATTCCGTTTGTGGATGGAGACCGCCTTGAAGAGCTTGACAGCTTCAATGACTACACTCAGGAAGTAGACCTTCAGGAGACCGTGGTTACCCTTTTCCGCAAACAGGCAAAGGCCACTCCGGATGCCCCTGCGGTACTTTTTGAAGGTAAAACCATCAGTTACGGGGAGCTTGACCGGATAACGGATTCCCTGGCCGGAAAAATCCTTGGATTCGGCATTAAAGAGGAGGATGTGGTTTCCGTCCTCATAGGCCGAAACACCTGGATGACAAAGGCTTCCCTTGCCGCAATGAAGGCCGGCTGCGCGTATCAGCCGCTGGATCCTTCCTACCCGCCGGAGCGCCTCAACTTCATGATAAAGGACTCCGCGGCAAAACTTCTTATTGCCGATAAAGAGCTTCTCCCTCTTGTAGGCGACTACAAGGGGCCGGTGCTTACAACTGAGGAACTGGAAGATGCCCGGTCGTTGCCGGGCATGACGGAAGGGTCGTCATTGCCGGCCCCGACCGGCAATCTCCCTAAGCCGGAGAGCCTCTACATCCTTCTTTACACATCCGGGTCCACGGGTACGCCCAAGGGCGTCATGCTGGAACACCGCAACCTTGTGAACTTCTGCGCCTGGTACAATAAGTACTTCGGCCTCAAGGCCGGAGACCGCGTTGCGGCCTTTGCAAGTTACGGGTTTGATGCAAACATGATGGACCAGTACCCCGCCCTCACCTGCGGAGCATGCGTTTGCATTATTCCGGAGGCTGTCCGCCATGACCTTTCCGCCCTTGACCGTTTCATCACGGAAAACGGCGTCACGCATAGTTTTATGACCACCCAGGTGGGCGTCATGTACGCCAGGAACTTCCCTGAAAACAAGTCCCTGAGGCACCTTTCCGTAGGCGGAGAAAAACTGGTTTCAATGCCGCCGCCCTCATACGCCTTCTACAACGGTTACGGCCCCACGGAGTGCACCATCTTCTCCACCATCTTCCACGTGAAGGAAAAGGAAGACAACATTCCTATCGGCCATCCGCTCAGTAACGTCCAGCTTTATGTGACAGATTCCCAGATGCGCCGCCTTCCCGTTGGCGCAGCCGGAGAACTTCTCATAGGCGGCGCCGGTGTTGGCCGCGGCTACCTTAATAACCCGGAAAAAACGGCCCAAAGTTTCATAGAAAACCCCTTCCAGCCCGGTGTAAGGCTGTATCGGTCCGGAGACATAGTGCGTTACAGGCCCGATGGAAACATTGAATTCGTGGGCCGCCGTGACGGCCAGGTGAAGATCCGCGGCTTCCGCATAGAACTTAAGGAAGTGGAGGCCGTAATCCGGGAAATCCCGGGCGTGAAGGACGTAACCGTACAGGCGTTTGACGCCCCTTCCGGCGGCAAGTTCCTAGCGGCTTATGTGGTGGCCGATAACTCCTTTGACATCAAGGCCGCGGCGGGTTACATCCGTGAGCGCAAACCGCCGTATATGGTCCCGGCATCCTGGATGATGCTTGACAAGATTCCGCTCAACGTAAACCAGAAGGTGGACCGGAGGGCCCTGCCGCCGGCTACTCC
>JAEEGJ010030487.1_pt1 | contig 10536 bp, 7 predicted proteins | sample 8958761 | NCBI WGS metagenome assembly JAEEGJ01 (sample SAMN16246546, study PRJNA631951) | gut metagenome | biome: gut microbiome; feature: rumen; material: RS-attached | host: Bos | place: Iran: Karaj | collected 2018-10
GGGGAGATGTATTAAGGAACCGCCCACACCGATAGCTCACCTGCCGGTGGGGCCGTTCCTTAATACATCTCCCCTCCCTTTACAATACGATGAAAGAACTTTTGAAACTGAGAAACTCCGAGGAGGATCTTAAGGCGGATGCCGATTTTGCGGTAATTCTCGGCGAAAAGGATAAGCCTTTCATATATAAGAGAGGCGACTTGACTATTGCAGTCAATCCAAAAGAAACAGGCGTTTCTGCCAAACTCGGAACCGATATCGGTACAAAGAAAACATTATTCGTCATCGGAGAAGGAACTCTTGAAGACGGAACCGTAAAATTGGGCGCGCAATCATTTGTCATCTTCAAATAAGCGCAAAAAAATGGTACAATATTTTACGAATTTGAAAATCGCTTACAGCGACGGGGGAGATTGATAATGGAACACAATAGGGAATTGCAGGTAATACTTGATGTCGGAATTGCGCTTTCGGCAGAACGTGACGTCAACAGACTGTTCAATCTTATAATTGCAAACAGTATGGCGATCACCAACTGCGACGCGGGAACGCTTTATCTGCTTGAGGACAACGTTCTTAAGTTCAAGATAATGAAGACGCTTTCTTTGAACATCGACAAGGGAAGCAACGGCGAGACGATCGAGCTTCCTCCGGTAGATCTGAAGGAAGAAAACATTTGCGCATATTCCGCAATCTACGACAAAGCATTAAACATTGAGGACGTTTACAACAGCGACCTTTTCGATTTTTCCGGACCGAAACGTTACGATAAGCTGACAGGTTACAGAACCCAGTCGATGCTTGTTGTTCCGCTAAGCGATCACGACGGCTCCAAAGTCGGAGTGCTGCAGCTCTTAAATGCGAAGGACACGGAAGGTAATACGATCCCATTTTCTCAAAGCTATGAGAGAATAGTGCTGGCACTTGCTTCGCAGACGGCAATCGCGGTTTCAAACATGCGTTACCGTGAAGAGTTAAAAGAGCAGATGTGGTCCTTCACCGAAGCCATGGCAGCCGCCATCGACGAAAGGACCCCTTACAATGCTTCTCATACAAGAAACGTTGCAAAGTATTCGGGCAAGATCGCCGATTACATCACAAAGCTTCACGATGAGGGCAAGGAAGAAAACTATTTCGACGAGCACAGAAGAGAGCAGCTTGTAATGGGCGCATATCTTCACGACATAGGAAAGATAGCCGTTCCCCTTGAAGTCATGAACAAGGCTACAAGACTTAACGGCGGTGAAAGAGAAGTTAAGACACGTTTCGAGATATTCGATCTTAAAGCGGAGACGTATCTTCTTTCAAACAAGATAAGCAGGGAAGAATACGACAAGATGCTTAGTAAGACCGCACATGCGTATGATGTGGTCAAGAGAGTTAACGATGCGGGATTTTTGAACGACGATCTGAGAGCCGAACTTGAAGAAGTTCTTGCTTACGACTTCTTCGGAGAACCCTTCTTTAGGGAGATCGAGAAAGAATGCTTAAGAGTTGTTAAGGGAACACTTACGACGGCAGAGCGTAAGATCATGGAAGATCACGTTGTCATCACCGAAAGGATACTTTCAAAGGTTCACTTTAACAAATATTTTGCCAATTCACCCAAGATCGCGGTTAAGCACCACGAGTGCCTGAACGGAAAGGGTTATCCGAAAGGACTTACGGCAGAAGACCTTACGCTTGATGACAGGATCATCGCGGTTGCCGATATATGCGACGCCCTTTTGGCAACGGACAGACCGTACAAGAAGCCGATTCCCAAGGAAAAGGCATTCGACATCATGCGCGGAATGGCAAAGGACGGCAATATCGACGGAAGACTTGTTGAGTATCTGTACGAATGTATTGATGACTGATAAACGGATACAGCAATAAAAAAGGCAGAGCGTTTTGCTCTGCCTTTGATTTTTCACGGGTTATGATTCTTTTTTGAAAAGACCGGCTATCACGTCGATGTACGAAACGTTTTCTTTGTACTGTGATTCCGCATTGAAAGATTCGTCGCGAAGATGATCCTCGGTTAAAGCTTCAAGGGTGAGATCCAACATCTTTAAGTAAGCGTCGGAGTTGGGACCTTCGAAACTCTCGGCCTCTGCGCGGGCATATACGGTGCCGATGGCATTTTCGTATTGGATCTTCTGATCTTTTGTCGCATTAACCGCCTCGGGGTGGGTTTCTTTCTTCATTGTGTTGATGAAAAAGAGCATGAAAGGATAAGTCTTCATGGTCTGCATTTTTGCAAGCTCAACCATCTTTTTGATCTTGAAATAGTCGCGTTCCATAACGTCGATGGCCGATGAAAGTTCGAGTGCGAAATATTTTGCGCTGTAGTCCGCAAGGAAAGAGTATACACCTATCTTGCTTTCAAAATAGTGGAAAAGAAGGCCCTTACTGATGTGAGCTTCTTTGACGATCTCATCGGTGCTGGCATGAGAATAGCCGTTCAAAGCGAAAATCTTTAAAGCAGCGTTGATCATGCGGTCCTGTTTCTCTTTTTTAAGGTCAAAAAACTTTGCATTCATGCTGTAACTCCCTTTTGGTTGACTGTGCGAGTCGGATTTCATGATAACATAGCCGTTTAAAAGAGTGCAATAGTTATTCTTGATTTCTTTAGATTTCTTTAGAGTTTTTTTATTTGATATTTGATCGAAATGGGTTATAATTACACTACACACGTAAGGTCGTGAATACTTAAGGCAGAGATCTTGCCGGAAGGAGATAATATGGCTAAATTCGGAAAATCATTATTGGCACTTACGATAATCGGAGCCGCTGCTGCGGGAACGTACTACTATCTCAAAAAGCAGGACGGTAATGTACCTGCCGATATGGATGAAGACGACGATTTTGACAACTTCGATGCTGATGTTGAAGACGGAGCTGCATCCGCTAAAAAGCGCTCTTACGTAAATATCAATTTCAACACCGTTGAAGAGAAGGCAAAAGTTGCCGCTGAGAAGGTTGCAGACGTTGCATCCAAGGCAGCAGATTCCATCGGATCATTCTTAAACCAGGCTGAAGGCAAGGTTGAAGAGTTCTTCGACGATCGCAAGAACGCCGCAAACGACGCTATGGCAGATGCCAACGAAGCAGTTGCAAAGGCAGGCGAGGCTGTTGAAGACGCAGTTGAGGAAGTGAAGGAAAACCTCGGCGAATAATATCGATCTAAGCGGGCTGTTCACGAAAGTGGACAGCCTTTTTTTTATGCCTTGTGGTAAAAAGAAAACTCCACCGACTTTCGTCGGTGGAATCGGCTATTTTTTCATCGTATAAGGGGGATCCTGAGGATAGCTTCCGCGAAGCTTTTGCATTCCTCTGCCCACCGCGTCTCTGGAGTTCTTCCAGTCCGCGTCTTTGTTCTGATACTCAAACTTCTCGATGAGCCAGGAGATATCTTCAAAAACACGCTCCATATTTGTTCTCATGAGTTCGAAAAGTTTGGGGTAGTACTCCTGCTTTTGTTTATCGCTTAAGTGGATCTCACCGTATTCGAGAAGATCTCCGAAATGGTGGAGACAAAAGCCTTTTCCTTCGAGTACTTTCTTTCTGAATTCTTCGTCGTCCTTAAAGAGGATGAAGAAGGTATCCATGTATCTGTCGTAAGTCTTTGCAAATTCATTGCAGATGTAACATGACTTGTCTCTTTCGCGGGTCCATTTCGCAACGGGGTTTTTGGCTTCGTTGTCCTTTGAGAGTTTGTCTTTGAAAGAGATCTTTGCGGGAGAATACTTTTTGAAGACTTCGTTCATCTCGTTTATGACTTTGCGATAATGAGTCTTAAGTATCCACGCATTTCCGAGAGTGTTGCCGTAGTTGTACATCTTTGTGATGTGCTCACGGCAAAATCCCGCTCTGTCGGTCATGTCTCTTGTGTCCGATTCCATGTACGAAGCGGCGGAGCCGAGGACGTAGTCCATAAGGTCCTGCTCGATGTTTCTTTCAATGTGACAAAAAGGGCATTCGTCACCTGCGTTCACCGCGTCGTTAAGCGGTATCGTATAAAGTTTTTCTTTCATTGTCAGTCCTACTTCCAGATTAATTCACGCCAGTCTTCAATCTGCTTTTCGGTCATGAATCCGATGGATGTTCCTATGAAACCGATCTTGTACGAAGCAAACAAAAGGGCGTTTCTTATCGAGAATGTCGAGTCGCCGGTCTGGTTGTAATAGTGTAAGAAGCACGAGAACAACGCATTACCTGCTCCGACCGTATTAACTATCTCGTTTGTTCTTACGGGTTTGTATAGTACGTAAGTGTCAAGCTTGTTTGAATAGAGCAAAACGCCTGCGGCACCCATACCGTATATAAGTATCTCTGTCTTATATTTTTCGACTATGTATTTGCAGAAATCGTAGGGATCGTCGTCTATGTTGTCGTCGCTTAAGTAAAGAATGTCGGCGGCTTCAAGAAATTCTTCGTTGTACGTTTCTGTCCTGTATTTGAAATTTCTGATGTTTACGGCAATCTTTTTGCCCGCTTCCATGGCTGCGTGAAGCATAGGCTTACAGAAATTCGCATTTGCCAAAACGACAAGATCTGCGCCGGGAAGAGCCTGCTTAAAGAGACTTAAGTCATATTTGACTTCTCTTAAGTTTTTGATGTCTTCAAAGATCTGTTGATTGCGCTCTTTATCGTAAAATATAACCGCAGCGGGAGTGGCACCGGCTTTGGGAAGAATGTAATCGGTGCCCAGATGAACTTCGCTTGAAGGCGGGTTTACGATCTTGGGTGAGTCGTATTTTCCGATCAGCGTAAAGAAATCCACTTCGTCGCCGAGCCATTTAAGCGCGATGGCTTCGTTGTAAGCATCACCGCCGATGCCGGTGTGAATGCTGTTGAACATTTCCGTCACAGGCTGATTTTTGATGGGAATCTTGTCAACCTTGACTATAGTTTCTTCCTGTAAAATTCCTGCCACAAGTATCTTGCTCATAGTAACCTCCTAAAACCCGCCCCATCAGAGTACTTTCTCGCAATTACCTAACATATATCGTATCACAATTTTCAAAATAGTACAATAAAAAAGAAAAAATCAGTTAAAATGTCAGAAAAATTTATCGGTACAAAGGGTGTTAAAACGGACTCGAAATGTAGTAAAATAATTTCATGGCACTTACATTCATATACGGCGCAGCCGGATCGGGAAAAAGTTCATATGTGCAGGAACTGTTGATAAAGCAGTCGGAAGCGGATAGTTCGCGCAATTTCTTTCTTATCGTGCCGGATCAGTTTTCGATGCAGGCCCAGGCAGATATCGTTGCAAGATCGGGGAGCGAAGGAATACTTAACATCGATGTTCTTTCTTTCTCCCGCTTGGCATACAGGATATTTGAAGAAACGGGAAAGCCCAAAGAAACCGTGTTGGATGACACGGGAAAAAGCCTTGTTTTAAGGCATGTGGCGTCCCGGGTGGCTGACGACATGCCCTATATCGGCAAGAACCTTAACAAGACCGGCTATATCCACGAGATCAAATCATCGATCTCCGAGTTCATGCAGTACGGGGTCGGCGTAAAAGATCTTGAATCGATAAAGGATAAAGGCCGTGGCAATCTGTTTTCGGGGAAGATAAGCGATCTTAAGGTCATTTACGATGCCTTTCTTAAGTTCAACGAGGGCAGGTATATCACGGGGGAAGAGCAGCTTGACCTTCTCATAAAGAAGCTTGAATTCAGTAACATCGTTAAAGATGCGGTGTTTGTTTTTGACGGCTTTACGGGATTTACGCCCGTGCAGGAAAGAGTGATACTTAAACTTCTTGAGATTGCAAAAGAAGTTTACATAACATTAACAATTTCTGAGCCCGAATCGCTATTTGATAACGGCGGACCTGAGAAACTGTTCCATCTTTCCGAAGATGCGGCGTGCCGTCTTATCAATTTAAGCAGCGGCAAAGTTTCTCGCGGAGAAGATGTGGATCTAAACGCCAAGAACCCGGTTCCGCATCGGTTTAAGCAAAGCCCTGCACTTTCCCATCTTGAAAGGAATCTTTTCAGATACCCTTACAAAACATTCGACGAGCCCACAAGCGAGATAGAGATGTTCGCGGCAGAAAGCATCCGCGCCGAAGTCGACACGATCTGTGTGCGCATACTCGATCTTATAAGAGAGCGGGGCTATGCCTACAGGGACATTGCGGTGGTGTGCGGAAGCCTTGACAACTATTCGGACATTTTGAAAAGGCGTTTCGAGGAACTTAACATCCCCGCATTCATCGACAAAAGCCGCGGTATCAGGCTCAATCCTTTCACCGAATTTTTAAAGAGCGCGATGAAGATCGTGACGGGTAACTATGCGTATGATGCCGTGTTCCATTTTCTTCGTACCGGCTTTACCGAATTTACGGCGGAGGAAGCAGACAGGTTCGACAACTACGTAAAGAGCCTCAACATCAGGGGAAAGAGCGCATATCACAAAGATTTCACACACATTCAGCGCGGTATGAAGAACAAGGATCGCGCGCTTTTGGATGTCGCAGGATACAACGATTTAAGAATAAGACTCATTGAGAAACTTTCATGTCTTGAGAAGCCGGCAAAGACGGCAAAAGACTATGTGGATAACCTTTACGAGTTCATAAAGAACAACGATTCCTACGAAAGGCTTCGTTCGATGGAAGACGCCTTCGAAGCGGAGGGAGATCCCGTTAAGGCGCGGGAATACGGCCAGGTTTACAGGCTCATAATGGATCTTCTGGATACGATAGTTTCACTGGTAGGTGACATTGAGATGTCACTTGACGATTTTTATAAGATTTTCGATGCGGGGGTTACGGAGATCACCGTGGGAACCGTTCCCCAGACCGTCGACAGGATAGTGGTCGGCGATATTGAGCGTACCCGTCTTACGGAAGTCAAGGTGCTTTTCTTTGCAGGCGTCAACGAGGGCAACATTCCCAAGGATACGAGGCGTAACGGCATTCTTTCCGAACTTGACAGAGAAGTGTTCAAAGAGAGCGGGTACGAGCTTGCGGCTTCTTCAAGAGACGAGATGTACAAGCAAAAACTCTATCTTTACTTAAACATGTGCAAGCCCACGGACAAGCTCATTTTGTCCTATTCGGGAAGCGATAGGGAAGGCAAATCGTTAAAGCCTTCGTACCTTTGCGGCATCATGAAGCATATGTATCCGAAAGTGGCCGTTTCCTACGAAAGAGACGTGCCGGAAGTTTCGAGGATCACATCACTTAAAGACAGTTACAGGCACTTCGCCGGCCTTCTTCGCAAGCTTTCTTCAGGTAATGCCGATGAGGGCGAAAGAAACCTCACCAAAGCCCTTTACAGCGTATACAAAGAGGCTGACGGAGACGATCTTTACAAGACACTTACCGACGCGGCATTTTACGAGTATGTTGCCACGCCTTTGTCTCGCGAGATCATAGATAAGATTTACGGGCAGATCATCACATCCAGCGTAAGCCGCATGGAGCTGTTCGCTAAATGTGCCTATGCCCATTTCCTTCGTTACGGTATGGAGCTTAAGGTTACGGCGGATGCGGATTTCAACGCCATCGATCTCGGTAACGTTTATCACGGAGTGCTGGATCTTTTCGCCCACAAGCTCACACTTAACAACATTACATGGCAAGCGCTTACCGATGATGATACCGAGCGTCTCCTTGACGAATCGATAGAAGAGTACGTTTCGGATTACGAGCAGGGCATGCTTAAAGACGATGCCAGAAGAGAATATACGATAGTCAAGATTAAAAGGATCATGAAGCGTACGATAGATACGCTTAAGTTCCAGATAAATCGAGGAAAGTTCACTCCTTCAGGTCACGAAGTACAGTTCAGGAGAGAAATCGAGATCGACGACGCAACCCGTCTTGTGCTTTGCGGAAAGGTTGACAGAGTGGACCTTTACGGTGACGGCGAAAATATTTACGTGCGTATAGTGGATTACAAATCAAGCAACCACGACGTAGATATCTCAAACGTATACTTCGGTCTTGAGCAGCAGCTGGAAGTATATATGCGTGAGATACTGCTTAACGAGCAAAAGAAACATCCCGGCATGAACGTTGTGCCCTCGGCTCTTTTGTACTACAAACTCGACAATCCCATAGTGGATTTCGATTCAAAAGACGTTGAAAAAGAAATCCGTAAAAATCTTTCCATGAAGGGTGTTCTTCTCGCCGAAGAAGAAAACCTTAAGCTTAACGACGAGTCCGTGATGGAAGAGAGTCTGGTGGTTCCCGCCAAGATCAAAAAAGACGGAATCGACAATACGGCCAAATCGATGCTTTCGATGCCTGAGATCGAAAGTCTTCTTAACTATACCGATCGAATGGTAAAAAGGATCGGAAAGAAAGTGTTTGACGGAGATATTTCGGTATCGCCCTTTGCGACCGATAAATACGAAGCGTGCACACAGTGCGAGTATTGCTCGGTCTGCCCTTACGACGAGAAAACAGACGGATTTGAGGCACGTTCCGATAAAGGGTTCAGCCCGGAAGAGTTAAGACAAAACGTATGCGGAGGAGGAGAAGATGGCGATTACGTTTTCTGATGATCAGTCAAAAGTAATAAAGTCCCGAGAAAAGAATCTTCTTGTATCCGCTGCGGCAGGTTCGGGAAAGACTTCTGTTTTGGTAGAGCGTATCATAAGACGGATCACCGATCCGGTTTCGCCTGTGGATATCGACAGGATACTTGTCGTGACATTTACCCACGCTGCGGCATCGGAGATGAAAGAAAAGATCATCGATGCTCTCGAAGCCGAGCTTTTCAAGCATCCCGAAGATGCACGCCTTGTGCGTCAGTCAACCCTCATCCACAACGCGGAGATCACCACGATAGACAGCTTCTGCCTTGATGTGTTGAAAGAAAACTTCCACAGCATTAACGTTGACCCTTCATTTCGCGTGGCGAACACGGGGGAGGTTAAACTTCTTAAGGAAGACGCGCTAAATGCCGTTCTTGAAAGAGCGTACGAAGAAAAGGATCCGGATTTTTATAACCTCATCGACTGCTATGTCAAAAAAGACAAAGATTCAAGCATCGAAGAGAGCATACTTAAACTCTATGAATTCGCAATGAGTTATCCCTGGCCCGAGAAATGGCTTAAGGATAACAGAAACGATTACTTCTTCGAAAGCCTCGAGGACTTTAAAAATTCGGAGCTTTTAAAGCGTGTGGATGAAAGGGTATTGTATGAACTGGATTCCCTTAATTCCATCGTGGAGAAGGCTATAGACATTTGCGACGATCCTTGCGGTCCCATCGTATTTAAGACTAAATTCGAGGGCTTTTTAAAAGACATCGTAAAGTTCAAAGATGCGTACAAATATGACGGAAGAGAAGGCCTCGGTCAGGCTCTTTCAGACTACAAAGCCGCAAGCCTTCCCACCAAGCTTAACGATGAATGCGATCCGGAACTTAACACCCGCACAAGAGCGTTAAGGAGCGAGTATACAAAGCGGATAAGAGAAACCTATGCAAAGTATCTTAAAGTGCCTTTGGAAGAAGAATACGAGAGCATGCTCGTCGCAGGGCGAACCGTTTCCATGCTCACCAAGCTCACCCTGGATTTCAAGGCCGAGTTTGAGGCGCTAAAGAGAGATCGCGGCGTGATAGACTTTTCGGACATGGAGCATATGGCCGTAGAGATACTCATAAAAGATTATGAGGATATGGATCACTATACGGTTACGGACGTGGCAAAAGAGTATCAAAAGCGCTTTGACGAAGTCATGATCGACGAGTATCAGGACTCGAACCTCGTTCAGGAGATCATTCTGACGGCTGTGTCACATCAGGGAACGGACATGTCACAAAACCGTTTCATGGTAGGTGACGTTAAGCAGAGCATATATCGTTTCCGTCTCGCAAGACCTCAGATTTTCATGCACAGAGAGTCGGGCTACAATATGACACCCGGTTCATGCGAGGTCATTCACCTTAAGGAGAACTACCGTAGCCGCAGGGAAGTCGTCGACAGCGTAAACAGGATATTCGAAGAGATCATGAACCCGACTCTCGGAGGTATACCTTACACCGCAAACGAACGCCTTTACGCCAAGGCGGACTATCCGGATACCGTAACGGACAACACCACAAAGTTCATCGTTGTGGATACGGGAAAGAAAGTAAAGAAATACGTTAAAACGATGGAGTGCGCATGCCTTGCGGACACCGTGGAAAAACTCATCGCTTCAAAGCGTGAGATATACGATAAAAAAGAAAAGAGAATGCGGCCGATAAGTTACAAAGATATCGCCGTATTGCTAAGAGCGCCTTCGAACTGGCGAAAAGATATCGGAGTCGCATTTGACAACAAAGGCATTCCTTTCTTTGTGGAAGGAATGGGCAAGTTCTATGAGGCCAAGGAGATTCAGGACGTTATCAATTTCCTTCGCATCGTTGACAATCCTTTAAATGACATAGCGTTGTTCGGTGCCTTTACGTCATTCTTCGGGAAGGGCGATGACGCACTTTCAGCGCTCATAAAAGGAGAGAGCGAAGAGAACGAATACTATTTCTACGAGAAGATGAAAGGCTTTAACGCCCGTCATCCCGAACACAAGGTGGT
>JAEEGJ010030489.1_pt1 | contig 10536 bp, 7 predicted proteins | sample 8958761 | NCBI WGS metagenome assembly JAEEGJ01 (sample SAMN16246546, study PRJNA631951) | gut metagenome | biome: gut microbiome; feature: rumen; material: RS-attached | host: Bos | place: Iran: Karaj | collected 2018-10
GAAAGTAAATATTCCATCATATAGAGTTAAAGTTGGAAGTACAGTTTCTGTTAAAGAAGCTTCTCTAGACCATCCAGTAATTACTGAATGCTTAGGTATGGATATTAATATTCCAGCATTCTTAAATGTTGATAAAGCTAAGAAAACTGGTGTTTATACAAGATATCCAGAACGTGAAGAATTAAATTCTGAAATTAATGAAGCATTAATCGTTGAATACTACAACAGATAGTAAAAATGATCAAAATAAAAAGTTCCAAATCGGAACTTTTTTATTTTAGTAATTTTCTTCTTGAATATTATTTGTAAAAGTATAATAATTGTCTCCACTATATTCTTCCTCTTCAGCCTTTTCACTATTTCTCAATTTATTAACTTCATATGCTGCTACTGCTGTAGTAAGAGCGGCTCCTGCCATTATTCCCGCAGTCTTTAATTTATTACTTGCACTTTTTGTATCAACTTGAGCCATTATATTTGGATTTTCCATAGTGATTGTTGCTTCATTTGCTAATTGTTCTGTATGAGGAGGTTCATTATATTGTATTGGTGTTGTCTCTTCAATAATAGGTTCTTCTACTATTTGTTCTTCAACAACAGGTTCTTCAGCAAGTGGTTCCTCTATTTCTTCAATAATAGGTTCACTTTCACTATAACTTGGTCTTCCATATGAAGGTCTATTATCTTGCTCACCTATTTGATTTGTTTGAATATTTTCAACTGGTTGTGGATCATTATTTTGAACTATTATATATTGAGGAGTATTACTTTCTGAAACTGTAGGTACAACTGCACTTGGTTTTGGTGCTGTGCTAGCTGGTTTTGGAGATGAAGCTGTCCCTGGAGGTACACCACTAGCAGAACCTAGATTAGTATTAACAGGAGTTACTGGTGTAGTATCATTAAATGTTTGAGGAGTTTGACTTAGATTATCAAGCGGAGTTGTATCAACTGCATCAACTACGCTTTCTGGTTCAGCAACACATAAATCAGAAACTTTACTTTCATAATCATTTTTAATCTCACTAACTGCATTATTTACAATATTAGCAGCTTGATTCATTACTTCTGCAAGACCTTCTAGTTTATCTATAAGTCTATTTAGTTCTTCAATTTTAGCTGTATTTTGAACTATAGTTTCATGGAACTCTGCTCTTTCAGATTCATTATAACAATGTATCATTACACATGTTTCTTCTCCACTGTCACTATCAACAGTACACTCTTCTCTCATTTCATCAATCTTACCTTGAAGATCAACGTTTTCTTGCTTAAGATTAACTACTTCTGTTTTATATTCATCAATTCTTGAATCATCTAGTTCATCGTAGCCTTCCATATAATCATTTAATAAATTTAAAGCTTTTTCATATGCAGCTTCTAATTTATCATTAGATTCAATTCTCATATTTAATAAATCATTGTATCCATCTAATTTAGAATTAACTTGTTTCCAAATATCACCTTGTAATAAACTATTAGCTGCTATAGTATCTTGGAAAGATTTTATATTATTTAATAAATTATGTGTATCTTTATTATCTGCTTCAAAGTTATTAGCAAGAGGACCTATTAACTTACCGTTGCTTAACATTGATTCAATATCACTCTTGCATAATTTACCAGCTTGACCTTGTACTACATTTTCTAGTGATGAAGTTGCTAGCGAAAATGAAGCAGCGGGTATTTTTATATCAGTTGATAATATTTGATTTAGTAAAGAATCTACTTGAGAACCATTAATAGATCCATTTAATCCTTGAGTAGCTTCAGACATTTTAACATCTAAATTATAGAAAGCTTGTGCTATGTTAGCAATAACTGAAGTTTCTTTACCAATATTATCAGATAAAGTTGCATTAACTCCCATTAAATAGTTTTGACTATCGAAAAATGCATTTGGAATTGTAGTTGAACTAGTACATTCATTTGTTACTTTTTGTACACTACTATTTTTAATTGCACCTGATATACCATTCATAGCATCCATTACTGTACTTATACTTGATGCTATAGTACTATCACCTAAACTTGTATCTAATTTATAAGTATTACTAGCGTAATTGTTAGGATCATAATAATTAGTTTCTATTTGAATTGATGGATTATTTTTAACTATATTTGAATAATCTTCTGGTTTAATAACTTCTTCTATAGATTTTCCATCTTGAGAACCTGTTACTTTAGTAAATGTAATATTATTTGGATCATATCCATTTGCTTTACAATTAGCAACAAATTGATCATATGATATTGCTCCGGCTAGATATGCATCTACTCTTGTCGAACTAGCAAATTGTTCTAATGCACCATGGTTTTCTATATTATTTACTTTAACATTTATTACTGGTACTCCATTATCAATAGCACCTTGTTCAGTATGTGTTATTAATTTATGTTCTGGAGCATTACCTTTAATTGAAACTATTACTGCCCCATTATTTTTTAAAGTTTGATAATCACTAACACTTGGTTGTTCTAAACCAGTCATAGAGTCAGCACCTGATCTATTAGGGTCTATCATAACTGCCACTTTACTTCCAGTTGCAGCTGCAAGTTCAACAGCTGGTTGAGTTCCACCACTCCATCCACGAGATACAACTGTATAATCAGAAGTACCAATATTACTAATAGTAGTAGCATTTTCTCCTTTTGCTTGACTAATTAATGTAGGCAAGTTTTTCATAAAATTATTAGTTGATGTTGATACTATACTTCTACATTCATCAGTTGTATGATATTTCCCAGATGGTGTATTTGTACTGACTTGTGCAAATGTTTCTGGAAAAGATACACCAATAGAGTTCCCATTAGTTATATTTTGACTATATACATATTCAGGCATTTCTGGAGCATAAGCAAAAGTAGCTTGTCTAGCATTCTCAAAAATATATGTATGTTGATTAACATCATAATTATTAATATCAACTCTATATGTTACTCCATAATTATCGGTAAACAATAAAGTATTATTATCTCCTTGTTTAACAGTATAATCTCCTATTGTCAATTGGCTCACCTATCCTATATATCAATTATAACATTTTTTAGAATTATTAACATAAAAAAACCTAATTCATTTTGAATTAGGTTTATTTTACATATAATTAATTATCGATAACAAATATTTTATTTAGATTGTAATATACATTATCTAATAAATAATATGCACTGAATTTACCAGATATACCTTGTAAGTTAACATTTGTTTGAGCATATCCAGTTTTTGATTTGATTAAGTATTTATGTGCTATACCATCTTCACCTACTAATATTACGTAAGCTTCTTCATCTGGCATAAACACAGATGCAACTTGCATTAAATTCTTAGTCATGTTTATTGCAAGATTCATATCTTCAGCAGATTTTAAATCTGATAGAATTTCATTTACATTAAATGATTCATATGTTTTAGCATCTAATGTTGTAAATGTTTTTAATTCATTTAATTGAATATTCTTATTACCTGAACTATAGAAATCTATCTTAGATACATTATAAGTACCACGAGGAATACTAAACTTGAATAATATATTTCCTGTTTTATCAATTTCATAAATTTTAGTACTTAATCCATCTAAGTTACCATTTAAAGTACAATGTGGTTCTTTAAATGATTCTGGATTGAATTCCCATGAAGATGTAACTATATAATTACCATTTGCTGCTTGAGACATACCTGAAACAGCATAACTAAACATTGAATTATCATCTGTAAAGTTAAGTAGTAATTCTGCTTTCTTATTTTCAATCTTAAATACTTTAGCACTAGAACGTGCATTAATATATTTTGCACAAAGATCATTCATAACTGTATTATCAAATGCATTATCGAATAATAAGAAATTTCCATCTCTATCCATTGATATAGAGTTAGCAGCATATGCATGAACTCCACTTGGCATTTCAACTAGATATGATTTAAAATCATTATTCCAATTCTTTAATTCACCGAAAATCCAATTTAATTTTCCAGTATTATAATCTATAGCTATTATTGAATCTCTTCTTAATAAGGATGCATAAATAACATCGTTCTTAGAATCATAATATAAACTAACAGTTGAAGCCCAGTTAGTACTTGCTTCAAAATCAACATCTAAGCTACTAATAAAATTAGGACTAATATCACTAATTAATTTATATAAATCAAATTCTTTAACTATTTTTCCTGTTTTAGAATCAACTTCAACAATTTGATCATCATAAGTATTATATTTATTTGTATTAGTTACAGTTAAAATATTTCCATTTGGAAGACTAATTAATCCACCAAAAGCACCATTTTCATAGTCATAGTTATTATAAATTCTACCTAAAAAATCTATTTCAAGTACACCTTTATTATAAAATTGACTCATGTAACTATTATCAAATAATAAGAAATGACCATTATCTAATTGATAAAGTGTTCCTTTATAATTATTTTCTAATTTCCAAATAAGTGATCCTGAGTTATTAAATCCATAATAACCAATACCATCACCTACTACATAAATATCATTACTAGCGACATCTGCTTCTTTTTCTACTTTAACAGTTAAATCATTTTTAACATCTTTAGTATCAATATTAAGTGTTTTACTTCCACTTTTAGCAGATATTTTAACAGTGTTATCATTTCCTGCTATTAAACCATATACAGGAATTATATGATTTTCGCTAGATTCAAAATCATATTTTTTTCCATTTACTTCTAAAGAAACTGATTCTTTAGATCTTGTTTTAAAAACTATTACTGCAGTTAAAGGTGAAACTCCATAAGGATTCTTTAATACAAATGGATTTGAAATTGTATATTTATCATCCTTTGAAGCAGCTAGCAATTTAGCATCAACATCTCCTTGATTACTAAATGCATCATCACCTACGGTAACAGCAGTAGAGTTACCGTCAAACATATATTTGACCTCTACTGCTTGTTTACCATCAGTTTTTGTTAAATAACCTTGTTTACCTAACATTATGGCTAGAATAACTACAACAGCAATAACAACAGCTCCTATTATTATTCCTTTTTTCTTATCCATAATTATCACCTATTCGATTATGAATGGATTTGTTTTGCTACCCCATTTACCTGTAGCACCCTCTCCTAATTTAATTGGAGTTCTTGGTTTAAATACAACAACTGGTCTATAGTGTACATCAAGTTTAGTATCACTACCATAAATATGGTTAGTACCAACTGTAGTACCATTAACAGTCATTTCATCATAATCTACTACTTTTCTTGCTGGGTCATATCTTAAAATAACATTTGCTAAGTAATATTGACCATCATAATAGTAAGGTTGATTTGTTGTAGGAGTCATTGTCCACCACCATGCAGTTGTACCATTCTTCTTTAATGCTCCTTCATATACAAATGTATATCCTTTACCATTAGTATGTAAGTATTCAGCATAGTTCATAATACCAACTCTTGCTGTTTCAATATTTAATAATTCATTATTTTTATAACCGCTATACCAAGATGCATTAACTAATCTATCTTTATTCTTACCATTTAACCATGTACCATTTAATTTCTTAGCTAATTGGCTACGAGTATAGTTAACACTTGTATAATAACAGTTACCATGGTTACAACAATCTGTTTGTAAATATGAATATGAATCATCAGATAATCCATATAAGATTGCTTTATAACCTTCATTAGTTATTCTATATAATACGTATAAATCCCCACCATATCTATAGAAAACTGGTTTTTTACAATAATTATCATCATCTGGTTCACAAATTACGTTAGAAGCTTCGATTACTTCTGGATACCATTCAGCATATAAGTTAATATCTGATCCATCATATGGTTTTTCTGGTGCACTCTCATCTTTAGATTTAAGAACTTCTTTACTATATTTTCCTTCTATAACTTGAGTAGCATCACAGCTTCCCTCAGTCCATCCAACAAATTTATAACCATTGAATGTAAGAGTTACATTTTCACCACTTGGTAAATCGTATTCTTTTTCACTTTCAATTGGCATACTTGCTTGTTTTCCAGCAGAATCTGGACAACCACCAAATACAAGATTAGCAGCTGGTTTTCTGTATTCTGCAGATAAAGTAACTACACATTTACTAAAATCTTTTTCTGCTTCAACTTGATCGTTACAATATTTAGTATCTTTATAACGAGCAATAGTATCTTGACTATTACTAATATTACCATTACCATCAATAACAACATTTCCATCTTTATCAACAAATCTGTTGAATACCTTATCATCAATGTTTGGAATATTTGTTAATTTTGGAAGTGGTACCATTTCATTAGTTTCTGTAATTTTCTTATACCAACCTTGTCCATAGTAATAGTAAATTACAGGATCATCAGAACCCTCTATAAGACCACTATCATTTCTTCCACCTTTAGTGTCTAAAATGAATTTAGCATATAATCCTTCACTATTATTTTTAGCACACAAACTGTTTACAGTACCATCATCATTATAGTATTCTAAAACATCATCTCTTTTAGCACTATCTAAGAAATCTCCCCTTCCTGCGATACAGTAGTCGCCATCAATTACTACTAATGATATTACTTCTCCATTACCATCTAATCTAACAAAGTATTCAACATCTTTATTAGTTAAATCTAGGTTATAAGTATTATCATCAGAATTTTCAGCGTCAGTTACTACGCTTACAACTTTTCCTTCAGCCTTTTCAGTTGCATACTTATTTAATGCTTCTGCATATACTGATTTAGCTTCGTCAAGTAAAACTCCCTTTCTAGCATCTTTGTAGGCATTTATTACATTTGGTAATAACAATACTGCTAATATACCTAAAACTGCGATAACTGCCATCATTTCTGCTAAACTGAAACCTTTACTTCTTTTCATGTTATCACCTATCCTTCTATTATAGAATAACATATTCAATATTTTTTTTCAATAAAAAAAGAACATTTCGTTCTTTTAATATTTATCTAAAAATGACTTTTCCTCATTTCCACTATGATATCCAAGAATAGTATTTAAGTTTACATCAAATGTAGACTTAAATATATTATAATCTACAGCAGGATTAACTTCCTTTAATTCACTAATTAAATCCTTAATTTCTTTTCTTTTAGATTTCTTATCATAGTTTTCCTTTTCAGTAAACTTACATGCACAATTTAAGAAAGTAAGATTATTAGATTTAACCCATCTTAATATATCATGTTCTCTAATATAATACATTGGTCTAATAAGTTCCATTTCTTCAAAGTTTTCACTATGTAATTTTGGCATCATAGTTTTATATTCACTTGCATATAATAAACTTAATAGTATAGTTTCAACGACATCATCAAAATGATGACCAAGAGCAATCTTATTGCAACCTAATCTTTTAGCTTCAGCATATAAGTTTCCTCTTCTCATCCTAGCGCATAAATAACATGGACTAGTTTTTTCTTTTGAAACTATATCAAATATATCTGTTTCAAATATATGAAGATCTATATCTAATAATTTAGCATTAGATTTAATTAATTCTAAATTCTTTTCATTATATCCAGGATTCATACATATAAAGACTATATCAAAATTAACTTTTCCATGTCTTTTTAATTCTTGCATACATTTAGCAAGTAGAAATGAATCTTTTCCACCAGAAATACATACAGCTATTTTATCTCCTTCATTAACAAGTTCAAACTCTTTAACGCCTTTAACAAATCTAGCCCATATTTCTTTTCTATATGTTTTGATTATGCTTCTTTCAATTACTTCATTCTTCATCTTTTATACCATTTTGATTTTTATAAGCAATATATGTGTTTTTAAGAAGCATAGCTACTGTCATAGGTCCTACTCCTCCAGGAACAGGAGTTTTATAACTACATATATCTGTATCAACTACATCTCCATATATTTTGCCATCTACTCTATTAATACCTACATCTACTACAACAGAATTCTTTTTAATCATATTTTCTTTAATAGCATGTTTCTTTCCTACTGCAACTATTAATATATCTGCCTCTAAAGTATAACTCTTTAAATTCTTTGTCTTTGAGTGACATATTGTACAAGTAGCATTTCTTTTTAAGCATTCTAGCATAACTGGTTTACCAACCAAATTACTTCTTCCTACTACTACAACATGTTTACCTTCAAATTTAATCTTATAGAAATCTAATAATTCTATAATACCTTTTGGAGTACATGGAATAAATTCTGCATTTCCTTCAAGTATTTTACCAAGTGAAATATCAGTAAGACCATCTACATCTTTAGATGGACTTATTGTATTTAATAATTTTCTTGTATCATACTTATCTGGAATTGGTAATTGAATAATAATACCATTTACATTTTCATCTTTATTTAATTCTTTAATTTTTTTAATAATCTTTTCTTCAGGTTCATCTTCAGAATAATCAAAGTGCATTAAACTCATCCCAACATATTCGCAAGCTTTCTTTTTATTATTAACATATATATAACTTGCTTCATTATATCCAACTGTTATAACAGCAAGTATAGGAGTCTTCAAATTAGATTGTATAGATCCTTTTAATTCATCTTTAATCTTAGCACTTAAGTTCTTTCCATCAAGTATTTTCATCTAATCACCTCTATTTGTTTTCTGTATATTCATCTACAAATCTTATAGTTAATATCTTTTGTTCTTTTAGTGGTTTATCATTACTATCAACTGGAGTACTTGCTATTTTATCAACAACATCCATTCCTTGAACAACTTTACCAAAAGCAGCATATTTACCATCTAAATAAGTACTATCTTGATGAACAATAAAGAATTGAGAAGAAGCTGAATTCCAAGTTGCTTCTGATTCAACTTTAGCTCCTTTTCTTGCGATAGATAATACACCACTAGTATGAGATAAATCATTTATAACATCATTATCAGCAAATTCACCTTTAATAGTTTCTTCACTTCCACCAGTACCTGTACCAGTTGGATCTCCTGTTTGAATCATAAAGTCTTTAATTACTCTATGGAATATTAATCCATCATAGAAATTTTCACCAACAAGTTTCTTAAAATTAGCAACAGTAATTGGTGCTATTTCAGGATATAACTCTGCTATTATAATTCCATAATTTTCAACTTCAATTTTAACTAAATTACTTTCGTTTTCCACTTCTTTATACCTACTTCCTTCTATTTCATAATATTTTTTAGTTTCATTATAATTGTAATTTAATACCTTTTCTTTTTCACATCCTACAATACCAAATAAGCAAAGAAAACATAATAAATATTTTACAATCTTTTTCATGATACCACCTCTATTTAAATTATACTACAAAACACTTGTTTTTTATAGTTAATTGACTAAACACACCTTTTTTGATATAATATAGCGCGGTTTTTAAAGGGTGGTGATACTATGGAAAAGAAATTATATAGTAATAATATGTGTACTAAATCTAATGCATTAAGAAATGTATATTGTAGTGAATCTTCATTATATGTATATAATGGTGACTTAATAAAACTAATGAATGATAGATATAGAGATAGAGCATCTGTAGTATTACGTTTAGATAGACTGGATCATGAAGATTTAGTTTTACCAAAATACATTTTATATAACAAAAGTGGTTTTAAAGGATATGGAATGGAATACTATAAAGATTATTGTGTTCTTGCTAAAATGATGTGTGATGAATCTATTCCATTTAATAAAAGAAAAGAAATAGCTTTAAAAATATGTAAGTTATTTGAATATATGGAAGAAGAAGGTTTTGGATATTATGATGTCCATTCTAAAAATATTCTTTATAAAGGAACTGATATTAAATTAGTAGATATGGATTCTGGTATATTTGATGATCAAAATAGATTAGAATATTTAACAAATTTAAAATTTTCTCAACAAAGATTAGCAGAATTATCACTAGCATTATTATATAAAGAGATATTAGATGATTTAAGTAACGAATTAATTGAAAGTAAAAAGTTAATTTTAAAGATGGTTCCAAGTAATGTTAAAAAGTTATATGAACATGTTATAAATAGAAGTTTTACATATTTTAGATCTGCTGAATATTTAGATAATTTAACAGAAGATACTGTTGAAGAGACAAAACAAGTTTTAATAAAAAAGAGAGGTTAATTTAATTAACCTCTTCTTTATATGCAGATTCATATAAATCTCCATTATCATTTTCTTCTCTTTCTTGATAAATTAAATCAGGTAAATCATCTTTAGATGATAATCCAAAATAATCTAAAAATTCATCTGTTGTTTTATATAAATTAGGTTTACCTATAGTATCTGCTCTACCACATATTTTAATAAATCCTCTTGCATATAATCTTCTAACTATTTGAGAAGAATTAACTCCTCTTATTTCATCTATTTGTAATCTAGTAATTGGTTCATTATATGCAATAACTGCTAATACTTCTAAAGCAGCATTTGATAAATTAGTTGTTTTAGAATCAGTTACTAATTTTTCATAAAACTCTTTGTGTTCTTCTTTAGTAGTTAATTTAAATGCATTACCTAAGTAAGATATCCTAAGTCCTCTATCTTCACTTTCATAATCTTTTTTTAAT
>JAEEGJ010030491.1_pt1 | contig 10535 bp, 10 predicted proteins | sample 8958761 | NCBI WGS metagenome assembly JAEEGJ01 (sample SAMN16246546, study PRJNA631951) | gut metagenome | biome: gut microbiome; feature: rumen; material: RS-attached | host: Bos | place: Iran: Karaj | collected 2018-10
CGGAGCCTTTGATGGTGAGGGTGTTGGCAGAGGCACTGGCCTTGGCCTTCTCTACGCCTGGCAGATCCTCGACGGCGCGGACTACAGCTGCCTCACAATGGCTGCAATGCATATCCTCGACACGATAGACGGTCACGTCGGGGTCTAACGGTTTCTTGGTAGTAAACTTGCTAAAAAACTTCATCATAAGAGCAAATATGATTAATAATGTTAATACTGTGGCGCAAACAATCTTGAACGGACTGGGCATAGTTGATGCCCCCATGCAACAAGCATCCTGATCGGCAAAAGAGAATTCGATTCCCGTAGCATTGAGTAGTAGGCCAAATAGGACAGCGACACCCACGATGGTCATCAGATAGATAGAGGTGAAATGGCGCCCCATCGACTTATGAACCACGAGGATAGAGGCGAGATTAACCGCAGGGCCTGCCATCAGCATCACCAGTGCCGCTCCTGGCGATAGACCTTTCATCATCAATGCCGCCGCCACAGGGATGCTACCTGTCGAACAAATGTACATTGGCACGGCGATGACCAGTATGACTAGCATCTGTAACAGCGGCTGACTGCCGAAACTGAGGAAGAATTCATCAGGCACTGCGACCTGAATCAATGCAGCAACAATAAGTCCGATAAGCAGTCGCAGGCCGATATCGCGAAGCATATCGTAATAGGCATACTTCAGCACGCGCCAGATTCTATTTCCTTTTTCAACCTGACATGAGCAGTTGTCGATGTCAACGATCTTATCCTCGTGAACCAGTCGGTTTACCAACAAACCGCCACAAACACCCGTGATGAGTGCTGCTGTAGGACGGATAATCGCAAAGCCCAATCCCATCAATGAGAAAGTAGCTAGGATGGAGTCGATGCCCGTCTGCGGCGTGGCAATGAGAAACGAGGCAATGGCTCCTTTTGATGCCTTCTCATTTCTGAGTCCGATAGCCGTAGGGATGACACCACACGAACATAGCGGCAGGGGGATTCCCAACAGCGCCGCCCATAGCACAGAAAATTTATTGTTACGCGAAAGATAATTGGCATAGAACTTCTGCGGCACGAATACGTGCAGCACGCCTGCGATGAAGAATCCCAATAGCAGATAGGGAGCCATCTCGCAGACCACGTTCAAGAGCGATGTGAAGAAACTCTGTATATCCATCGGGTGCAAATTTATGAAAAAAATCCCAAAGCAGGTCCAAAAGCTCTGGGATTTTTGTTTAAAGGAAATACTGCTTAACCCTTTATTCCAATAATTGTAGCATTCGACGGCTTCATACGATGAATCTCTGTCTGGGTGAAGCCTGCATCGTCGAGCATGGTCTTCAGTTCTTCTGGCGAATAGGCCGTCATGCCTTCTACGACATTTGTCCACATCGAGTCGCCATCTACGACCTCCACCATGATGGCGAACTTACCACCGGATTTAAGTACTCGACGAACCTCCTGCAGACAGTTAGGGAGATTGGGCCAGAAATAGACCGTCTCAACCGCAGTGACGAGATCAAACTTCCCGTCCTCGTAGGGCAGTTTCTCGGCAGAACCCTGAGTAACGAATACTTGTTTGTCGAGCACTTCTTCATTTACCTTCTTGGCTTTTGCTACACTCTCCTCAGAGATGTCAATGCCATAGACTTGCGCATCCTTACTCCGTTTCAACAGTCGTTGCAAGGTAGCCCCACCACCGCAGCCGATGTCGAGCATCGTCCAGCCGTCTTGAATATTGACGAGTTTCAGACCCCAGTTCGTCAGGGGTGCATGACAGAGGTTCATAAACTTTAACATGGCGCGTCCCATCCGTCCTTGCGGACAGGCGCAGTTAGTGAATAGTTGCTTTATAAGTCCCATAATCCTTTTCTTTTTAAAAAAGGTGGCTGACCATCTCAGCCAACCACCCTCATTACTAACTAAACAAATACGTCTTATGAATTTAATTTATATACCTGTGATTACATATTAGGAGAGATGGCGGCGAGCCAGGCCTCGATGCGGGTGTCGGTCTTGTCATCCTCGTTGATGTCGTCGAGTGGCAGACCGATAAACTTGCCGTCAATCACGGCCTCGGAGTCATCGAAGGTGTAGCCGTCGGTTTCTACTGAACCGATGAACTTAGCACCGCTATTCTTAATACCGTTGTAGAGCTCACCCATGCCACCTACGAAGGTGTCGCTATACGAAGAGCAGTCGCCACAGCCGAAAAGAGCAATGGTCTTACCACTGAGGTCGGCACCTTGGAGCGTCTTCAGTCCGTCGTACCAGTCATCCTGCAATTCTCCTGCGCCCCACGTTGAGGTGCCGAGGATCAGATTTTGGTTAGCACTGACGATGTCGGCTGTCAGGTCCTGTACATTCAGGGCCTCACAGCCCAGTTTCGAGGCGATCTTCTCTGCGATGGCCTCGCAGGTTCCCGTCGAGGAACCATAAATTACAATTGTTGCGTTCATTATTTATATTTAATTATGTGGTTAATTCTTTTTGATGCACTTGTTGCCGCATTTACGCTTACAATACCGTTCGCATTGTGCGCAGAGGTCGTAGCCGAGCATGGCACCGAGGATAAAGTCCTCTTCGGGTGTGAGCTGGTTCAGCGGACGGGTGACGATGAGTCGGATGGCTTCCAGACACTCGCGACGCCCGAAATACACGTTCAGGTTCTGTTGGCCAGCGGACTGGAGCACATAAGGGATACCTTGACTTTCCAGCCTTTCAACGGCCAGTTTACCATATTTCTTATTACAGGTGAAGAGCACCATTTGGCGCACGCCCTTATTCAGTTCGTAGATGTGGTTCATCAGTACCTTCATTTCTGTAGGAATCGCTGTTGTCGTTTTCATTTTTATCGTTCATGTTTTCTGGGTGCAAAATTAGAGAGAAAAATTAAGGTGCACAATACCTAAAACGCGGTGTTTTAAGCATTGCGCACCCCCAAAGCCTACTAAGCAGATTAATCAAAAGTAGGTATTGCAGGTTATAATTTCATCACGACAAACCAAAATGACCAGAGACATGGAGCATGGAGAGGAAATAGACCATGCCCACATAATAGCGCCATTTGCCTGTTGGTGGCTGGACATCCCAGAGCCGCTGCACATACTCGCGGGCCAGGGCGCGATCCTCTTCATTGTCGCTGTCGGCCAGCGCAAAGGCACCCACGGCATTGGCTCCTGCCATACCCTCGGTGTAGTTGCCCGTAGGCTCAGTACCATCAAGGTTGAATTGTCCGCCTTTGAATCCTTCGTTCTTGAAGAATGTCAGCAGTCGGCGCATCATCGTGCGCTGGGCATCTCGGGTCTTGACCGTTGGTCGAGCCTGCTCACGCTCGGCAGAGTCGATGCGAGCATCACTCTGCTCTCGCTTACTCGCATCCTTGCCAGTGAGATAATAATCCATGCCGACGTTCATCGGGCAGCGGATGGCATCATACTGATAACGGTCGGTATTGTAGTCGAAGTTAGGACGGCGATAGGGTTTCCCGTCGAAGAGGCAGTAGTCGGGATAGAGGCCTGTCACTGAGTCCTGGGAAGCCTCCAGCAGCCAACGAGCCTTGTCGGCAGCCTCGCGCCAGAAGTCGTTCTTAGCATCAGCCTTCTCAGCCCAGAGGTCGAGGAAGGCTGGCAGACAATAAGACGGATCGCTGTACCAATGAACCTCTTCATTAGGTACAAAGGTGACAAGACGCGTCGAGTCGTCGAAGAGGTTATAGATGCCCGATGTCTTGCCGTCCTTCGATGTCACTTTGTGAAGAATCTCGTTGGCATCAGCGGCATACTGCGGCTCACCCCATTTCTCGGCAGCAAGGAAGAGGGCGGTCACGAAATAGATTTCTCCGTCGGAGGCATTGCTCTGTCCGATCTGTGTGCCGTCAAGGGCACATTGCCAGCAGAAATAACCATCCCAGGGACTATCGGCGGGGTATGCCATATAGGTCTTGGCCCATCGCCAGAGTTTGTCGAATACCTCGCGCTTGTCAAGTTGAAGACTGATCATCATGCCGTACGACATACCCTCGGTACGCACGTCGTTACTACCGGTATCGACGATGATGCCCATCGAGTCGCCTACTTCATAATAGACACATTTCTCGCCGTCAGCATCATACTTACTGATGTCGCCGGGTGTGAAAAAGTGCGTCCACACGCTATCGATACGTGCCTGCACCTCGGCCTCGCTCTTGCCGAGCAGTGTCGAGAAGAGGTTGTTCGATGTAGTCACCTCAGTCTGCTGCTTATTTCCACAGGCAGCGAGCAGTACGCCTGTCAGCACAAAGGCTGCAAATTTTATGTACTTCTTCATCATTTATAAGGCATTCACCAATGCTATCACTTTCTGTTTGGTTTCCTCGGTCTTCTGCTCGTCAATCTTGGCAGAGACAAAGCCCATGTTCTCAACTTGCCAGTAGTTGCAGATGTCGCGGAATTCGGCCGTGGCTCCGTCATAGACACCAGGAGAGTAGGATGACATCAGCAGCGCCATCTTCTTCACGTTGGCGGGTTTGTTGACGCAGTACATGCGCTGGATGGGGGCCTGAATCTGGGCGCAGAGGGTGAAGTAGTAGATGGGCGCAGCCAGCACCAGCACCTCTGCTTCGTTCATCAACGGATAGAGTTCCTGCATATCATCCTTCTGGATGCAGGCACCATTGCCCTTATTATGACAGTACTCACAAGCCAAACAGCCTGCAACTTTCTTCTTCGATACGTTCACCAATGTCACCTCATGACCTGCTGCCTCAGCAGCCTTCTTGTACTCTTCCGCCATCCAAGCGGTGTTACCATTCGCACGTGGCGAGGCTTGTAAAATCAAAATCTTCATAATCGTATTGTGTTTAGTTTGTAAATAATGGTACAAAGATAAGCAAAAAAATCCAAAGTATGATTATTTTGTCTTGGGATTTAACTTTTGTTGGGTTCTGTCGCTTTCTTGCGTCCCTTCGGTAGCAAGCGGTGAAGCCGCGCGGATGGCTTCATCATAGCCTGTCAGTGCAGCAAAGGGAGCAAACTGGGCTGCACGGCTCCACATCGACATCCTTGGATGATGCTTGGGCTCGTAATGTGGCAGATTGATGATATCGTCGTAATTGTCCATTATGCTTTATGTCCTCCTATTTGTTTGTTGCGCTCCTTGGCCGTGGCACCTTCCTCGAAGTTCAGGCCCCGAAGAATGGCATTTTTGCCGAAACGCTTCTTGATTTTCAACTGTGCCTCCTGCATCCTGCGCTCCTTGTCGAGTTTGGCTTGCTCTGCCTGTCGCTGCTTCTCTAATGCTTCGTAGTCGGTGAAGAGATCAAGCTGCTGGGGAACACAATCCTGTGCTGATACCGATGCCTCTGACACCACATGATTCGTTGTCAGGTTCAGTCTGCGGATGAGCAAATCGGGATTCACACAGCGATCAAACAATTCTGTAGCCCCATCCATAATGAGCCGCGATGATGAAGTCGGTCTCTCGAAGTTGAATGTACCGTGCGCATGCTTTGGCACGGGCTTCCCGTAGTGGTTGGTGGTAATCTCACCGTGATACTTTTCGCGGATTTCTGGACGTGTGAGACATTCAGCATCATAGCCTACGGTCAGCACCAGTTGGTCGGTCACCAGGCGTTTCGATACTAAGTCGAGTGCCATTCCTTCGGCCATCTCGCGTATCACCACACGTGCTTTCTTAAACGTATATGGCTCCTGTAGTACCTGTCCGCTGCTGAAGGAGTTGGTCTCTGGCCTGTAGGCTTTCACAGCCTCTATAGTACATGGTTCCCAGCCCCAGGCATGGTCTATCAGCAGTTCTGCATTCACACCAAAGAGACGGTAAAGTAGTCCTTCGTTTTGTATCGACATCCGGGCTATCTTTCCCATCGTGTCAATGCCATAGACAGCCAGTTTCTCGGCTATCCCACGCCCCACACGCCAGAACTTGGTCAGAGGACGGTAATCCCATAACTCACGGCGATACGACATCTCATCCAGTTCGGCAATACGCACACCGTCTTTGTCGGCTGGCATCTTCTTGGCTACAATATCCATCGCAACCTTTGCCAGATACATGTTTGTGCCGATGCCTGCCGTTGCCGTGATGCCAGTAGTGGCCAGCACGTCACGGATCATCTTCATCGCCAACTGATGGGCCGTCATCTTGTACGAATGCAAATAAGCCGTCACATCCATGAATACCTCATCGATGCTATAGACGTGTATATCCTCTGGAGCAATATATTTCAGGTAGGTCTGATAGACTTTGGTGCTTACCTCAATATAATGAGCCATACGGGGTGGGGCGATGATAAAATCCACACCACGGGCTTTCTGATACACTTCGAACAGTCGCGCACGCCCACCTATGCCGTATGCCTTCAGCGACGGAGAGACAGCCAGACAGATGGTTTTCTCCGTCCGGCTTTCATCAGCCACGACGAGGTTCGTGGACAGTGGGTCAAGCCCCCTGTCCACGCACTCCACTGAAGCATAGAACGACTTCAGATCGATGGTAATATAGGTGCGCTGCTGCTGTTGCAACTGTCTCTACTCTTTTCGTATTTACACAAATCTGCAGACATGATCCACGGCGATGTCGGAGAAGCCGAAGGCCTCAGCCTTGGTCATGCGACCGCAGGCTACCTCAGCAACGATATCAACCAGTTCGCTGCCCATTTGAGCAATGTTTTTTTCGCCCCTCAACACGGCACTGAGATCAACGTCCATGTTGTCCTCCATCATGCAGTAGGTATGCTCGTTGGCCGTCACTTTCAGCACAGGCGCGATGGCATTACCCGTAGGTGTGCCCCTACCTGTAGTAAAGACAATGGCCTGACAGCCGGAGGCCACCATCGACGTGACACTGGCGATGTCGAACCCAGCAGTATCCATCACGACGGCTCCTTTCCTTGAAGGACTTACCGCCTGCTGTAGCACTTCCACGATGGGGCGCGTACCTCCCTTGCGGATGCAGCCCAAGCTTTTCTCTTCGAGCGTGGATAGTCCGCCCGCCTTATTGCCTGGTGTGGGTTGTCCGGCACGACAATCCTGTCCGGCGGCAGAGAGATGAGCCTCGTACTCACGGCACACTTCGATGATCTGGTTGTGAATCTCCGTCGTGGCAGCTCGCTTGGCAAGGATATGCTCACCGCCAATCCATTCTATTGATTCGCTCATTACCGTCGTGGCACCCATGTCAACGAGGATGTCACTCATCTCGCCGACTGACGGATTGCTGGCGATACCCGATGTGGCATCACTTCCACCACATTCGATGCCGATATAGAGTTCTGAGGCATCGAATAGCTCCTTCTGCTGCGAACCTGCCTGTTGGGCCATTTCGCGTGCGGCACGGGTGGCTTTCTCAATGGTCTTCAGAGTGCCACCTTCCTCTTGGATGCCGAATGACACGACGGGCTTACTGGTCAGACGCTCAATCTTCTCCTTTAGTTTCCGATGGGGGACGGTCTCGCAACCCAAACCGATAATTACTACGCCATAGACATTGGGGTGGCAGGCAAAGCCCGTCAGCACCTTTTGGCTCATATCTGTATTGGCCTGCACGTCGGAGCAACCCGTGTTGAACACGATGTTCACCGCCCCGCGAATCTGACTGGCCACGATGCGACATGACTCACTGGCGCAGACGCACGTGGGCAGAATCAGGATATAGTTACGGATGCCAGGACGACCCTCTGTACGACGGTAGCCCCAGAACTGGAAAGGTGCTATCTGCTGTGGAGCAGATTGGGCAGCACACATCTGCCATTCATCTCCAGCCAATTCGCTGTCATAGTCACGCAGTTCACTCTTCAGATTCTGGTCGTTCACCCAGCAACCCTTGGCAACAGTGCATACGAGCCGTCCCAGACTCTCGCCATATTTAATCACCTCGCCACCTTCCGGCAGATCCTTCAGAGCCACCTTATGGCAGTAGGGGATATCCTCCTCGGCTTTCAGCGTGACACATGCGCTGCCATCTATGTAGCAGACATCCTCTCCCTTGGCGATTTCTTCGACCGTGGTCACTACGTTATCGGCTGCGTTCATCAGCAATGCGTTTATCTTCATCATAATCTCATTTTGTTGTTGGTTTGTAATTCTTGGCAAATATACGAAATAAATCCCAAAGCAAGTTGATAATGCTTTGGGATTTAATGATTTTTGTGGATTGTGTACGGATAATGTAACGATCAAAGTTCGATGAGTTTACCGTTCTTCTTGGCTTCCTCAATCCACTTGGGTTCAATCTCCTGCAGGAAACGCTGTTTATTGGCGTTCAACTTCTGCATATCCAGTCCGATGGCAGCTTGAGCCTTAGCCTTGGTGCTGTAGTCAGGCACAGGGATGTCGCCCAGATGGCCGTACTTAGCAGCTACGCGAGCAATGAGTAGGCGGGCCTGCTGAGCATAGTCAACAGAGTGGGAGAGCAGACGGGTAACCTCCTGCGGCGCGTGGAAGGTGGCACCATGCGAGGCGATGGCATAGTCCCAACGCCACTGACTCTTGCGGAGCAGAGCCTGGATGGGTGCCATCTCAGCCTCGGTAGCACCATTGTCGATGATGAACTTGGCCTCGAAGTGGGCACGAGCCAGTTCCTGCTCAGCACGGTTGCGCACCTCGTTGCACTTCTCCTGACGGTCGTACACATTCTGGCGCAGCACCTCGGCATTCTGACGGTGACAGGTCTGGCAGGTGCGGTCAATCTTAGCCAGAGGCGACTGAATCTGGTGATCGCTGAACTTCACGCCACCCTCCTGCTTATACGGCATGTGGCAGTCGGCACACGATAAGCCGCGCTGGGCGTGGATGCCATGTTGCGACATCTCCCAACCCGGATGCTGGGCCTTCAGAATCTTGGTCTTCGACAGCGGATGGATATAGTCGTAGAAACCAATAGAGTCGTAGTATTCCTCAGCAGCCTCGCAGGTCAATCCCTTGTCGTGTGGGAATACCAAGTAGTTTGCCTTGCCTGGATTCTTCTCGTCGTTAGGCTTGATGAAGTAGTACTCCACGTGGCACTGAGCGCACACCAGCGAGCGCATCTCCTGATGGGTGGCATCCTTCACGTTCAGACCACGACGGGCAAATGCCTCGTAGAGGGCAGGACGGGCAGGACGCAGATCCATGGTGCGGGCATCGTGACAGTCGGAGCATCCGATGGTGTTCACCTCCTCGGCACCCAACTCACTCCACTTCTTGGCGTAGAAGTTGGCGGGAGAGAACTGGTCCTTACCATTACCCAGTTCGCGCATCATGCGAGGCACATCCGGACCTTTACAAGTCCAACACGTAGCGGGCTGCATGTCAACAGCGATAGAGTCGCGACCATCGGCTGTCTTCACCGTAATGCCAGGATTACCTGTGCGCAGAATCTTACGCATATCCTCTAAGGCGTGCTTATGGCCGCGAGGCGTGTTATAGTGACGCGAGAAAGCATAGCCAGCCCACAGCACCACCATCTCAGGACGCTGTTCGAGCACATCCACCTCTTGCGACGAGTTGTACTTCGACTTGAAGGTCGTATCCTCCGTCATTGCCCAAGTCTCGTATTCGCGGGGATAGTCGGCCTTGAACTTCTCATTCTGAGCGATGATTTCATCCTCAAACACGGTGCGCTTGTTGTTAAACACACTGGCCACCTCGGCTCTGCGCTCCATCAGCGACGAAACGAGCAGTCCTAGGATAAAGACCACTGCCATCGATCCTCCGAAGAGAATCCAACCTTGCCATTTCTTCAATTGCTTTGCCATAATATTTCGTTTTTTACTTTTTTACCTTTTTACTTTTTTACCATTCCTTGCAGCCACTCTGGTACTGGCGACGGAGGTAGTGGTGTAACGCCCTCGGCATTGGGGGTCGCCATCAGTGAGTTCATGCCGCCGTGGGGCACGTTGCGATGGCAGTCCCAGCACACCTTGCCGCCCTGGGCTTGCTGCGTCATATAACCCATGCGGCCCGTCTTTACAAACTCCGTATTCAATTGGGTGTGGCAGCGGATACAATTGTCCATTACCACCTGACCAGTCAGCGTCTCAGCCTTGATGGCCTGATGCTCCATGTGGCCCACGAAATAAGCCGTATGCTTCAGACCGTCAACCGCCTTGAATCCATAATAGACGGCTAGGTTCTGATGGGGCACATGACAGTCGTTACAGGTGGCACCGTTCGATTGATGGTCGATTCGTCCATGTGAGGAGTGGCTCCACGTAGCGTAGTAAGGTGTCATGATGTGGCAGTTGACGCAGGCCGACGGGTTATCACCCACAAAATATGTATGCGCCCTGAGCAGATACATAAACAATCCGCCGAGGCCGCATACGACGCCCGCTATCACCAGCAAACCCACCTTTTGTCGATAGGAAAATAGTCCTGTCAGCTTATGAATTGCCGCTTTCGTTCTCTCTCCAATGTTCATTTCACTACGTTTTATGCGGCAAATATAATCATAAATGGGGATAGAAACCGGTAACATCTGTGATCTTTTATGTAAAAGTATGTTAATTTTAAGAATTGTTAGTTGATTATCGCTATCTTTGCACTACCATTGATAATATCGAAGATAGG
>JAEEGJ010030493.1_pt1 | contig 10535 bp, 11 predicted proteins | sample 8958761 | NCBI WGS metagenome assembly JAEEGJ01 (sample SAMN16246546, study PRJNA631951) | gut metagenome | biome: gut microbiome; feature: rumen; material: RS-attached | host: Bos | place: Iran: Karaj | collected 2018-10
CTCGACGATAAAAAGAGCACGAACCATAGGCTCATGCTCTGTAGCTGGGGTACAAGGATTCGAACCTTGAAATGACGGAGTCAGAGTCCGTTGCCTTACCGTTTGGCGATACCCCAATAGATATCAACAACCGCAATCTTTCGTTGCACTACGATAGTATACGGTAAAGGATTACAAATTGCAAGTATTTTTTTAAAAACTTTTTTCACAGGCTCCAAATCCTCTTTTTGTCTATTTTTTGTCTGTTTAAAATGCACAAAAAATCCGGGAAAACTAAAAAAATGCATAAAAAACCTCTAATTACTGTTTGTGTTTTTGAGTAATATATAATAAAATGAAATGGAAGTTTGTTTTTTGGGTATTTTATGGGCATAAAAGCGTTGTGAAAAATAACCATTACTCCGGCGGGAGTAGTGAGTACGGAGGGTAGCATGATTTCCAATCAGATTTTGCAGACAACCGTTGACGGGCTTAAGGCAATAGCCAGGGTTGAACTTTGCGTGGTCGACACGGAGGGCAAGGATGTGGCATCCACCACCGGTCACATGCCGGGCATCACCAAGGCTGCCAGAGAATTTGCCATGGGACCTGCAGATTCCCAGGAGATTCAGGGATATCAGTATTTTAAGATCTACGACGAGCAGCAGGTTGAATATGTGCTCATTGCCTGCGGCACCGGTGAAGATGTTTACATGATCGGCAAGATGGTGGCATTCCAGCTTCAGAACCTGATCGTGGCTTATAAAGAGAGATTCGATAAGGACAACTTTATCAAGAACCTTCTTCTTGACAACCTCCTTCTTGTTGACATTTACAGCCGTGCGAAGAAACTTCACATCGCCACGGATGTAAAGCGTGTCGCTGTGATAATCGAGGCCTCCGAGTACAAGGACAGCAATATCCTGGAAATCGTGCGCACGCACTACGGCTCCGGAAACAAGGATTTCATCACCGCGGTTGACGAAAAGGACGTTATCGTGGTCAAAGAGCTTGAAGAAAACGACTTTGCGAAGGAAGCGGAGAAGACCGCAGCCGCAATCCTTGCCATCCTTGAAAAAGAAGGCATGAAGGACGTCCGCATTTCCTACGGCACCCCCGCCTCGGAGATCAAGGAAGTCAGCCGTTCCTACAAGGAAGCAAAGATGGCACTGGATGTGGGAAAGATCTTCTTTGAGGAAAGAAACATCGTTGCTTATTCGGAACTGGGTATCGGACGTTTGATCTATCAGCTTCCCATTCCCCTTTGCAAGATGTTCATCAAGGAAATCTTCGGTGGCAAGAATCCCGACGAATTTGATGAGGAAACCCTCACCACCATCGATAAGTTCTTCGAAAACAGCCTTAACGTTTCCGAGACTTCCAGACAGCTGTTCATCCACAGAAACACTCTGGTTTACAGGCTTGACAAGCTTCAGAAGACCACGGGTCTGGATCTGAGGGTTTATGACGATGCCATCACCTTCAAGATCGCGCTGATGGTAGTAAAATACATGAAATACATGGAAAGCATAGAATATTAATCAAGGTTTTTGAGAGGTTCACATGGCATTTTCCGGACGCAAAAAGAAATATATGGCCGACGATGAGGTTATAGTCCTCGAGAACGTCAGCAAGAAATATCAGGCGGGTGTACAGGCCTTAAACGACGTGAGCATCCGTATCAAGAAGGGCGAATTCGTATTCATTGTCGGCGACAGCGGTTCCGGCAAGTCTACGCTTATTAAACTTCTCCTTAAAGAACTCATGCCCACCGAGGGTAACATCTACGTTCTTAATTACAATCTCAACAGACTCAAACATCGAAAGGTTCCCAAATTCCGCAGAAATATCGGTGTCGTATTCCAGGATTTCAGACTTTTGAGAGACAGAAACGTATACGAAAACGTTGCCTTTGCCCAGAGGATCGTGCAGGTTCCCGGTAAACTCATCCGCAGGAACGTACCTTCGATCCTTGCAACCGTTGGACTTGCGGGAAAATATAAGGCTAAACCCGACCGTCTTTCCGGCGGTGAGCAGCAGCGCGTGGCCATTGCTCCGGCGTTGGTGACGGGAAGCCAGGTGATTCTGGCGGACGAGCCCACCGGGAATCTGGACAGTGAGAACAGCAGACACATTGTGGAAATCCTGCAAAAACTGGCGCACAAAGAAGGCCGCTGCGTCATTGTGGTGACCCATGACCCGGAGGTGGCGGAGGCCGCCGACTTGATCCTTCGTATGAAGGATGGAGTATTGATTGCAGAATGAAATGAATGAAATCCGCGCAGTTGTTTCATTTGGAGAAGAACGAATCGCGAACCCGCAGACGGCGAACCGGATCGGAGAATTGCTGGAGCGCCTCTCCCAAGAGGAGGGAATAGAGGTCACTCTGTCGGATTCCCTTGCGCCGCAGGAAAAAAGCGTGTATGCTGTTCCCAACAGACATGAGGAGGGACAGCCATGGAGTTATCCGCGAAGAATGCCGTGATCCTGCCGGAGGGCGTGTTCATCATCGGCAGTTATGACGAAAAGGGCGTGCCCAACGCCATGAACGCCGCCTGGGGCGTGCAGTCCGACTGGACGGAGATCACCCTGATCCTGGGGGAGCACAAGACCACGGAGAACATCCTGAAGACCGGGGCCTTCACCGTGGCCTTCGGGACGAAGGACACCGCCCTGATCTCCGACTATTTCGGCATGGAGACCGGCCATCGGGTGAACAAGATCGAAAAGGCGGGCTGCCACACCCGCCCCAGCGAAAAGGTGAACGCTCCCATCATCGAGGAATACCCCCTGACCCTGGAATGCACCCTGAAGAGCTGGGATCCGGAGAGCGGCCGGATGATCGGGGAGATCGTGGGCCAGTATGCGGACGACCGCATCCTCACGGACGGAAAGGTGGACGTGGAGAAGATGGGACTCATCATCTTCGACCCCGCTTCCCATGCCTACCGCCTGGTGGGGCCGGTGGTGGGCCATGCCTACCACGACGGGAAACAGCTGATGAAATGAAGCGGACAAGAAAACCGCCGGGAGCCGACTGGCTCCCGGCGGGACTGTTTTTTTGCAGGGAAGGAATTCACTCCTCGACCTTCTCCTTGGAGAGCATCAGGTTGGTGAGGATGCCCAGGATCAGCGCGCAGGCCACGGTACGGATCTGCACCGCGCCGAAGGTGACCACCATGCCGCCCACGCCGGTGATGAAGATGATGGAGGCGACGAAGAGGTTCCGGTTCTGGTTCAGGTCCACCTTCTGCAGCATCTTGAAGCCGGACACGGCGATGAAGCCGTACAGGGCGATGCATACGCCGCCCATGACGCAGGCGGGGATGGTCTCCAGGAAAGCCACCAGGGGGGCGATCAGGGAGAAGATGATGCAGGCCACGGCGGCGCCCCAGATGGAAACGGTGGAGGCGTTCCGGGTGATGGCCACGCAGGCGATGGACTCGCCGTAGGTGGTGTTGGCGCAGCCGCCGAAGAAGGCGCCCACCATGGAGCCGATGCCGTCGCCCAGCAGGGTGCGGGTGAGGCCGGGCTCCTCCAGCAGATCCACGCCCACGATGGTGGAGAGGTTCTTGTGGTCAGCCAGGTGCTCCGCGAAGACCACGAAGGCCACGGGCACGTAGGCGCTGAAGAGGGTCAGGAAATAGGCGCCGTTCATCTGGGAAAGGTCGCCGCCCAGGAGGAAGGTGAAATCCGGCAGGGCGAAGACGCCGCAGCCCTTGAAGGCGCTGTAGTCGATGACCACCAGCTCGGGGATGTCGGCGCTGTTGCCGATGATGGCGAAGATGGAGGCCAGGATGTACCCGGCGAGGATGCCGACGATGAAGGGGATGAGCTTGAGGCCGCGCTTGCCGTAGGTGGCGGCCAGCATGGTCACGGCCAGGGTGAAGAGGCCGCAGATCAGGGAGATGTAGGAGGTCTCGGTGGGGAGGACCTGGCTCACCGCGTTGGCGGAGAGGCTCAGACCGATGATGGCCACGGTGGGTCCGATGATGACGGGAGGCATGATCTTATCGATCCACTTCACACCGCAGAACTTGATGACGATGGCCAGGATCACGTACACGATGCCGGCCATGGCGGCGCCGATGATCAGGCCCCAGTAGCCGATGGCCATGGAGGCGGCGCCGGCGAAGGCGGAGATCATGGAGCCGATGAACGCGAAGGAACTGCCCAGGAACACGGGGCTGGAGGACTTGGTGAACAGCAGGTAGATGAAGGTGCCGCAGCCCGCGCCGAAGAGAGCGGCGGAAGCGGTGAGAGCTGTACCGCAGGCCTGGTTGATCACGCTGGGGACCGCGATGGTGGCGGCCATGATCGCCAGGAGCTGCTGCAGGGCAAAGAGAATGACTTCGCTGAATTTGGGCTTGTCTTTGATGTTGTAGATCAGATTCATGCTTTTCCCTCCGCGTTAATATTTATCTTTGCGCGGCCAGCCGCGTTCAGACACAAAAAAACACCTCGCCGGGGACACCGGCAAGGTACCGAACCACACACTTTTCCCAAAGGACGATATCTTATCGGCATCACAGTACCGGTTTAAATCTATCGCCGGTATACTAGCACAGGAGGGCGGAATTTGTCAACCGGGAAGGAAAAAAAAACAAAAGTCGAAAGAGAGGGAATTTCGGCCCCCGAAGCCGGACTTGCTCCCTGCGGGAATTTGTGATACCCTCAAAGAAACAGCGTATCTGATCTGCACGGATAGGGAGGATGCTTTATGCCCGGTACCACGAATAAGACCGGAGGTCTGAAGCTGAACGTCAAACGCACCATGCTCATCGGCTTCGCCTTCTTCGGGATCCTGCTGCTGTGGCAGGTGTACGATTCCTGGTGTCCCACCTTTCTCACGGATATCTTTGCCCGAAGGATGTACGGCCTGTCCTCCGCGGAGCTGAAGAGCGGAGACCCGGACAAGATCCTGGATGTGCAGTGGATCGTGGGGATCATCATGGCCTGCGATAATCTGGCCGCCCTGATCCTTCTGCCCATCTTCGGCAGCCTTTCGGACCGCACCAGGACCCCCATCGGCAAGCGGATGCCCTTTATCCTGACGGGTACCCTGGTCTCCGCCGTGGCCTTTCCCTTTATCCCCCTGTTCTTCCACCGGAACAATGTGGCGGGCATGGTGATCATGATGGCCATAGTGCTGCTGTTCATGATGATGTACCGGAATCCCGCCGTCGCCCTGATGCCGGATATCACCCCCAAGCCCCTGCGGGCCAGGGCCAACGGCCTCATCAACATCATGGGATACCTGGGCGGCGCATTTGCCACGGTGCTGGGGATCTTCCTGAAGCTGTCGGATTATATCAATGCCGCTGACGCGGCCAGAAAGGTCTGGATCATCGAGATCCCCTTCATCGTAGCCTCCGTCCTGATGGTCGTCTCCGCCCTGATCCTCTTTGCCACCATCAAGGAGAACCGGCTGGCGGAGGAACTGAAGGAGGAACTGGAGCTGGGTGAGCGGCTCGCGGCCACCGCCGACCCGGTGGAGGACGAAGGGCCTATGAGCCGGGCAAACAAGCAGATGCTTCTGGCGATCCTGGGAGCGGAGTTCCTCTGGTTCATGGCGGACAACGCCCTGGGGACTTATATCGGCAACTACGTCATCTATTATCTCAACTCCGCCTCCAGCGCCACCATGGTCCTGACCATCATCGGCGGCGTGGGCAGCGTGGTGGGATTTGCCATCGCCGGATCCATCGCGGATCGGATCGGGAGAAAATGGACCATTTCCTGCGGCCTGGGCGTCACCGTGCTGGGGCTTCTGGTCATGTGCCTGGTCCGTCCCAGCGGAAAGGAACTGGCAAACGGACTCCATGCTTTCCCGCCCATCCTGTATCTCTTCGGCGTCCTGCGGGGCTTCGGCATGGCGCTGGTCCATAACTGCTCCTTCCCCATGGTGGTGGAGCTCTGCACCAGCAAAAAGATCGGCCGGTTCACCGGGTACTATTACGCAGCCAGCATGTCCGCCCAGACCATCACCCCGGTCCTGCTGGGACTGGTCTTCCGCATGACCCTGGCCTGGCGCACGCTGCCGGTCTATGCCCTGATCATCTGCGTGCTGAGCCTTATACTGTTCACCGCCCTGGTGAAGAACATCAAGGCCAGGAAGGTGGAAAACGCCCACGGCCTGGAGGCCCTGGACGGGGATTGACGGAGAAAGGACGGAAACATGAAAAAATGCGCCTTTGTCGCTCTCGGCCTCCTGGCGCTGCCGATCTTGCTCGCTGCGCCGGGTCGGGGCGGAAAGAAAAAGCTCCCTTTTCAGGGACGCAATTTCGCCCACAGAGGTCTGCATACGCCGGATAAGCAGATCCCGGAAAACTCCCTGGCAGCCTTCGGCCGGGCGGCGGAGGCCGGTTACGGGATGGAACTGGACGTGCAGCTCAGTCGGGACGGGCAGGTGGTGGTGTTCCATGACGACGATCTGCTGCGGGTCTGCGGCAGGGAAGAGCGGGTGGACGAACTGACCTGGCCGGAGCTCCACGCACTGTCCCTCTGCGGAACGGAGGAACGGATCCCCCTGTTTTCCCAGATGCTGGAACTGGTTAACGGACGGACTCCCCTGATTGTGGAGCTGAAGAGCGGAAAACGGAACAGGAAGCTCTGCCAGGACACCCTGGCTCTGCTCCGGGAGTATCCAGGGGACGTGTGTATCGAGAGCTTCGATCCCCGGATCGTCGCCTGGTTCCGGTTCCATGCCCCGGAGCTCCTCCGGGGGCAGCTCGCCCAGCCCCCGGAGCTGTACAAAAGCAAGGCTCCGATCGTCCGCTATTTCCTGGGATATACTCTGCTGAATTTCCTTTCACGTCCCCAGTTCATCGCCTACAAGATCGGCCCCAGGCCGCTCACCGTCAGACTGGCGGAGCTGCTCGGAGCGATGCGGGTGGGCTGGACCAGCCATGATCCGGCGAACGAAGCGGGACGGGACGCGGTGATCTTTGAGTTTTACCGGCCGGAGACCCGGTTTGGGCCGGATCCGCACGATCACAGATGAACGGGATCAAAAAACAGGCGCCTGCATCGGCAGGCGCCTGTTCCGTTGTGCGAAGAACTCAGAAATTGAAGCTCTCGAAGCCGCCGCCCATGTCGGCGATCTCCGCGTAGCCGTTCTCCACGGCCACGATGCCCAGCTTGTTGCCGGTCTGCTCGTTGTACAGGGTCTTCAGGAAGGGACCCTTCGCGAAGGCGGCCTCCAGGGCCTCGGCGCTGTCGTCCACCACGGCGGTGCCGCGGATGCGGATCCACTGGCGCTTGGCGTTCATGGCGCAGACCTCGATGTTGGGGTTGGCCACGGTCTGAGCGAAGGACTGCTTCTGCTTGCCCATGCCGAAGTACAGCTTGTCCTTGAACAGCATGTAGAAGCCGAAGGGGCGGACCCGGGGCTTATCTCCATCCGTCGTGGTGTAGAAGAAGGTACCGGCGTCCTTCAGAAAGGCGTCAACTTTTTCCAGATTGCTCATGTTCAGAACCTCCTTAAAGATATTGAGTGCGTACAGTATACACCAAGAGTCCGGGAGAATCAACCGGGGAACCGGATTCTCCCGGAATGGGATTCAAAGAGTGAAGCGCAGGCCGCAGCCCAGATACTCCAGCCGGTCGCCCAGGATCTCCTTCAGGATCCGGTAAGGGCCCTCGCCGGTGCAGTGGCCCGTGAAATATCGGGAGGGGAATCGCTCCAGCGCCCCGCCCACGCGGCGGACGAGGTCCTCCGGTTCATCCCGCTTCAGCCCGGGATTCGTCAGATGGAATCCGGAGAATACCGCATCCGGCGCTCTTCCCGCCAGCGCTTCGCCCCGGCGCAGGATGTTCACGATGCCCCGGTGGGCGCAGCCGCCGAAGAGATAGAGTTTTTCTCCCTCGCGGATCAGCAGATCCTGCTCATGGAGAAAGCGGTCGGGGATCAGGGAATCCCCCGCCTGTTCATACAGGGTGCCGTTGGAACCGGGGGAGAGGTCGCTTTCCTCCGGGTCCGAAAACAGCGTCAGACCCTCCCCGGGAGAAAAGACCCCGTCCGTCAGATGCAGGCGCGTCCTGTACCGTTCCAAAAGCTCCGGATCGGGAGAGATGCATTTCAGACCCTCCCGGCGCTGGGAAAAATGCGGGGCGAAGGCCAGCCTGTGAAGATACACGGGGGCATGGCCGTTTGCCCGGAGAAAAGCCTCAAGCCCGCCGGAATGGTCGTTGTGTCCATGGGACAGGATCGCCAGGTCGACCCGGGCCAGGTCGATCCCAAGGGTCCGGGCGTTGCGCAGCAGCAGGTCCCCCTCCGGTCCAAAATCGAAGAGGATGCTCCGGGAACCGGTTTCCACATGCAGACTGAGCCCGTGGGCGCATTCTGCCGGACCGCAGGCCCGATTTTCCGTCAGCACCGTGACTGTCATGGCTCAATCCGGATTGCGGCCGGCGCAGAGGTAGAACACCGTCAGCAGCCCCGGGCCGCAGTGGGCGCCGATAACGACGCCGAGCTGGGTGATGGTGATCTCGCCCACCTGGGGATAAGCGCTTTTGATCTCATCCCGGATGTACTCGGCGTCTGCCAGGCAGTCCGCGTGGAGGATATGGACCTCCGTTCCCGCGGGATCCGATTTGGAGAAATCGTTCAGGATCCCGTCCCGGATGGATTTCAGCGCCGCCTTGCGGCCCCGCGCCTTCTTCACCACGTCCAGGGTGCCCCGGTCCGGAACATACAGGACGGGCTTGATGCCCAGGAGAGAGCCCACCAGGGCGGAGGCGTTGGAGACCCGGCCGCCCATCTTCAGATATTTCAGATCGTCCACGGTGAAGCGGTGAGCGATCCGGAGCTTGTTTTCCTCACCCCAGGCGATGACGTCCCGGTAGCTTTCCCCGTCTTCCATGCGCCGGACCATGTTGACCACCAGGGTACCGAGACCGCCGGAGATGCAGCGGGTATCCATGATGTACAGCTCCTGGTCCGGGTACAGGGGACGGACCGCCTCGGCGGCGCTCATGCTGTTCTGATAGGAAGCAGACATCTCCCGGGACATATCCAGGAAGATCACGTTTTTCCCGGTATCCAGCAGCTTCCGGAAGAACTCGGAATAGGTGAATTCGTTGATCATGGAGGTCTTCAGCAGCGCACCGTCACGCATTTTGGCGTACATGGCCGCCCGGCTCTCCTCCCGGCAGTCGTCCTCCTGCACTTCATCGTTCACGGTGAAGCTGTAGGGGATAAAGGGAATGCCGTGCTGATCCAGCCAGGTGCGGGGAAGATCGGCGGTGGAAGAGGTGGCAATAATATAATCCGGCATATCAGCATCTCCTAGTCTGGAAGATTTCAACATGGATTATAGCATATCCCGTGTGAAAATACCATACACAATTGAAAAAGAAAACTCTTCCGTAAATCAGGATCCTGTGGTAAAATCCAGTCGGATAAAAGAGGGGAGGGATGTCAGGATGGACGGTTGGATCTTTCACCCGTTCAATGCGCTGTATATAACCGTATTCGGCGCATTTATTCTTCTGCTCGTTCTTCTCAGCCTGATCCTGCGGGGGAAGAGTGAGAAGGTAAAGTCAGCGGTGCTGCTTGGGCTCTGCTTCCTGACCCTGGTGGGCTTCGTTTTATACAAAGCATTCATGTCCCGGGACGGGAGCTACGCCCTGCTGACCGCGGAGATGGGCGGCTTCAACTGGTGGGGCGAGCTGCCCCTGCAGCTTTGCAATATCAACATGCTTCTGATCCCCTTTGCGGTACTGAAAAAGAACCGGCCGGTCATGAGCTTTGCCTTCTTCGTCGCTCCCCTGGGCGCGCTGATGGCCCTGATCATGCCCGCAAACGGCTTCGACGGATATCCTCTGCTCCTTCCCCGGATGCTGGGATATTACGGGACCCATTTCATGATCCTGGTGGAAGGGCTGGCCCTGGCGGCCTTCGGCCTTTACCGTCCCCGGTTCCGGGATTTTCCCGGCGCGCTCCTCACGATCCTGCTGGTCGCCCTTGCGGCCTTCCTCATCAATCTGCTTCTTCGCTGGACCGGCCTTCATCCCAAGGCCAATTATTTCTATTCCGTGGAAACGGAAGGAAATTTCCTGCTGGAGATCTTCCACCGCCTGATCCCGATCCCGTTCCTGTATCTGATCCCCAGCTATGTGATCCTTCTGCCCTATATGTTCCTGGTGACCGTCCCCTTCGAAGCGGCGGAGCGGGCGCGGGGAAAGAAAGCGAAAACCGCGTATCCATGAAATGAATGCGGAAGACTGAAGATCGAAGAGATATCTCGTCAATTACTGTGCCTTCTGACAGCGGAGGATTATCCCTCCAACACGGCCTGATGGTAAATGGCCTATTATGGTGTATGAAATATGAGCGCCAAGATCAAAGATTATAATTTGAACGATCCGCCAGAAATGATGTTTCAACAAAAGCGAGGCGAATAAGTTATGGCGAGCAGATATACGCAGGACGAAATTCCTCTTCCGCCCTTTTGCCCGATGCTGGACTCCAAATGAAGACCGGACTGCTGAGATTTCAGCAGTCCGGCGTTTTATGCTCTTGTCCGGTTATCCGCGGTTTCAGCTGACCGTCA
>JAEEGJ010030496.1_pt1 | contig 10534 bp, 9 predicted proteins | sample 8958761 | NCBI WGS metagenome assembly JAEEGJ01 (sample SAMN16246546, study PRJNA631951) | gut metagenome | biome: gut microbiome; feature: rumen; material: RS-attached | host: Bos | place: Iran: Karaj | collected 2018-10
CGTTTGGAACGGTCCTGCAGGCGTGTTCGAATTCGAAGCCTTCGAAAAGGCCACCAAGGCTATGGCTGACGCTATCGTCGAAGCTACCGCTGCTGGCGCAATCACCGTGATTGGTGGTGGCGATACCGCTACGGCTGCCAAGAAGTACGGCGCCGACAAGAAGGTGACCCACACCTCTACGGGTGGTGGCGCTTCTCTCGAACTGCTTGAAGGCAAGGTGCTTCCGGGCGTCGCCGTCCTCACGGATAAGTAACTGATTATGAGGCGAGTGAAGCGCGAACGCTTGCGTTCGCATTTCCGAGCCGATGAATCAGCAATCGCGTAGCGATTGAATTTTTCCATTTGCGTCGCGTACGGCGTCACGAATCCGCTCGCCGTACGCTTTGTACGGCTTCGGGCTTCGTTCCTGGTCTCGCTCGCAACTGAAAAAAATTCCTGGCTTTTACAAAGACTCTGTTTTTTGCAGGGTCTTTTTTGTATTGTCTTCCCCGCTATACGATACTTAGCAACTTGTTGCTATAGTAGAGTTATCCTCTATGAGGAGAAGGCGGGGATCTCCTTTCAAAGACTCTCGCATTCGCGGGAGTTTTTTTGCATGTCATTTTTTATATTTCTTAATGTCAAAAAATGGATAACTATATGAAACATTTATCTCTTATCTTGATATCTTCTCTTGCTCTTATGTTTGCCGCTTGTGGCGATTCTGGCAATGCTACATCGGGTTTGCAAAAGACTAGCAATGCGAATATGGAGGTTCGGACGTACAGTGAATTGCCTTCTTGTGCAGAAAAACGAGAGGGCAAGACTGCATACGTGGCCGATCAGGAGCAGGGTTACATATGCTCAAATGGCAAATGGGTCGAAGATGATGATGTGAGAATTGTCGAATATCCTTCGTCATCCAGCAGAAGTAAGGTCACGGTGCCAGTCAAAGTGTCCTCTTCTTCCTTTAAACTCAGCTCTTCTAGTGTCGCTCAAAGAGTAGTCGATCCTTCGACTGTTGTTAAAGGATCCTTTACTGATTCTCGCGACGGACAGTCCTACAAAACAGTTACCATCGGCTCTCAAACATGGATGGCTGAAAACCTGAATTATAAAACGGATAAAAGTTACTGCTATGAAGATGTCGAGTCCAACTGCTCCAAGTACGGTCGCCTTTACATGTGTGAAGTAGAAACCCCTTGCCCGAGCGGATGGCACTTGCCGACAAAAGCAGAGTTTGAAACTTTGTTATCAGCCGTCGGAGGCGAATCTACAGCGGGAGCAAAACTCAAATCAACAAGCGGATGGAGTAATAGCGGCAACGGTACTGACGCCTACTCATTCTCGGCGTTACCTGCGGGCATCTGGAATGGGACTTGGGGTTACAGAGAGGAGGGCGGCAGTGCGTACTTCTTGAGTTCTTCAGTGGGCAATCCCACCCCTCTCCCATACTTCATGTACTTGCACGATGATAGCGACGAAGCTTCTCTGAGTGCCGTGACCAGGGATTACTCGTTTTCAGTTCGATGCGTTAAAAATTAGCAAGCCGAGAGAAACTGTCACCAAGTTTACTTGAGTGCCCCTTTCCGAGCCTAGAATTTTGCACTCTTTTCTGCGGTGTCATGCCGGACTTGTTCCGGCATCTCCTTTTAAAGAACTCTCGTGCTCGCGGGGGGTTCTTTTTTTATATTCATTCGCATGAAAATTATTTTGTTGTGTATTGCGTTGATTATCGCGCCGTGTTTGGCGCAAGAACCGGTTGTGACTACGCCTGTTGATTCTGCAGCGTATTATCAGAAAATGTACGAGTACAATCTGGAAAAATATAACACAGACACCCTTACGAGAGATGTGATGATGTGGACTTTTTGGGGAAGTATGTCTGTAACAATGCTTGCGCTTGGTTATAAGATGTGTTCGGATATTAGTGCCGGTGAATCGAAAAAATTTACAATTGGGCAAAAATTTGCGATTTTTGTTCCCTTTGGCATCATGACAGCGTCTGGTATTGGCTATATAACCTTTGAAATTGCAGGCGCAGTTCGTCTTAGCAAGTACAAAAAATACTACCAAAAGTGGGAAGATTACCAAAAGCGAAATTCAGTGACTTCTGGCGAGTCCATGCAAGTAGGAATCGCTCCCTTGCTGAACCCTTTGGATGGGCGCTACGGCGCCGTTTTGGCTTTCTCGTTTTAGCCTTGTTCGCCTTGCTTTGGCTCGGCGGTTTCGTCGTGTTCCTCGATTTTACTGACTTTGGTGAACCAGTAGTCTTCGCTGTTGATGGAACTCATGTTGCCGATGAGCTGGTCGAGGTCGAGATTCTTGATGTCGTTGTTTTCGTTTGCCATGGTATGAATATATATTTTTTTTTTAAACTGATGCCGGCACGGTGGCCGGCATGACAACGTAATGAGGTTTTTATGTCGATTGCTGAAATTGCAAAGAATTTTCATGGTGAAAAGCGCGGTAACTGTGCTATGGCTGTAGCTTATGGCTATGCGCGTGCTACGGGTAAATCTGAAGAAGAGTCGGTGAAGGCTGCCGAAATGTTTCGTGCGTTTGGCGGCGGCAAGGCTCCAGATGGCTTGTGTGGGGCACTCTATGCAGCAAAAATGATGCAGCCGGACCATGCAGAATCCTTCGAAGAATTCTTTAAGCGTGGGGCGCAGGGATGCAACAAGTGCGCGGAAATTCGCCCGAACAAGATTATCCCGTGCAACCGCTGTGTGGAACTCGCGGGCGAGGCTTTGGATTTCCTCGAGAAATAATTGGTTCCGTGTCAAAAGATTCCCGCCTCCGCGGGAATGACGATCAAGGCGAGTGCTGCAAGAATGTGCTTGCGCATTCTTATTGCCGAGTCGCAATGTCATGCACTTGAGCAGTGACGCGTTCTTCGGCCTCCATGATGACGAGATTGTGTAAGCCGCCCCCGGAACGAGTCCGGGGTGACAATGCGAATGCTCCAGATTCTATTGGCTTTCAGGATAAAATAGAGCTGTCATGCCGGCCACAGTGCCGGCATCGGTTGTTGTATAACGGCTGACCTCGCAACACTTCGACGCCGCTCAGTGCATCGCAAGTGCGGGGTGACAGAGAAAAAGGAAAATGCCGATTCCCATGGGAATCGGCATTTCTATTAAGTGAGGAATTCAAAAGAGAAGTTATTTCGAAAGCATTTTTCCATTAAGTGTAGCAATCCAGTGCTTGTTTCTTGCCTTGGTAGGAATTTGCAGATTCGTTGACCCTGCCTTGATTTGTGTTTGGAACAGAACCGCTCCGTTCAAATCTACAAGGGCGAATTTTCCACCCAAGGTTGTATAAATCTCAAGCTGGTTGCCGTTTACGACATAGAAGTTCGTCGGAGACAGTCTATACTCATCCATGTGCATTTTGGGCGGAAGTGTATCCGTTTTAATCGTGTCTATTTTGGATGTGTCAACCTTGGCTGTATCGACTTTAGTTGTATCCTTCTGCCAATGCGGATCATGGATTTCAGGATCCACAGGTTCTGTCACGACGGGATTCGCCGGTTCCTTAAAGCCGAATTTCTGGTCCATCCACTGCATTCTTTCTTTCATCTTCTTGCGGAGATGTTCCACTTCGCCGTCCCAGGTATTGGCGTTGTTGCCGCCCATGCCCATCTTCATACCCGAGCTTCCACTGCCGTTACAGTATTTCATCGGCTCTGGGTCTTTATCGCCCTGGCCGCTGTTTTGCCCAAGGTTCGGCCAGCGCTTGAAGTTTCTGTCGGCGGCTTTCGTCAAGTAAGTCTTCATGGAATCTAGGTATGCGTCCATGACCTTGGTGTGCCACACGCCGCTGCGGAGTTCCGCCCAACGCTTTTTCAGTTCGTCCTGGTAATCGCTTCTCTTCCACAGTCCAATGAGCCAGTTCGGAGCTTTCAGGCTACCCATGCCGCCGCCGCCGAAGCCGAAACCGCCACCAAAGCCGCCGCCACCGCCTTTGCTTTCGATCTGCCAGCTGTTGCCGCCGCCATAGCCCATCATGCCGCCATTGCTCATGGCGAGGTTGAAGTCCCACGGCGGACCCAAGGTCACTTTACCTTCCTTGAATTCCTTGCCGTTCTTGCCTCCCTTATCTTTGGGCTTGTGCAAGAAGAAGCTGCACCAGTAGGAGTCGCCGTTGTTGGTGACTTCCTGGTGTAACACGTAGTCAACAGCAGAACCGAGATCGACGTACTTGTCGAATCCATCGCCATTCTTGCCGTTCTTGAACAGTGCTTCGAGATCGTTCAAGTATTTTTTCAGGTATTCTTCCTGCTGCTTTTGGATGTTCGCTTTTTTGGGGTAGTGCAAAATGACGTTCAAGCCGTCGGAGGTGTTGAAACCTTCGGCCTCGATACCGCCCTGGTTGTTGCTGCCGCCGCCGCCGGTGTTGGTGCCGACTTTGTCGAATGCCCAAAGGTAGCCGCCGGTAAGGCTGTCACCCGCGATATCAGTTTCTTTGAGCTTGCTGATGTCCACGCGGTACTTGCCGCGTTTGATTTTTTCGACAAGCACATAGACGCCGCGATAAACGCCGTTGATGTATAGGTCAAAGTGCTTGGTGCGCGGGGCGTAGCGGCCTGCCTGCCTAAAGAGCCAGTAGGCGAGGGAATTTCGCAACATGCTCTTGTCAACGTAAGGGCCGTGCAAAACCCAGTCGTCAGCGGGCGGGAGTCCGAACAGGCTCTCATCCTTGCCTTCGCCCTTTTCGTCGCGAATTTCAATGCTATAACCGGGCTTGGGGAACATCGCGGAGGACTGGCCACGGACCTTGATTCCGATGTCATATAAAGTCCCCTTGGCGCTGTCTGCCACGTTGTTTGTCGCACCGTCCAAAACCTTCATTGTTGCGGGAATCTTTTCGGTGACTTTGTTGTCAAGGCATTGTTTCTTGGTATCAACGAAAATGATAGGCAGGTCGTATGTCTGTGCTAGAGATAAACTTGCAGCGAAGCAACTTGATAGAACGATTTTTTTTAACATAAGAAATCCACACTCCTTATCCATCTTGCAAAAAAAATAAACGCACTCTAATTAAATAGGTGCGTTTATTTAAGTTTACATGTAGTTTGTGTTTACATCTTTACAACAGCTGTAAAATTTTGCAAAAAACGGCAATTATGCTTTGATCCGCAAGCGGGCGTATTCGTACAAACCGAGGGAAAGTGCCACGGACGCGTTATAGGAATGGGCTTCGGGCTTCATCGGGATACGGAGCACTGCATCGCACTGCTTCTTGATGAACGGGGGGAGGCCCACGTCTTCGCCACCGACAGCGAGCACTACGTGGTCGGCAAAGTCGAATCCGGCGAGGTTCGTTTCAGTATCGGCGTCGAGTCCGAGAATTTGGTAACCGGCCATCTTGAGTTCGCCGATGGCACCTTCGAGGTTGTCGGGGCGGCAGATGCGGAGCTTTTCGAGGGCTCCGGCGGAGGTGCGGGCCACACTCGGCGTGATGCCGCACATTCCCTTTGCGGGGAGGAGCAAAATATCGACACCCAGGGCGAGCGAGCTACGGATGCAGGCACCGAGGTTGCGCGGGTCTTCGATGTTTGTCGCGACGGCAATCAGCTTCTTTTCGCCGGTATCGCGGGCCTTGAAGAATTCTTCGCGGACATCCATCCAGTTGAGGAGTTCCTTTTCGTTCATGAGCGCGACGACACCGTGGTTCGGACGGGCGTAGCTGTCGAGAATCTTGGAATCGACCTGCTGCACATGCACGTGGGCACGCTTTGCGAGCTTCTGGAGTTCGTAGAGCTTCGGGTTGCCGGACTTGTGCATAAAGAGCACGCGATGCACTTGGAGCGGAGTCTTGTTCAGGAGTTCTTCGACTTCCTTGATGCCGCCGACAGCGACCTGCGGTGCGGCATCGGCGTCTCCGACTGCGGGTACGACGTTATCTTGTGCGGCACGGTCGCTGTTGAAGCTGCGGCGTTCTTCAAAACGGCTGCGTTCATCGCCAAAACTGCGTTCGCGGTTCGAGTCGAAGTCGTTGCGTTCACTGGCGAAGCGGCTCGGGCGATTTTTAAAATCGTCCCGGTCACGACGGAGATGCGCCTGGCTCCCGATTCCTCCGCGCCGTTCGCTGTTGAATTCGCGGCGTTCTGCAGGGAGGGCGCCAAAGTTGCGACGTTCTGTTCGTTCGCCGAAACTTCCGCGTTCTTCGCGGTCGAATTTTCGTTCCGGTTCGTCCGGGTGTTCGCGGTTGAACCTCGCTTCGTCAAAATTCGGGCGTGCGGTACGTCCAAAGTTACGCTTGCGATCGTTGCCAAAACCGCGACGGCTATCGTCATTATTGAAACTCATTTAAAATCTCCGTAAAAAAGGATTTTAGTTACTAGTCGTTAGTTGCTAGAGAATAGTAATAGGTAATGCTTTGGATCCTTCGACTACAGGCTTCGCCTTCCGCTCAGGATGACGCATTAATTCTCGTAACCCAGAAGTTTAATTTCTGACTTACAAATTTAGAATTTGCGAATTTTTTTAGCATTGCCATTCTGCTGCCGCACCGCTTTGAGCTGCCGCGCAGTGCTTATCAATGTGTCATCCCGGCCACTGTGCCGGGATCGGTTGTTGTTGTCATCCCGGATTTATTCCGGGATCGGCTGTTTATCAATACTTTTCTCTACAGGCAATCACCGTGTGCATCTTCACGTCGGTTTCTTTCTGTTCCAGCGGCTCCTTTGAAAGCTGTGCCGGAGTCATGATGCCCGCCTTGAACGCGTTCGGATACTTTGCAAGGAATCTATCGTAGTACCCTTTGCCGTGCCCTTGTCTGCTCCCGTCCCAGTTGAATTTTACGCCGGGAACCAGGAACACAGGAATGTCGCTCTCAAACTTTTCGAGTCCTTCGCGGGGTTCCATTATGCCAAAGTGCCCCTTGACCAAGTCCTTCTTGAGGTTCTCTATTTTGTAAAAATTCATGATGCCGTCGCCCTCGCACCGGGGGAGGAGGAGTCGCCCTTCAATTGCAAGCTCCTCAAGAATTGGCATGATGTTCGGCTCGCCCTTGAGCGGATAAAATGCGGCAATGTTCCTTGCGTCGTGGTAGCCCGGAATGTCGTGGATTTCTTGCCATGGCTCCTTGATGATATCGTCGCCTTTTTTCATGCGGCGCATTTTCAAGACGGACTCCACGATGGAACTGCTTCCGAAAATCAGGAATACGAGAATTACAATAACGATGGACGCTGCCATTTATTTCCTTTGTCCTTGAATCAGTCTCGTTGTTTTACTCTTCGTCGCTTGAATCGTCGCCGATGCGCTTTGCCGTTGGTAGCTTGTCTCGCAGAATCTCGCTCCAGATGTTCTGCTGCCAGTGCATCAAGTGTGCTTCTTCGTAACGCGTTTCCCACGGAAGGTCGCCTGGTGCTGCAAGCCAAATCAACTGCGCCTTGTTCGCGAGGAGTGCAGCGTCGATTTTCAGTTCTTCGGCCTTCTCGTCACGCCATGTCTTGAGCGCACTGAGCAAGTCCGAATGCGGGATGACCGGCGGTGGTGGAGCCTTGGGGAGCCGCATGGGCCATTCGCTTTCGGGAACGGCGACTGCTGTACGCAACATGTTGAGGAACGACTCCAGACGGTCGCCTTTGAAGTTGCGGGGGAGCTTGGGCAGGAACTTTTCATCGACTTCCGGATAATGCGATTGCTGTGCATTGACAATCGCAAGCATCAACTCCGCCTGCATGACTTTGTAAGGCGGACGGTCCAGCTCTTCGGCCTGTTTTTCGCGCCATTCCCACAAATGCTTGAGAATGTTCAGTGCACGTGGACCGCAGATGCTCGACCCCGTGATTCGCCACGGGTCCTTCTTTGGTATATTCGGGTGCTTTGCGTGTTCGATAAGCGCGTTGCACTGCTCGATAAGCCAGCTCATGCGGCCCGCCTGTTGCAGTTTTTCCGCTAAAATCGCACAAAGTTCATGAAGGTAGAATGTATCGTGGATGGCGTATTCGCACATGTCCAGCGAAAGCGGTCTAATCGTCCAGTCGGCTCTCTGGTTCTCTTTTTTGAGTTCGTCTCCAAAATATTCCTTGACCAAGTCGGCAAGCCCAAGGTGCTGTTCTCCCAAAAGCTTTGCGGCGAGCATCGTGTCGAAAATGCTCTTCGGCGAAAAACCGTAAGTCTGCCACAACAGTCTGAGATCGTAGTCTGCGCCATGGAAAATCAGCGTCTGCATGGCACGTGCTTTGAACAGTGGTGCAAGGTCCAGTCCACACAGCGGATCTACTATATAATGATGTTCGCCGATGGTAATCTGGATGAGGCAGAGACGAGCCGTGTAATGGTACATGGAATCCGCTTCGGTATCGACCGCGGCCATGTCGTACTGCTCCAAATCCAGGAGCAAGTTCGCGAGCGATTCTTCGCTATCAACCAGTATATATTTCTCGTCTTTAATCATTCGAAAAAGAAATGTAATAATAAATTTTGAAAAAGCTCCAAAAAATACCTTTTAGGGGCTTTTTTGAACCTTGAAATCTCCCCCGAAATTTTTGTTTTTCCCTGAAAAGTTTTAAAATGGTCGTTTTTTACGTGAAAAAATGAAAATTAGCACGTTTTTTTTGCAAAATCTTGTATAAATTAACAGAATTCGTGCAAAAAATCGTAAATCTTTTCAAATGTTCCCAGTGGAGAGGGCGATTTGTGTCCCTACAATGGGATTTTGATGTGCTTTGGGAGAATTTTTGCTGCATTCTTTGAATGTTTTGTACTAACAAACTAGAAAATACGTGGAAAAATTTTTTTTTGCCCTTTACTCACGTAAAAATTGACTTTTTTCAAAAACAGCTTTTTTTTTCAGGCTTTTTTGCGGAGTTCGTTGTGTTTTGGGGATTCGTGGGGCTTGAAATTTTCCTAAATTGCGCTCCATGAAAAAGATTTCTCTTACCGGTATCAAGCCGACGGGCACACCCCATCTCGGCAATTATGTGGGCGCAATCCGCCCGGCTCTTGAACTTACAAAGACTTACGACACTGTCTATTTCATCGCGGACTATCACGCTTTGACGACTGTGCAGAACGGCGCCGAAATGCGCGCGAACATCTACAAGGTCGCGGCCACTTGGCTCGCTCTTGGTCTCAATCCCGAAGAATCCCTGTTCTACAAGCAGAGCGATATTCCTGAAATCTTTGAACTTAGCTGGGCTCTCAGCTGCTTCACGCCGAAGGGTTTCATGAACCGCGCCCACGCTTACAAGGCAAAGGTCGAAGCCAACACCGCCGCTGGCGTTGATGTGGATTCCAACGTGAACATGGGCCTTTACTGCTACCCGTGCCTCATGGACGCCGACATCCTCATGTTCAGCGCTGACATCGTGCCGGTGGGCAAGGACCAGAAACAGCACGTGGAATTTGCTCGCGATATCGCCATCAAGTTCAACAAGCATTTTGGCGAAGACGTGTTCACCGTTCCGGAACCGGTTTTCCAGGAATCTACCGGTGTCATCCCGGGGCTCGACGGCCGTAAGATGAGCAAGTCCTATGACAATTACATCGACATTTTCCTCGAACCGAAGGCTCTCAAGAAGCGTCTCGGCAAGATCGTGACGAACTCCCAGGGCATCGAAGAACCGAAGGATCCGGATACCTGCAATGTGTTTAAGTTGTACAAACTCTTTGCCACGCCGGAACAGACCGAAGCTCTCGCTGCCCGCTATCGCGCAGGCGGCATGGGCTGGGGACATGCCAAGCAAGAACTCCAGAACGTTCTCGAAGAACATCTCGGTGCCGCCCGTGAAAAGTACTTCTACTTGCTCGACCATACCGACGAAATCGAAAAGATTCTCGCTTATGGCAAGGAACGTGCCCGTGCCAAGGCCAAGATCATGATGGACAAAGTCCGTCATCTGTTAGGAACTTACTAAACGTAAGTTCCTTACGACTAGGGAAGGCTCCGCCCTCCCTAAGACCCTCCTTTTCCAAATGCTGATGCTGTTGGAAAAGACCGCTCGGCTCTTGCGCCTGTCATGCCCGGCGGAGCCTGTCCTGTCTGCACTGAGCAACGCCGAAGTGAGCGAAGTCGAAGGAACCGGGCATCTCCTTAAAAAAACATTTTACAAGGCTCTTGGCTTTTCCGCCGAGGGCTTTTGTGTATATTGAACTTTATGATAAATTTCTTTTGGCCATTGCTTGATCTATATGACGATCCCGACTTTTTGGCAATTTTGTGCATTTTTACTGTGGCTTTCTTGCCTCATTTATTAGGTTTCCTGTTTGCTCTATTTTATGAAAAATTTCGCTTAAAAAAGCTTTGGCTTTCTTTGTGGAGCGTTCTCCTGTGTGCCCTTGTATGTGGTTACGTTATTTCTGTTTATAAAGCCGATGAAGACATCATGGTTGAAAATTCTGTTTCAATAGCGATGCCTTTTTTAGTGATGCTCCTTTATATAGCATTCTTTTTTGCTTGTAGCTTGTTCGGCAAAAATTTTGATTCGAAAAGACTTTATTGCAAATTATCGCTGCCACTTGTTGTTATAATACCTATGCTACTTTTATGGTCTTTTGGGTGGAGTATCATGGCTCATCCTTATGGTGAAATCTCTGAC
>JAEEGJ010030502.1_pt1 | contig 10533 bp, 8 predicted proteins | sample 8958761 | NCBI WGS metagenome assembly JAEEGJ01 (sample SAMN16246546, study PRJNA631951) | gut metagenome | biome: gut microbiome; feature: rumen; material: RS-attached | host: Bos | place: Iran: Karaj | collected 2018-10
CGACTGGGTGACAAGGATGCTCAAGCCTGGCTGGTGAAAAAGGGAATATCATGGTAAAATGAAAAATGAAAAGTGAAAATTGAAAATCTTATTGAAAGTTGAAAACTTAATAAAATGAAATCCATTACCCTACTTGGACGATTATCCTTTTTTACTTTCACTTTCAATCTATTAACTTATAATTGAAATATGTTGCTGCACCCAGATATTTTTCAATTTTCAATTTTCAATTTTCAATTTCCCTTTTATGTCAAAAAAAATGTGTTACTTTGCATTTTGATTGCAGAGACAATAAATAATATATAATAAGTAATTATTAGCACAATATATGAAGAATCTAGTGATTGTAGAGTCGCCAACCAAGGTGAAAACGATAGAAAAATTCCTTGGGGATGACTATGAGGTCATGTCGAGTAACGGACATATCCGCGACTTGGCCAAGAAGGAGATGAGCATCGACATCGAAAACCAGTACGAGCCCGAATACCAGATTACCGAAGAGAAGCACAAACTGGTGGCAGAGCTGAAGAAGGCGGTGAAGAATGCCGACGTGGTATGGCTGGCATCTGATGAGGACCGTGAGGGAGAGGCTATAGCCTGGCACCTGCAGGAGACGCTGAAGCTCAACCCCGAGAAGACGAAGCGAATCGTATTTAACGAGATTACCAAGAATGCCATCCTCCATGCCATAGAGAACCCTCGCAGCATCGACATGAACCTGGTGGACGCGCAACAGGCACGACGTGTGCTGGACCGTCTGGTAGGCTATGAAATCAGCCCCATTCTGTGGGCGAAAATCAAGCCAGCCCTCAGTGCGGGACGTGTGCAGAGCGTAGCGGTGAGGCTGATTGTGGAGAGAGAGGAGGAGATTAAGAACTTTGTGAGTCAGACCTTTTTCAAGGTCACAGCACAGTTTCATCCCACCAGCGGCAGGATGCAGGTGCTGGCCGAGCTGAGCCGCCGTTTCGACACGGAGGAGGAGGCGACCGAATTCATGAACAGCCTGATTGGATGCAACTACAAGGTTCAAACCATCGACACCAAGCCTGCCAAGCGTTCGCCCGCCCCACCGTTCACCACCTCGACCCTGCAGCAAGAGGCGAGCCGCAAGCTGGGGTACAGCGTGGCACGCACGATGCAGATAGCACAGCAGCTGTATGAGAGCGGATTTATCACCTACATGCGTACCGACAGCGTGAATCTGAGCGACCTGGCCCTGAACATGGCGAAAAATGAGATTACCAAGCTGTATGGCGAGAGCTACGTCAAGACCCGCCGCTATCAGACCAAGACCAAGGGCGCACAGGAGGCTCACGAGGCCATCCGCCCCACCGATATGCGGAACCAGACCATCAACGCCGACGCCGCCCAGCGGAGACTGTATGAGCTGATATGGAAGCGTGCCATTGCATCACAGATGGCCGACGCCGTGCTGGAGAAGACAGTGGTTGAAATCAGCATTAGCAGCCACGGCGACAAGCCGACGGTGTTTAAAGACAAGTTCATCTGCCAAGGCGAGCAGGTGCGTTTCGACGGCTTCCTGAAAGTGTATATGGAATCTACCGACGACGACAGCGAGCAAGCCGACGACACTTCCAGCAACAACATCCTGCCCAAGCTGGTGGAGGGTATGCCACTTACACTCGACACCGCCGAGGCCGCGGAGCACCACACCCAGCATCCCCCGCGCTATACGGAGGCCAGCCTGGTGAAGAAACTGGAAGACCTGGGCATCGGCCGTCCCTCGACCTATGCACCCACCATCAGCACCATTCTGAAGAGAGAGTATGTGATAAAAGAGGACCGCGAGCCCCAGTCGATTATCTGCACCGTCTTGGTGCTGAAGGACGGCAAGGTGTCGACCGTGGAGCGCGTAGAGAAGGTCGGGTCGGAGAAAGGCAAGCTCTTCCCCACCGACATCGGAAGCGTGGTGAATGCCTTCCTGATGGAGCATTTCACCGACATTATAGACTATAACTTCACGGCCACCGTGGAGAAAGATTTCGACGACATCGCTGCCGGAAAGAAAGAATGGCGGAAGGTGATTGACAAGTTCTATGTGCCTTTCCACAAGAACATTCGCCTGACCCAGCAGAACAGCCACCGCACGAGCGGAAGCCGCCTGGTGGGTGTTGACCCCAAGACGGGAAAGAACCTGTATGCCAAGATTGGCCGCTACGGCACCTTGGTACAGCTGGGAGACACCTCAAACGACGAGAAGCCGAGATTCGCCAGCATGAAGAAAGGCCAGAGCATTGAGACCATCACCCTGGAGGAGGCACTGGCACTGTTTGAGCTGCCGCGCACTGTGGGACAGTTCGAGGGCCACGATGTCATTGTGAGCATTGGCAAATTCGGTCCATACGTGCGGCTGGACAACAAGTTCTATTCCCTCTCCAAGAGCGACGACCCCTACGAGGTGAGCCTGGACCGCTGCATTGAAATCATCAAGAACAAGCGAGTGTCAGAGGCGGAGAAAGAACGTCTGCGCCGACTGTATCCCATTAATCTGGGAGAATATGACGGAGACATTGTCAGCTCCAATATCGGACGCTACGGCCCTTATCTGACCTACCGCAACGAGAACTACCGTCTGCCCAAGAACACCAACCCGTTGGAGATGACACTTGATGAGGCAATATTGATTATCGCCAGTGCCGGAAGCAAGAAACCCAGAGGGCGTAAAAAGAAGGCAGAGTGAGACTAAGTGTCGTCATAGTCAGTTACAACGTCAAGTATTTCCTTGACCAGTGTCTGGAGTCGGTCTTCGGCTCCGATCTGACACTGGACGGGGTTTGTCGCGGAGAAGGCAGCGACACATTAGAGCTGGAGGTGTTTGTCGTGGACAACGCCTCGGTGGACGGGTCGGTAGAGATGGTGCGCGAGAAGTTTGACCAGGTTCATTTGATAGACAACAAAGAGAATGTCGGCTTTGCTGCCGCCAACAACCAGGCGCTCCGCCTGTGTACAGGGGACTATGTCCTGCTGCTGAACCCGGACACCATTGTGGAACGCGACACTTTCAGAAACTGCGTGGCGTTCTATGCCTCACATGCCGATTGCGGAGGACTGACAGTAAAGATGATTAACGGAGAAGGGAAATACCTGAAAGAAAGCAAACGGGGATTTCCCACACCGGCTGCGGCTTTCTACAAGATGAGCGGACTGATACATCTCTTTCCCCATTCGCGCCGCATTGCCGCCTACTATATGGGGCATCTCGACGACGACGAGACCAACCCCATTGACATCCTTCCCGGAGCCTACCTTATGATAAGCCGCGAGGCATTGGAAAAGGTGGGGCTGCTGGACGAGGCCTATTTTATGTACGGCGAAGACATTGACTTCTCGTGGCGTATCAAACTGGCCGGTTTCGAGAACTACTATCTCCCCTCGTCGCGCATTATCCACTATAAGGGCGAGAGCACCAAGCATGCCAGCATGAACTATGTGTACACGTTCTACAATGCCATGTCGATTTTTGTGAAGCATTATTTCACAGGAAGCAACGCCAAGCTGTTCAATCTGCTGCTGCATATCGCCATCTGGATACGCGCCACCCTCTCCTGGATAAAGAGGATTGTGCAGGCCATTGCCTTGCCCGTGGCGGATTTTGCCGTGGCTTTTGCGGGCTTTGTAGGCTTGAAATGGCTGTGGGCCACCTATTGGGCCTCCAACGTGCATTACTACCCTCCGGAGTACACCTGGATGATTATTCCAGGCTATATCCTGCTGCTGATGCTTGGCAGCTGGCTGTACGGCGGGTATGAAAAGCCCGTAAGGCTAATGCGCATAGTGAAGGGTATGGCGATGGGCTGCCTGCTGCTGATTGTCTTTTACTCTTTATTGGACGAGAGCCGCCGCTACTCGCGAGCCCTGCTGCTGCTGGGCTGTGGATGGACTCTGCTGTCGTCTATCGGCATCCGGGGCTTACTTAGCCTTCTGCATGTTCCAGGATTCGCCCTGCGGACAAAGCAACGGCATTCCTGCATTATTGTCGGAGGCGAGGAAGAGTCACGCCGTGTGGAGCAGCTATACGAGACACTGGGTTATCCCAATGCCGAGGTGCTGTCCGACCCCAAACCCGACAGCCGCAAGCTGAACGAAGTGATTCATTACTACAAGGCCGACGAGGTGATTTTCTGCAGCAGGGATTTGTCTATTGGGCAAATCATTGACCTGATGACGGAGTTGAGCCAGTTGCCCGGTCGCCGCTGGCAAGTGGAATATAAAATCGTCCCCACCGACAGCGACTTTGTTATCGGAAGCAACAGCATTAACAGCGCCGAGGATCTCTACACGGAAGAGCTGCGTACCATTGCCACCCCGCTGAACAGGCGCAACAAGAGGCTGTTTGACATGCTTTCGTCGCTGTTGATTATGCTCCTGTCGCCTGTGCTGATATGGTTTCAGAAAAACAAAAGAGCTTTCTGGCCACACTGCTGGCAGGTGTTTACCGGACGGAAGACCTGGGTGGGCACTGCAGGAAGAGAGACAAAAGAGGGTGTTTTCGGGCCGGAGGATTCTCTTCCCCGGCGGGCATCCACCATCAACCCTGAACTGAAACAACGGCTGCACCTGCGCTACCTACGGCACTACAAACTGTCAACAGACATGCAAATTCTGATGAAGAATCTGCGCAACATATAGTACGAACCGATGAGAAAAACAGTAATTATCATTGCCTTCATCATGCTGGCCTTGCCAATGCGAGGGCAGCAAATCTCGGCATATGCCATAGCCGGTGCCATCACCTCGCAGGTGGAGGGCGACGAGCTTAAGGGATTTGCCCACTGGGGGCTGCACGGAGGTGTCGGGGCCGTTGTCTATTTGGATGATATTGACCGATGGATGATGACCGTTGAGACCGACTACTCCTGCCGCGGCATTTACAATAAGAAACACAATACCGAGAACTACTACAATATTGACCTTGACCTTCAATACGTTGACATCCCACTTACCTTCTTCTTCCGCGACCCATACGGTGGTCTGCGGATAGGTTTAGGCGCGGTGTACAGCCGTTTGGTGTCGCAACCCCACGGCACCATCGAGTATCACCCCACCTACTTTGTGCCAGACTCCACCGACATGAAGTTTTTGAAAAACGACCTTGCCGGAGCCTTAGAGATTCGGTTTGACATCTGGAAAGGTCTCCAGTTCAGCTCAAGGCTACAATTCTCACTTATCCCGATAAAGAAAGACTGGCACTTCCAGTCAGGCGATGAGACATGGAGCAACGACTGCTTCAACACCTCCCTGACGTTCCGACTGCTGTGGGAGTTCGGCTACAACGACAGGCCCTCAAGCCATTACAAGTACAAAAGAAGAAGACGATAAACCAGCCATGACAAGAACCGCTCTCTTCCCCGGGTCGTTTGACCCATTCACTGCCGGTCATGAGGCCATCGTGCGCCGCGGTCTGGCTCTTTTCGACAAGATATACGTTGCTGTGGGCGTCAATACTGACAAGCAGTACATGTTCTCTGTCGAGGAACGTCTGGACCGCATAAGAGCCTTTTTTAAGAACGAAAGCCAGGTGGAGGCCATTGAGTACCGAGGCATGACGGTGGACCTGTGCCACCAATTGGGAACACGGTTCATTCTGCGTGGCATCCGCGATGCCAAGGACTTGGAATACGAACAGACCATCGCGGCAGTAAACCACACCCTTGACCCTGACATCGAAACGGTTCTGCTGATGGCCGACACAGAGCACCGGGATATCAGCAGCACACTTGTCCGCGAACAGCTAGCACATCAGAAACACTAAACTGCGTTTGACTATCGACACTAACATCATATATCTGAAAGGAGTCGGACCGCAAAGAGCCGACATTCTCGCCAAAGAGTACGACATTCACACCTATGGCGACTTGTTGCATTATTTCCCTTTCAGAATGATTGACCGCTCGCATGTCAGCACACTGGACAACTTCAACCCCGAAGAGCCCTACCTTGTTTTTCGAGGGCATATCAGCGAACTGCACACCATCACCACGGGGCGCTCCACCCGGTTGGAGGCCACTTTCAGCGACAACACGGGGACGATGTCCCTGGTGTGGTTCCAAGGCCTCAAATGGCTGAAAGAATTCCTGCGCAGCAATGTGCTGTATAATGTGATGGGAAAGCCCACCCTGTATGGCAGCACCTACCAGATTGCACACCCCGACATAGAGATAGCCACTCCCGAAGAGGGGAAAACCGTTCATCCGTTTCTGCCTGTATACCGCACTACAGAGAAGTCCAAATCGCGCGGCATCACCTCACGCAACATTGCCCGCTATACCGAGACCCTTTTGAGCCAGATGCCGCCCCGCCTGCCCGAGACTCTGCCGCAGACCGTCATCTCCAAATACAAGCTCATGGACGGCACAACGGCATTGCGCAACATGCACTATCCCCCAACCCTTCAGGCTTGGCAACAGGCAATGTTCCGTGAGAAATTCGAAGAACTATTCTTCCATCAATTGGAGTACCAATACAGCCGCATCGCCCGCCGAAACCACTCTGTAGGGAACGTCTTCAATATCGTTGGGAGGCATTTCAACGATTTCTACCGCAACAACCTGCCTTTCACCCTCACCAATGCACAGAAACGTGTCATCAAAGAGATTCGTGCCGACATGCGCACAGGCAGACAGATGAACCGCCTGCTGCAGGGCGATGTGGGCAGCGGCAAAACCCTTGTGGCACTGCTGACCATGCTCATTGCTCTCGACAACGGTTTCCAGGCCTGCCTGATGGCACCCACCGAGATTCTCGCTTCGCAGCACTTCGCCAGCTTCCAGAAACTCCTGCAAGGCCTGGATATTCGTGTGGACTTGCTTGTAGGTGCATTGAAACCCAGCCAGAAGAAAAGCATAAAACAGCGCTTGGCCAACGGTGATATAGACATTCTGATTGGCACCCATGCACTGATAGAGGACTCTGTTCAGTTCAAGCAACTAGGCTATGTGGTCATCGACGAGCAGCACCGTTTCGGTGTTGAACAAAGAGCTAAACTGTGGAAAAAAAGCGCCACGCCTCCGCATATCCTCGTGATGACTGCCACCCCCATACCACGCACCCTTGCCATGACACTGTATGCCGATTTGGAATGCTCTGTCATTGACGAACTGCCCCCTGGACGCAGGCCTGTCATCACCACCCATGGCACAGATACCAATCGTCTGAGGCTCTTTGAATTCATGAAACAGCAGATTGCCGCCGGACGGCAAATCTACGTGGTGTACCCTCTTATTAACGAAAGCGAAACCCTCGACCTGAAAGACATCATGGATGGATACGAGAGCATCTCGCGCAGCTTCCCCCAGCCTCAGTATCAGATTAGCATTGTCCACGGCCAAATGCCAGCAGAAGCCAAAGCCTACGAGATGGACCGTTTCAAACGGGGCGAGACACAGATCATGGTCTCCACCACTGTGATTGAGGTGGGTGTTGACGTGCCCAATGCCACTGTCATGGTGATAGAGAATGCCGAGCGTTTCGGACTTAGCCAGCTGCACCAGCTCAGAGGCCGTGTAGGTCGTGGCGGCAGCCAATCCTATTGCATTCTCATGACCAAAGAAGAACTGAGCCACAACAGCCAACAGCGCATCCAAACCATGTGCAGCACCACCGACGGCTTTGCTATTGCCGAAGCCGACTTGCGACTGAGAGGACCGGGAGACCTTCAAGGTCTTCAACAAAGCGGTATGCTCAATCTAAAAGTGGCCGACATCGTCGACGACGAACCCCTGGTACGTGCCACACGCGACGAGGTACACGACCTGCTCGATGCCGACCCCGACCTCAAAAGACCGGAAAACAGAATCCTTCTACAATACATAAAACAAACAGGCTCTTCCCAGCAATGGGGAAAGATAAGCTAAAACAACCTCTATATCCCATGATACTCAAAGCTCAACAAGGAACATCCCTCTCCTCCGGCAAACTGACACTCTACGCCTTTGACGAGAACGAAAACCCTGTCGGTTGTGTCGAACTATACAACTATGACCCAATCAACCGCCGGGCAGCAGTTGGTATTGTTGTTTCCAATGAGTACCGCCATAGGGGCTTTGGCTCGGAAATGGTACAAGCCCTCTCCGAATTCTGCAAGGCCAACACCTCCCTCCATCAGGTCTACGCCGATATTGCCGCCACCAACGCCCCGAGCATCCATATCTTCCAAAAAGCCGGTTACCAGCACTGCGCCACACTGCACGACTGGGTAATCCGTTCCGATAAATTCATTGACACCTTACGTTATCAGTTGATTCTTGAAAAATCCACATCATGAAACGCAAACACATCATACTCATTATCATCGCCGCACTTATAGTGCTTCTTGCCGCCGGAGGTCTGGTTCTTGTACGTGAACAAAATCTCCCCATTAGCCAACCCACCCGCATCAACATCCCCCAGGGCACCGACTACGCCGCGCTGGTCGACTCGCTCGACCGCCACGGGTGCATTGTCAGCCATCCCACCTTCCACACGCTTGCCCACATCCGCGGGCTTCACAAACACGTCAAAGCCGGCAGCTATCTACTGCAGCCCGGCAGCCACATCATCCAGGTAATCCAAAAGATATACAACGGGAACCAGGACCCCATACGCATCACCATCAACAAACACCGCACACCTGAACAGCTCTGCCAATTCCTCAGCACAAAACTCACCTTTAGCCCCGACAGCCTGCTCTCCCTCCTGCAGTCCGACGACGTATGCTCCCACTATGGCGAAACCCCGCAGACCATCATAGGCATGTTCCTCCAAAACACCTATGAAATCTACTGGACCATATCGCCCAAAGCACTTCTCGACCGCATGAAACGGGAATCCGACTACTTCTGGGACAAACGGCAAATCCAGCTACAGAACATCGGCCTCACCCGCCAACAGGTGATGACCATCGCTTCCATTGTTGAGGAAGAGACCAACGTCGAGGAAGAGAAGCCAGACATCGCCTCTGTCTACCTCAACCGGTTCCGTATCGGCATGCCTCTCCAGGCCGACCCAACCGTAAAATATGCCATCGGCGACTTCACCATCCGCCGAATACTTAACAATATGCTCTCTGTCGACAGCCCCTACAACACATACCGCTACGCCGGGCTGCCGCCAGGACCCATCTGTCTCCCCTCCACAGCGTCTATCGATGCCGTGCTCAAAAACAAGAAAACCGACTATCTTTTCTTCTGCGCAAAGGAAGATTTCAGCGGACGGCACAACTTTGCCACCACTTCAATCGAACATTCTTCAAATGCCAAACGGTTCCACAAAGCTTTAAACAATAGAAACATACATTAGCCCCATCTTATCCCGCCGCATCTTGGAACAAAAAAACTTCACAAAAATTCTTGCTGAATCAAAAAAAGTTAGTACTTTTGCAATTGGGTAAGTCTTATACGACCAGCTCCCATTGAATCCCCCAGGGTAGGAATACAGCAAGGGTGTTTGGTTGTAGCGGTGCGATATAAACAGCTTACCCTTTTTTTATTTTGTATATATGTCAACAACAATAATACTATCCTACGCACTCATCGTAGCGGGCATCATCCTCTGGGTCGCTCTGATACCCGGCGGCAAACATGTCAGCCCAAAATTCACCTCGTACATCACCATCTTCGGCGGCGCTTTCCTCTTCGCCTCCTGCTTCATCAACCTCGTCCCCCACATCTTCCTCTGCGACGACCCCTACCGTTTCGTCACACCCGGCATCCATTTCAAGATTGCCGCCTCGGTCATGGTGGGATTCCTCATCCAGCTGCTGCTGGAACAGCTCACTCGCGGTGCCGAACATGGCCACAACCACTGTCCCTGCTGCGAAGAAGAGGCCGAGGCGCATGAACACCACCACGCCCATCACGCCCATCAGGGACACTGCCACAACAATTCCGTGCACCCCGTCACCGGGCTGCTCATCGGCCTCTGCATACACGCCTTTCTCGAAGGCATGCCGCTAGTCGACCTCGACGGCGACATACACCAAGGCCTCCTCTATGGCATCGTCCTCCACAACATACCCATTGCCCTTGTGCTTGTAGGACTCTTTATCAACAACCGATACAGCTTCTGGCGTTCCTTCCTCCTACTCCTTGTCTTCGCCGTCATGACGCCTCTCGGCTCACTCCTCAACCTCTACCTTCTGCCACCCGACGAAATGCTCCAAAGCCTTATCATGGGTGTCGTTGTGGGCATATTGCTGCATGTGGCCGTCAGCATCCTTTTCGACCACGACCACAACAACTTTACCGTTACCAAACTCCTGCTCATCCTCATTGCCTTCGTCGCTGCCTACTTCACCCCCGGCTGCCCCGAAATCTATCCCATCTTCTAAATTTCAATTTTCAACTTTCAATTTTCAATTCCCTGCATGACCACCGCCGAAACAATCAAAGACCTCCTGACCCGCACCGAAGCCCTGCGCCGCTACCTCAATATCGACAGCCTTGTCTCTCAAATCTCCGAAGAAGAGAAACAGACCGAGGCTCCCGACTTCTGGAACGACCCCAAAGCAGCCCAGCTCACCATGAAGAAAATCCA
>JAEEGJ010030504.1_pt1 | contig 10533 bp, 8 predicted proteins | sample 8958761 | NCBI WGS metagenome assembly JAEEGJ01 (sample SAMN16246546, study PRJNA631951) | gut metagenome | biome: gut microbiome; feature: rumen; material: RS-attached | host: Bos | place: Iran: Karaj | collected 2018-10
GCGCCGCACGAATATAGTCGCCCACGATAAGGAAGTAGCCCGGGAAACCCATCGTTTTCATCACGTGCAACTCAAACTTGATGCGCTCGATTTGCTCCTCGGTGAGGTTCTCGCCATAACGCTCTTTTGCACCATCCCAAGTCAGTTTGGCCAAATAATCCGCTTCGAGTTTGATACGGTAAAGTCTATTGTAACCGCCCAGTTTCTTGACCTTTTTCTCGGCCTCCTCTTGCGACATGACGACATTGCCGTGCTCGTCGCGGGTGAACTCGTTGAAAAGGTCTTCTTCGGTGAATTTTTGGCGGTATTGTTCTTCAGTGCCGAAATCCTTGGGAATGGGGAAAATCGGCATAATCGGGTCGGAATCAATGCTGTAGGTCTCAACTTTATCGACAATCTCCTGAGTGTTTTCCAAAGCAAAAGGCACATCGGAAAAAATGCGGCCCATTTCCTCTGGCGTCTTCAACCATTCCTGTTTAGTGTAGTGCATCCTTGTTGGGTCGTCGAGGTCCTTGCCCGTGCTGAGGCAAATCAGGCGGTCATGCGCCTCGCCGTGTTCTTCTTCCACAAAGTGCACATCATTGGTCGCGATGACCTTCACATCGTATTTTTTCGCCAACTCCAAAAGGATTTTGTTCACCTCCTTTTGTCGTTCGTAAACTTCGGTGTCGCCGCCAGGCTTATCAGTCTTATGTCGCTGGATTTCAAGATAATAATCCTTCCCAAAAAGGTTCTTGAACCACTGTATTGTTTCCTCTGCACCTTTAAGGTCGCCGTTCATGATTTTTTGTGGCACCTCGCCCGCGAGACAGGCCGAACTGCAAATCACACCCTCATGGTATTGCTCCAAAAGGCTGTGGTCAATGCGCGGATTGTAATAGAAACCCTCCGTGTAGGCGATGGAACTCAGTTTGCAAAGGCTATGGTAACCCGTCTTGTTCTTGGCCAATAGAATAAGGTGCCAACCTCGGTCCTGACGGCCATCGCGTTTGTCGATGCTGACAGGAGCGCAGTAGGTCTCGATGCCGAAGATGGGCTTGAAGAACTGCTTGTTCAGTTTTTCGATTTGTTCTTGGGCAGCGATCTTTTCTTCCTCGGTCGCCTCGGGTCTCTCAATAGTGGCCTGCTGTTCCTTGATGGCATCCTTCACTTTGCCGTTTTCCTTGTTCACCGTATCAGCGAAGTCCTTGATGCCAAACATGTTGCCATGGTCGGTAAGCGCAAGGCTGTACATGCCGTTTTTCTTGCACTTGGCCACCAAGTCTGGCACCTTCGACATGCCGTCAAGCATGGAATAGTGCGAGTGGACGTGCAGGTGGGTGAAGTGTTGCGGCAGGTAGTCGCCAATCTCGGGTTCCTCTTCATCCTCAGTTTCGTCGTCGAAGCAGTTAGGCACAATCTCGACGGGAGCGGGCTGTATCATCTCGGGGTTGGCCGCCTTGAAGTCGTCCATAAACTGGGCGTCGACACCCAAGTCGTGCTCGTTGATGACGCCACGACGCAGCAGTTCGAAGAACACGCGTGCTGTAGCCTGTACATCGGCGCAGGCGTTGTGAGCCGAATCAAAATACTCATCAAAAAGGATATGGTGAAGTTCGCTCAATCTCGGGGGCTTGGGCTTGCCGTTTCTGCCGCCTGGCAGTTGGCAGAAATCGGCGACCTTCTCCGACATGGTGTCGATGACGGGCCATTGCGGCAGTGGGTTCTCGCGACCAGCACGGATGAACTCTGCACCCAATACATTCAAGTCGAAGTTGAGGTTGTGGCCGACCAAGTATTTTGCTTTGGAGGCCGACTGCATGAAGAGGTCTAGCACCTCGTTGATGGGGAGGCCGTATTTCAAGGCGTGGTTAGTGGAGATACCATGCACCAACTTGGAATCGATGGGGATCACAAAGCCATTAGGCTGTACGATATAGTTATGATATTCAACAAGATTGCCCAAAGCATCATGGACCTGCCACGACAATTGCACCAGTCGCGGCCAGTTGTCGACATCAGAAACGGGGGCGTTGTCTATTTTGGGGAGACCAGTGGTCTCTGTATCGAAGACGAAAAACATAATTAGTTGAGAGTGTAAAGTTTAGAGTTTAGAACGATAATAAAATTTGCTCTAGTTATTGGGGTCCAAAGATAAGAGAATCTTAGGAACGGCGCAAGCGCACCGAAAAGATTTTTTCCGTATTTTTGCTTCATCATAATCGAAAAAACACATCCATTATGCAAAACCTCAAATACCTCTTCCTCATTCTCACCGTCTTGTTCTCCTGCCGCGCTGCCATGGCGCAAGACTATTTCCTCGACCGCTTCTATTCCGATGACGGTGTCGACCAGATACAGTTCTACTACAACGCCGACAACCTGCTGGAATCTTGCCATTCCATTTCCAACGCCGGCGGCGAAGTTGACGACCTTATCGACTCACTTTACTACGACGAACGCGGCAACATAATCCGCATCGACTTCTTCCAATACTACGACAACGAGTGGATCTACCCAAGTTACATCACCTACACCTACGACGACAACAACCACCGCATCACACGCACCAACTACAATGACTGGGGCAGCGGATTCGAGTTGCAAGGCATCTACACCTATTTTTATGATGGTGACCTGCTCACCAACTATGAGATGACCCTTGGCGGCACATTGCTCATGCGCGGCACCTATACTTACAATGAGGAAGGGCTCTGCACGCAACTCCTCGAAGAGTATAACGATGCCTGGGGTGGTACAGGATGGTCCAACTCAGCCCTGACCACCTATACCTACGACGAAGCGGGCAACTGCACCAACGAGACATACGCCTATTGGAGCAACGGCTGGGTACCCGACTCCAGCGTCGACAGGCTATTCGACACCAACGGCAACTGCAAGCAACGCGAGAAACACTCCAACGGACAGGTCGCCGAACGCGTGACATACACCTACGATGAGGCCTGCACCATCAACCATGTGCTCCTGCCCTATCACCCAGAGCCCAACTACACTTGGGACACATTCGCCAACCGTCCGCTTCGTTATGCTTGGGAGGCCGCCAACGACGGTGGACAACTCATCTATGTCTGCGACTACATCTTTGAATATGGCGCCTTCGAAGGCGTACCTCAACACGAAGCACCCGTCACCGACATGATGACCGTCTACCCCAACCCTACCCAAGGCGAGATGACAATCAGCCTTGAAGGCCTGCGCCGCTATGAAATCATCGACATGAACGGCAGAACCGTCATGCAAGGTCAAACCAACGGAAAACGGCACACCATCAGCGTATCCGAATTGGCTTCAGGACTCTATCTTGTAAAAGCCTACAACGGACAGAGCTGGAGTATCAGCAAGGTGCAAATAAAATAAGGGAATTCTCATTCTTCTTCCGGTTCCACATGGATGGAGATGTGCGTCTCCTTGCCATAGCGTTCCTTGAGCAGTCGTTCCATCTCAGTAGCCTTGTCGTGGGCTTCCTTGAGCGGGATGTCGCCATCCATAAGGATGTGCATCTCTATTGCGTAGTGGTTACCGATGCGGCGTGTGCAGAGATCGTGAGGTTCCCTGACGCCAGGCACGTGCCTCACGATGTCCAGAATCTCATTCTCCACCTCCTCAGGCAGAGACTTCTCCATCAACTCGTCCATGCCGTTTTTGAGCAAGTCGACAGCCACCTTCACGATGAGGGCACCCACGGCAATGGAGGCGATGGGGTCGAGCACGGCCCAACGCTCGCCCAAGAGGATGGCGCCGCCGATGCCGATGGCCGTACCGATGGAAGAAAGGGCGTCGCTGCGGTGGTGCCACGCGTTGGCTTTCATAGCCTGCGAGTCGAGCTGCTCGGCTTTGCGTTTGGTATATTGGAAAGTAAGCTCTTTTAACACGATGGAGACCAAGGCCGCCACAAGCGCGAGCCATCCAGGCTGTGGCAACTCACCTCCCTTGGCCCAGACCATGATCTTTTTCGCCCCATCGATGAAGATACCCACCGCGACGGCAAAGAGGGCGATGCCTATAAGCGTAGTCGCCAAGGTCTCGAACTTGCCGTGGCCATAGTCATGCGACTTGTCCTTAGGCTTGTGACTGATGCGCACGAAAGCCAAAACAATGATATCCGTGGCAAAATCCGACACCGAATGTACGGCATCAGCGATCATGGCAGAGCTATGTCCGATGATGCCTGCCACAAACTTGAACACCACCAACACCACATTGACCAGACTGCCCCAAAGGGTCACCTTATAGACTTCTTTTTCCCTATCCTTAACTTGTTTCATTTCAACTCAATAAAAAAGCGCGCAAAAATACGGTTTTTCTAGAATCAACGACCTATGTCATGTATTATCATGATAAGATTGTTATTGTCCCATCAAAGAAACGAAACGAAGCATAGGCTACCTGCTTAAATTACAAGGCCATAAAGAAAAAAATCGCTGTCAGGGATTGCCATTCCAACAAAAAGTCGTACTTTTGCAGCCGAAACCTCGGGTAGGTTTTAGTTAATTCATTCATAATCAACTTAAAACATTAAATTATGCCTGCAAAGATTAGATTGCAAAGACATGGCAAGAAGGGTCAACCCTTCTATCACATCGTAGTTGCCGACTCTCGCGCACCACGTGATGGCAAGTTCATTGAGAAAATAGGCACCTACAACCCGCTCACCAATCCCGCCCAAATCAACATCAAGTTTGACAGGGCTTTGTATTGGTACAGCGTTGGCGCTCAGCCCACCGACACCGCCCGTTCGCTGCTCAGCAAGACCGGCGTCATGATGAAGTATCACCTGATGCGTGGTGTCCAGAAAGGCGCTATGACTGAGGAACAAGCCGAAATCAAGTTCCAGAACTGGATGAAGGAGAAGGAAGCCAAGGTCGCCAATGCCGCCAAGGCCGTTGAGGAAAAGATTCGTGGCGAGAAGAAGACCCGTCTGGATGCTGAAAAGCAAGTCAACGAGGCCCGCGCCGCCGAGCTCGCCAAGAAGCGTATCGCTGAATTGGAAGCAAAGAAAGCCGCTGAAGCCGAAGCTGCTGCTGAAGCCGCTGCCGCCGAGGAAGCCCCGGCCGCCGAAGCTGAAGCTCCTGCCGAAGCCTAATCGCGGATTTTCGACAAATCGCATAAAAACCGCTCCAATCGGGGCGGTTTTTGTTTTTGCTGCTTCCAATCACAATCCACGGAAAAACAAGTACGCCTCGTTTTTGATGAAGTCGCGCAATTCGCGGTAGGCGTCAATCGTATCCGGACACGGCCGTTCGGGACATTCGTAAACAACATCGAAATCGGACAGTTTGAAATTCGACACCTTCTTCGGCTGGTAGTCCGACAAGTCAATCAGACATTCCTTCATCACCGTAACCACCATCGAATCAACGGATTCCAAAGGATTCCTTCCCGCTGAGGCCACCTCAATTGTGGTGGAATAGTCGCGCAGGAAAGCCGCAGCCATCGGGCCACAACAAGCATCGGTTTCCGTAAGCACCAAAATCCTCATACCTTAATTAATTATGCCGCAAAAATAGGCGAAAACGACAAATCGAAAGATTTTTCAACAGAAAATTTGTCAGTTCAAGGCAAATTCCTAACTTTGCGCCCTAATTCGAATTACAATAAAAAGTAACAATATGGGAAGAGCATTTGAATACCGCAAAGCGGCCAAACTGAAAAGATGGGGACACATGTCGAGAGTGTTCCCGAAACTCGGAAAACTGATCACCATCGCTGCCAAGGAAGGCGGTCCCGACCCCGACATGAACCCCAAACTGCGCCAAGCCATCCAGAATGCCAAGGCGGAAAACATGCCTAAGGACAACATCGATGCCGCCATCAAGCGTGCTACCGACAAGGACGCCGCCAACCTCGTCGAAGTTACCTACGAAGGAAAAGGCCCCTACGGCATCCAATGTATGGTTGAATGCGCCACCGACAACACCACCCGTACCGTTGCAAACGTGAAGTCATACTTCAACAAATGCGGAGGATCCTTCCTCCCCATGGGCTCCCTCGAGTTCATGTTCACCCGCAAAGCAGTCTTTGAAATTGGAATGCCCGAAGGCATGGACAAAGACGAGCTGGAGCTGGAACTCATCGACTACGGCCTTGACGAGATCGTCACCGAGACGGACGAAGAAGAAGGCACTTCCACGACTACGGTTTATACCGCTTGGACCGACTATGGTGTCATGCACGATGCCCTTGAAGAACGCAAAATCAACATCATCAAAGCTAACTTGCAACGTTTCCCCAACAGCACAGTGAGCTTCACCGATGAACAGATGGTTGAAATTGAGAAATTCCTCGACAAACTTGATGAAGACGAAGACGTTCAAGCCGTCTATACCAACATGGAATAAAACTCAGTACTATGAATAGTCAATCTCTCCTTGCCGAAATACAAGAGCTTTCGAAGGCGGAGTTCAACTACTCATTTAGCACCGACTTAAACGAGTTGAATCGTCTTGGCTATGGATGCAGTGGCATTGTGATGGAAGCCCATGTCCTCTACTTTGAGATCAAAAACATCCCTACGATGCTCAAGACCGGTAGAAGACACGCTACCCGAGTGTATAAGATGTACCACCATGCCCTTAAAGAGGTCGCCAAAGAGACAGGCGGTCTCTTCAGCTGCATCTCTCCAGAGGGGTTCCTACTCATCTATCCCAAGGAAAAATACGATTCAGGATACGCCATCGACACGGCACTTAAAACCGCCAACCTCTTTAGCAAAACCCTACATGACACCATCGAGGAGCAAGCTCACGTCAACTTCTCAATCGGTATCGACATGGGCAACATCCTTTGTACCAAGGTGCAATCCGACAACGACACTGACCGCATGATATGGGTGGGTACCGCCATCAACAAGGCCAAAGCCATTGCCGATGAATGCAACCGTCCCTTCTATGTCGGAACCTCTGGCACCGTTTTTCAACATCTCGACGAAAACCATCGCTACACGACCAAGAAGATCCTTGGCATAAAAAAGCAGGTGGAAATCTGGACCACTGTTTCTTACCAGTTTGAAAACGTCAAGAAACATCTGCATCAAACCAACCTCTTGAAATCATTTGAAGACCAATAAACCACCCTTTGGGCATGAACATAGCAGTAACAGGATGTCATGGACAACTTGGCAACGAGATGCAAAAGATCGCTGCTGCCAATGCCTTGCACCAATGGTTCTTCTCGGATATCGACAGCCTTGATATTACTGACCCAATCGCTGTGGAGCGATACTTCAGCGAACATCGCATCGACTGCTGCATCAACTGCGCTGCTTATACCGCTGTGGACCGAGCTGAAGACGATGTGGAGATGGCTGAGAAAGTGAACGTCCATGCCTCAAAGGTTCTGGCTGAAACCTGTCACAGTCAAAACGCCCTGCTGATTCACGTCTCCACCGACTATGTCTTTGACGGAAAAGGCACCCAACCCTATCGTGAGACCGACCCCACAGGACCCACCTCGGTTTACGGCAAGACCAAACTCGCTGGCGAACAGGCAATAAAAGACAGCGGATGCCATTATTGCATCGTTCGTACTGCATGGCTCTATTCGGCGACAGGCAAGAACTTCGTGAAGACCATGCTCAGCCTTGCCGAGACGCACGACGAAATCAACGTGGTCTGCGATCAACATGGTAGTCCTACCTTTGCGGGCGACCTGGCTCAGGGAATCATGGCACTTGTCTCCCATTACGGCAAAAGACCGGTAAAGGAAGTCTTCCATTTCACCAACGATGGGATCACCTCCTGGGACGTCTTTGCCAAAGCCATATTTGAACTCGGAGGGAAAAGCTGCAAGGTCAACTCCATCACCACCGATCAATACCCCACTAGAGCCACACGTCCGGCCTACAGTGCACTAGACACGACCAAGATCAAAGAGACACTTGGCATCCGAATTCCTTTCTGGAAAGACAGCCTTGAACGTTGCATCAAAGAACTGAATTCACAACCATAAAAATTAATATCATGACAAACATCGATCCAAAAATAATGGAAAGAGCCCAAGCATGGCTCACCGACCAATATGACGAAGAGACCCGTAAAAAGGTCCAAGAGCTTATCGACAACGACCCTAACGAGCTGACAGAGAGTTTCTACCGCAACTTGGAATTCGGCACAGGAGGCCTTCGCGGCATCATGGGTGTCGGAACCAACCGCATGAACATCTATACGGTGGCCATGGCAACCCAAGGCTTCGCCAACTACATCAAAATGATGAACCCCGGTGAGAAAGAGCTGCGCGTGGCTATTGCCTACGACTGCCGCAACAACAGTCCTGCCTTCGCCAACATCACCGCCGATGTCATGTCGGCAAATGGCATCAAGGTCTATCTCTTCGACTGCCTCCGCCCCACCCCAGAACTCTCCTTCGCTGTGCGTGAGCTTCACTGCCATGCCGGTGTGATGGTCACCGCTTCACACAACCCCAAGGAGTACAATGGATACAAGGCTTATTGGAACGATGGTGGCCAGCTGATCAGTCCTCACGATAAGAACGTCATCGCCGAGGTGGAAAAAATCACCGACCCTTCGATGGTCAACTTCAAACGCAAACCCGAGCTTATCACGATGCTTGACGAGCGTTTCGACGACATCTACCTGGAAAAGGTGTTTGGACTCTCCCTCTCTTTGGATTTGATCAAGAAGCACAAAGATCTCAAGATCGTCTATACCCCAATCCATGGCACGGGCCGTCGCTTAGTGCCCGAGATTCTTAAGCGCAAAGGCTTTGAAAACGTCTATTGCGTTGAAGAACAGATGGTTGTTGATGGCGACTTCCCCACTGTCAAATCCCCCAATCCCGAGGAACCGGCTGCCATGGCTTTGGCCGTCAAGAAAGCCCAAGAGGTCAATGCCGACTTAGTGCTCGCCACCGACCCTGATGCCGACCGCGTGGGTTGCGCCGTGAAAAACGAGCAAGGCGAGTTCATCCTTCTCAACGGCAATCAAGCTGCCAGCGTATTCCTCTACTATCTGCTCACCCGTTGGAACGAGCTCGGCAAGCTCACTGGCAAAGAGTTCGTTGTGAAGACCATTGTCACCACGGAACTGCTGTTTGAGATTGCCAAGAAGTACAATGTCGATCGTTATGATGTGCTGACCGGCTTCAAATACATCGCAAGCAAGATTCTGGAGCTGGAAGGCAAGAAACAGTTCATCGGTGGTGGCGAGGAAAGCTACGGCTACCTTGCAGGTGACTTTGTCCGCGACAAAGACGCCGTCATCGCCACCAGCCTTTTAGCTGAAGCTATGGCATGGGCTGCTGAGCAAGGCAAGACCTTCTATGAGTTGCTTTGCGACATCTATCGTGAGTTCGGTCTTTATAAGGAAAAGCTGGTCTCGCTTACCAAGAAAGGCATCAGCGGTGTCGAAGAGATCAAAGCCATGATGGCCCGATTCCGCGAGACCCCACCTACCGAGATCTGCGGCGAGAAAATCGTTGAAATCAGGGACTATAAGACGTTGGAAGCCAAGAATCTATCCTCTGGCAAAGTCACTCCTATCAACCTTCCCAAATCTGATGTATTGCAGTTCTTCACGGAGAGCGGGTCAAAAATCAGCATCCGTCCCTCAGGCACTGAGCCTAAGATCAAGTTCTACTTCAGCATGAAAGGAAAGATTGACGGTAGCCTCGAGGCTTCGATGAAGGCCTTGGACGAGAAACTTGAAGCTGCAGCAGCGTTGCTTATCAAATAAGCCTCACTCTTCCATCTGGTTGGCTATCCTATTGACAGCCTTCACGGCTAACTCGTAATTAGGTTGCTGCTTCAGCACCTGAGAATAGATTGTTTTGGCTTGGACATAATCACCCATCTGCTCCAAGACATGTCCTTTGTTATACAAGGCATCGAGGTAGTTGGGGTCGCTATCCAGGGACTGGTTGAAGTAATCCAGAGCTTTTTGGTTGTCGCCAAGGTAAACAAAATACACATATCCTTTGTTGAAGAGCAGTCGGCTGTTGCCAGGTTGCATGGTGAGCAGGGTGTCATAGTGAATCAATGCCTCTTCAGGTTGGTCATGATCCTGGAGATACAGGGCAAGTTCATAACGAGCCAGTGGTTGGTCGGGAAAACGCGTCACCGTTGAACGCAAGAACTGTTCCGACAAAGGGTTGTTTTGGGCGCCATAGATCTTGCAGACCTCGTAGTTGGGATCGAAGAAATCGTTGTCCTGTTCACGTGCGGTGAGGAAGTTCTTCAATGCAGAGGTCGTATCCTGTTTAGCCATAAAGATCATCCCCCTAACGAAATAGGCTCTTGGATTGAAGGTGCTGACTTTCATCGCATTGTCGATATAACCCAAAGCCAAGTCATAGTTTTGCTGGAGCATGTTGATCTCTGCCAGCTTCACCATCGGTCGGCTATCATAGGGATCGATTTCCAGGGCACGGTTCAACGTGGCGGTGATGTTAGCTTGGTCGCCAAGCATGTAATAGATGTCGGCCAGCATCAGGAAAGCGTCGATGTTTTTAGGGTTAACTTCGATAGCTTTGGTGACATCCACCATGGCGGCACCGACCTGTTCACGTTCCACATAGGCT
>JAEEGJ010030505.1_pt1 | contig 10533 bp, 3 predicted proteins | sample 8958761 | NCBI WGS metagenome assembly JAEEGJ01 (sample SAMN16246546, study PRJNA631951) | gut metagenome | biome: gut microbiome; feature: rumen; material: RS-attached | host: Bos | place: Iran: Karaj | collected 2018-10
TTCTTGAAATACTTTAATGGAAGTAAAAAATTTATATATTTTAATTTTGAATTGTCTATTAAAATTACTTTATTCTGATTTAGGAATTAAAAATATTTTTATATCAGGATTAAATTTTTATTGTGTTGATGAGTTAAATTAAAACAGAATAAAAGCATATAAATCAATATTACTATTTGTATTAATAACTGAAGGAGAATAATAGGAATTTATATTCTGATTAAATATATTATTATTATAATTTGAATAATAATTATTTAAAGGCTTTAATAGATTTTGAGATTTATTATTATTTAAAGTATTACCATAAAATTTATGTTCTATCTGTTCAGGAAATCAATTTCTATTATTACTTTTTTATATTTTTACAAAAGAAATAGTTATCTGAATGATTAGGCGTTAAATCATTTATTTTTTCTGATAAATTTCTTTCCATTAATATTGTTTTATATATAAAAACTTCTTTGTTTGAGACTGAAAAAAATTTTAAAAAAAGACATTTTTTAAAAAATATGATATCAAAAAAAAGCTCACTAAATTCAATGAATTTTGGTTGAATAATATAAAAGAATTCAAGTAAATAAAATAATTTAAAGATTATTTCAAATATATCTTATTAAAATTAAGTTTCCTTCTTGAATAGTTTCCATTTTTAGATTCCTTATTCTTAATATTTTGAAATCTATTTTTTCATTTCATTTGAATGTATTTTTCTATTATCCATTTTTTATATTCCCATTAAAATTTTTAAAGATTTGGTTATATTAAAAACTTAATAAAACAAAAGTTGAATTCTTTTGTAATTGAATTTTAAAATAAACAAAAATTAAAATAATATTAAAATAATATATATAATTAAAATTATTGTTTTTCTACATGTATCAATTTTTCAGTATAATGATTAGTAACAGCAGTTTCCCACCTAAAAACTTCTTCTAAATAACAATATCGTGTCTTTAATTGATACTCAGAATATTCACATTTTCCACCATTCATATGTTGCCATTCAATTCCGACTTTTTTTTTTTTTGAAAGTGATTTTTGATAATTTGTAGGATTAGTTTGTTGTTCTTTAGTTAAATCTGTTAAATATTCTTTTAGTAAATTATTTATATTCATAGATAAATATCCTGAACCTATAACTCCATTTATTCCAGCTTTTGTGTTTTCTGTTTCATAATTTAAATTTACATAACTTTCGGCTGAAATTGATGAATTTGTATAAATTGTGAAATTATTATATTTAAATGATATTGAATAATCATATGAATATTCACTAACTTTTGAATTAAATGATATTATTTCTCCTAAAATATCTGTTGTTATATTCCCTAATTCTAATCCTTCATTATTTTTAATAAATTCGAACTTATTTTCATATGGTTGAATTTTACTAAAAAATTGCTCAAAATATGATGATAAAAAATTATCAGTTTTTGCCTTTATTTCATTATGAAATGAATTATAAAATGAAGAAATACTTTTAATGATATTTATCGATTCATAAATGTTTTTATTTTCTATATTATAAAAATCAGATAAATAGTTTTTAATATTTTCAGCTTGAGATTTAATATTTGTTTCAAATTGAGAATATTGACTTTCTGATAAATAATCCATTAAATTTTGTAAATTACTTTCAATTGGAGCTGAAATATGTTCAATCATATTTTTAATAAGAGATTCAAAATTAGAATAATCTTTTGATATTTTAATAAATTCATTTAAATTAATTAATTCTTCTTGAATTGAATCAAATTTTTTTTTAATTTTATCGAGATTATTTATTATATTTGGAATACTAAATTCTTCAAGATTTCTTCTATAAACATTTAAATCAATTTTTTTAAGATCATTATCTATTCCATCTATTTCTTTAAGAATTTCTATTTTCATATTATTTTGTACATTTTTTAAATTATTTAATGAATTTTCAGTTTTTGTAGTAATATCACTTGAATTTAAATTTGATTTTACAACTTCAAAATAATTATCAAATGAATTTAATTTTTCTTCTAATTGTCTTTTAATTTCTTCATCATTTCCTTCATAAACAATAATAATAGGATTAATTATATTTTTAATTTTTTGAATAAATGATAATAAAATATTTTTAGAATTTTCAGAAATTGAAAAATTAAATGAATTTGGGAAAATATCATAATTATTTGATTTATATTTATTTACTATATTCATTACATTTTTTACATCTCTTGATATTGTAATTGAAGTCATTGTTACTAATTGATCTTCTGTTTCTTTTTGGAATTCATTTAATGATTCTACTATCTTATTTTTTGAAGTTTCAATTTGATTTGTTGCTAAGATTTTAAATGAATCTAAATTATAATCATCTAATAATTCATTATAATTATTTTTTAATTGAATTTTAAAAGCTTCTGTGAATTCTTTTGGGAATAAATTAATTATATTTTGATTAAATAACTTTGTAAAATTGTCATTTTTCAATATAATTAAAATATGCTCTAAGAATATATCAGTTATTTGAACACCCGAATATAATTTGAAATTATTTATTGAATTTTCTAAAGATATATTTATATCATCATCTAAATTTGAAGAAATTTCAGTTGATAAAGTTTTATATACTGTTTTTAAAGACTTACCTATTGTTTCATAATAATATGACATATTATTTAATGTAGTTAATAAAAATTCATGATTATTTTGAATAGTACTTTCAATATTATCTAAATTAGATTGTATTTTATTTGTTGTTATTTGATTAAGAATAGAATTAAGATAATTCTTTCCAAAAGAATTTGAAAAATCTTGAATTGTTTTATTATATCCGTAAACAATAGTATTTTCAATAGTTTCTTTAAATAATATTTTTTCTTTTTCAATTCTTTCTTTACAAAAAGTTTTTAATAATTCATCTCCTTTCAAAACTTTTTCTTGAAGATCATTAAATTCAATAGTATTAATTTCTAAAATATTCAAGTTTTTTTCTTTGTTTTCTAAATTATAAGAATTAATAAAACTTTGATTATAATCTTGTATTGTACCATTATAATAATTTTTAGCTTCTGAATTTATAGATTCAATTAATTTATTAGATAAACTATTAATTAGAGTAGTATTATTTTTATCATATTCTAATTCTCCTTTCAAAGAAAAATCGTTAAAAATAATTTCATATTCTGTTTTTAATTGATCTAAAATACCTTCATTTTGTTGAGTTAAATATAATTTTATTTCATTAATTTGTTCATTAAACGAATTTGTAAATATTGTTGTAATATTATCTTCTATTGATTGTTTTAATTTATTTATTGTATTTTCTTTTATTTCTTTCCCTATTTTACCGATATTATATGATAAACCTAATAAATTAGAATCTTGAAGAATTTGTGTATATTGTGTAATTTCCGTTTCAAATTTATTTCCTATATTAATTAATATAGAAGTATAATAACTTTTAACTTGATTTATTAAATTTTCATCAATCTTCAATTTATTTATTGTTTCTATATTTTTTGATATTATTTCATTTATTGAATTTTCAAAAATATCATAGCTTTTCTGGAATGAAATGGGTTCAAAATATATACTTTTATTTATGTAATTTTTTTTAAATTCATTAAATATATTAGTAATAGAAGATTTCATATTTTCAACTTTATTATTCAATTTTTCTGGTAAAGTGAAAATTTTACCTGAAAGAATATTAATTTTAGATTCTATTAATCCTTCATTAATAATATTTTCAAAAGTTGTTGTTAAATTATTTTCAATAGAATTAATTATTGGTTCAATTAATTTTTCTTCTTCATTATTTAATTCTTTTAATCTATTTAAAATTTCATTAGAAATAAAATTTTCATTATAATCAGTATTAGATTTAAATAAATTAACATAATTTTCATAAGAAAGTAAATTAAAACTATCAGTATTTTTTGATAAAGAAATAATTTCACTAATTTTAGAAATAGTATATCTAAGTTTAGCAGTTTGAAATAATTTTTGTTGTGAAGCATCTAATTTTTCAGTATAAATACAATTTCCTTCATTATCAAATTCACAAAATACAGAATCAAAATCTGATTGAACTAAACCAGAAACACGATTTATTAATGATAACATAGCATTTTCATGTGTTTTAATTTTATCATTTAATTGAAATGGATCTGTATCATTTGTTATATTCATTATCACTTTTTGGTTTTCATATTTATTTGATTCTGTTTTCTTATTATCTAATTGTATCATAATATTTTCAAAATTTGTATTTATTAAATTTATATTTGTATTAGCTATATTATTATAATTATCTTTAGGAGTATTTTTTTGAATTTCAAATAAATATTGTTGAATTTTAATTTTATATATATTATAATGTGTATTTAATTTTTCATTAATAGATTCTTTTAATTGATATGTCATATCATTAATCATTTTTCTAGTTGCATTTTTTTGTTTATTTACAATTTGATTAACCTTAGTTTGAATTTCATAAGGTTTATCAAGATATTGTAAAATATGATTTTGAAAATATTCATCTCTAAAAACAGTTAAATATTTATTAAAAACATCAGTAACTGGTGCATAATATAATTCAAATAGATTACTAATATAATTTGAATCTAAAAGTAAATTATATGTGTTTTTAATTAAATTATCATCTAAATAATATGATATTGAATCATCAATAGTTGTATTTAATGTTTCTAATAAATTTGGAATATTTGAAAAATTATTGTCTTTATTAGTATTTAATTCATTAATTATTTCATTAATTAAATTTTCAATATTATTAAATGTTTCTTGTGTAAAAAAGTTAGTTTGAAGAGCATTTAAAGGAATAATAATTTGTTCAAAAAATTGTTTATTTCTTTCATTTGTTACATTTTGATCTATTTGAAATAAAATTTCAGTATCTTCAATATATAACTCAAAATTATCTGAAACTTGAATATAATTTCTTAATGAAGTTTCAATTTGATTTTTATTTTCTAAATATACATTCTTTTTATTTTCGACATCAGCTAAAATTGTTTTTAATTCACCTTCTTCTCCACTTCTTAAATTTTTACTAATATTTTCAATACTTTTTATAATATTTTTTGAAATATCATTTACTTTTATTCTAATATTATTTAATAAATCAATCATATTATTTCTTTTTTCATTATCATTAATTGCTTCAATTAAAGTAGTATTCGTTTGAAGTCTTTTAGCAATAAATTCTTCTTGTTTAATAATATCTTCTAAATTATCTTTAATTAATAAATTTGTATAATCAGTTAATAAAGAGTTTTGAGTATTTAATGCATTATCTACCATAATTTCAAAAGCATTATAAACTTTTTCAGAAACTGATAATTGTTCTTTAATATCATAATATGAACCAATATCTATTTGATTAAGTTCTGGTAAAGATTCTATTATTGTCTCTGTTAAAAGAATCGTTGAAGAATCAAAAGAATCAAATAATTCTTTATATTCTACAATTGCTGAATTAATTATTATTTGAGACTCTTTAATTAATTCTTTTTGATTTTCTTCATTTGATGAATTTATTTCATTATTCAATGAATTTAGATTACTTATGGTTTTTTCAATTTCTAGAAAAATTGAATTAAAAGTATTTTTTGAAGCATTTTTAATTTCATTTAACAAATTATTTAAAGGCAAAAAAAATATATCTGATGGATCATATAAATTAGTTATTAAATTAGAAATATCAGTCAATTCTTTTTGAATAGATTTTTTCCAAGTATTATTATATAATCTTTTAATTAGAATATTAGAAATATAATATAATCCTCCAGTTATTTTATCAATAACATCGTTATATTTTTCATATGAATTTCCTATCGGAATGTCAAAATTTTTATTTAAAACAATTTTTTCTTCATTTCCGATTTTATAATATAATAACATTATTAACGTTGCATTTCGAGGAAAATAAGAAATTTCAGCAATCATTCTAATTTTAATTCCACAAACATTTGTTTTAAAAATACTAAAAGAAAATTTCCTAGGATGAGTAAAACTATCTATTTTTAATTTCCTATTTCTTTCACTTTTTATTTTATTTAATTTCCTTTTTTTTTCAATATTGAAATTTTGAAGATCATAATTTTCATACTTTAAATCTTGAATAAGATCTTTAATATTTTGAGAAAGAGTTTCATTAATATTAGTTTGAATTAAAATAATATTAGATGAAGTTTCAGAGTAAATTGATCTGATAGGAAATTGTATAATATTATCTTTTTTATCTTCAATACAAATTGAATCCTCACATTCATCATCAATATTTCCTTCACTACTCATTGAAGTAATTTGATTAGTTTGAATACTTTGAATATTTCCTTGTGAATCAACCTCAATTTCTCTATTTGATTTAACTTGACTTCCTTCTAAATTAATATCATTTACTGATATTTCATGATCTCTTATTTCATTTAATATTACTTTATCATCTTTTTTTATATATTTATTTGATACTCCTTCTTCTTGTAATCTTCTTATTCTATCATTTTCATTGGGTGAATATAATTTTTCAGACACTGATGGTATTACTTTATTAACAAATAATTTTAAATGTATAAAAAACTTATTACTTATATTCTGTGGTTTTTGAATTTCATATAAAGTTCCATTTTCATAAAATTTAAATTTAATCACTGGATAATCATTATGATAATAATCATCATCATATATTATTTCCTCATTATTTATTTCATTTTCATTTTCTTCGTTAATAATTAAATTTTCTTCTTTTTGAGTATAATCATATTCTAAAAGATTTACTCCACCTTCATATATTTCTTCATCATTATTAAAAGTGATTTTTCTTAAAATCACAGCAAAAGCAGAAAATAAAATAGAATTATCAGAAAGAGTTTCATTATCATATACATTCAATAAATAATTAATTTTTGTAGTTTTATTAATTTGTTCATTTCTTCTTAAAGAACTAGAATCTTCTAATACATTTGTAGTAGAAGTAAATTCATTTCCTTGATATTCCCACATTTGATTTATTTTTCTATCAATTTTAACAATAATATTTTCCCCTGAACCAGTCTTAAATTCTTCTTCTTCTTCATCTTCATCACATTTACCTTTACAATGACCATCACCATCCTTTTTGAGAAGAAAATATATTACAATTCCAATTATTATAATTGAAATAATCACTCCTCCTATTATTAAAATAACTTTTAATTTTGATTTTTTTTTTTCTATATTTCCTTCCACAGGTGAATTAACTTCTATATTTTGATTATATGTAATTATAGAATTTTGAATTTCTTTTTTATCATCATTCACCTTTTTAAAAAGGGTTTTTTTTGATTCTGTGATTTGGTCATTTTCATTATAAATTTTTAAATTTATAATTCCATTATTTTCTGTTTCTGAATTACCTTTTACACATTTTTCATTTTCATCTTTACAACTTTCAGAAGGATTATTCTTTTTAATTTTTATTTGATTTTCATCAATATCATTTTTATCATTTTCTTTTTTGTTATATGGAGAATTTATCCTTTTTTTCATAAAATTATTTTGAAGAAATTGATTTAAAGTAATCTTTTTATTTTCTTTTGACTCTTCATTATTCTCAGAAGGATTACTATCTATTATTTCAATGCTTGCATTTTGATTATCATTATTTTGTTTTTCTTGATCTTTTTGTAATATCAAAATATTGTTATCACTCATTTAAATGGTTCAATTATATTTGTTTTAATAATATTTTAAAAACCCTAATTTTGGTTCATCAAAAGACAATTCATCCCTAATTTTATTTTTTATCCCTAAAAAATAAAATATTTTTTAAAATTTCAAAAAAAAAAAATAAATTAATATAGAATTATTTTCACTATCACTTTCATTTTCTCCATTAAAATTATTAAAAACCTCACTTTGATAATCAAATGCCGTGTCACTCAAATAAAAAATAATTATAGAAGAAATTTTAGATCATCATTATTAGAAATAGTTAATGATCTCTTATAGTATATATTGCAACATTTGTTTCTAAAGTTTTATATATTTCATTTTTAGATTTATACATTCTTTCACTGATAAAATATTCAATAATTATATTTATAATTTCTAAAGATAAAAGCATTAATTCTGTGTTTTTATAATCATTATTAATTAAATCGGCTAATATTTTTATTAAAAATAAATTAAAATATATATATTGTATTACTTCTTTATCGTTTGAGAAAATTATATTTATGATTGTTCTTAAAAATTCTCTTCTAAAATCTAATTCAGGGATAATTTTAAAATATTCGATTAAATATTTTAAAATTGAGGGTTCAATAATTAATTCTTTTGTATTTGATAAATTTTCAATTGAATAATTATTAATTAATATACATATTAATTTTAATGAACTATAATCAAGATGATAATAATTTAAAGATTTTTCAAGAATATTTTTATATAAAGGAATTAATTTTAAATTTTTAATATTTTCATAAAAAAATTCTAATATTGACATTTTTTCTTTATTTTCATCTGGAACTGTTACACCAAATAAATATGCAAAATTATATGCAATAATTAAATATTTTTTCAATATATAATATATATTTTCCAACTTTTGGTTTTATTTCAATTGAAAATTTACCATTCAATTTTAAAATATTTTTACTGTTATCCAATTTATAATATTCTTCATTGAAATCTTTTAAAATTTAAACTAAAGTTTCATTAAATTGATTACTTTGAATTAAAGTCCAAGAATAAAATTTAATATTTTGTTTATATAAACAAGCTCTAAAAAATCTAAGTAAATATTTAATATTTCTATAATAAGGTGAAAGTTGAATATTAGGAATTTTTTCAGAATATAAATTCTTATATTTTTTATATTGATAATTTAACATAAAAATTAACTTCAAATATATATCATTAAAATATATAATATAATCTTTATCTGACATATCTTCATCTGAATTAGTATGAATAATTATAATATACATTATAAAAAAAATTGAATTATAATGTTCGTCGTTTTCAATTTTCGATAAAAATTTACTTATTTCTTGAGATATATTAAATATTCTATTTACTTTATTAAAGCATTGTTTTTCATATATTAAATTTCCTATTAGTTTAAAAATATTATTTTTAAAATCATTATTATATTCATTTGAATTTAATATTCTAGATAAATCTTTTAAAAATATTTCATCATATAATAATAAATCCGGATTTTTTTCAGAAATTTCTTCTGATATTTCAATAAATATTAATATTAAATTATTTTGAATATTAATTTTTAGTGTTTTATTTTTTTCTAAATTTTCATCATAAAATATTTCAAAACATTTTTGTAAAATATTTGTACATTCTTTTAAATTTATTGTATTATTTTCTTTTAAATAATTTTGAAGTTGAATTAAACAATAGAGTCTGATATTAAAGTTTAAATCTTTTCCATTTTCTTGATTTAAGTTTCTTAATATTACTGAAATTTTATTTTCTCTTTTCGAATAATTAAATTCTAATAATATATTTTCTGGAATATTTTTTTCGATTTCAATTAAATTTATATTATTTTGAAATACATTATTCAGTTTATTTTTTTTACTTTTTCTGAATTTCATTATATCAGAATATATTTTTTGTTTTCTTAAAGACAAATTAAAATTATTTCTTTGTTCAATTAAATTATTTTTTTCAGTAGTTATAGTTTTATCCTTTAACTTATCTTTTGAATTGTTATATTCGTCATTATTTAATGATTTAAGATTTATAGAATTATTTATCATTTATATGAATTTAATTTTTTCAATACAAAAAACACAAAAATAACTTTTTTATAAAATCAAAAAAAAAATATATTTATATATTCAAAAAAAAAATAAAAAAAAATAAATTAACAAATATAAAAACTTAAAAGATATAAAATTATCATTTAAAACCTCAAAAAAAAAAAATAAAATGCCAACAGTGATAGTAAAACGTGATGAGCTTTTCAAATATATAGGTCAAAACTTCAGTAAGTGAAACAAAAAAACTAATATAAAAATCTTAATTAAAAAATAGGTGACAGTGAATTTGATGATTTATGTTTTGAATTTGGAATAGAATTAGATGATGTAACTTCAGAAAAAGAGATGTTCCAAAATGAACAACAAAAAGAGGGCGAGAATTTATCTTCTGATATCTTATATAAAATTGAAGTTGCTGCAAATAGATATGATTTATTATGCTTGGAAGGATTGGCTCTTGCTTTAAGAATATTTTTAGAAAAAGAGAAAATGCCAGAAATTAAACCTTTAAATGTTCTCCCTGAGGAAGAAAGACAATTAATAGTTTATGATAGTGTAAATGAAGTAAGGGAAGTTGGATTATGTGCTATTTTACGTGATATTAATTTTACTGATGAAACTCTTAAAGGTTTTATGGATTTACAAGATAAATTACATAATAATATTTGTCGTGGGAGAAAATTGGTTTCAATGGGTACTCATGATTTAGACACTGTTAAGGGACCTTTTTATTATAGGGCTTTAAAACCTGAACATATTCATT